>Ga0164296_1000305_pt1 | contig 61317 bp, 56 predicted proteins | sample GEODES057metaG_FD_113533 | JGI IMG/M metagenome (GOLD analysis project Ga0164296, IMG submission 113533) | Dystrophic lake water microbial communities from Trout Bog Lake, Wisconsin, USA - GEODES057 metaG | ecosystem: Environmental > Aquatic > Freshwater > Lake | place: USA: Trout Bog Lake...
TGGTGGCCCGGGGCGGAATCGAACCACCGACACAAGGATTTTCAATCCTCTGCTCTACCGACTGAGCTACCAGGCCATAATCGAATATTATAACTTAAGTTCAATTAGAGATAAAGAACTTAGAGCCCCCATAGTATATTTACCTTGTAATTTAGTATCCGACCGATTAAATTTTTTGAATATTGTGCCCTTAACTTTGGCTAGTTAGTTATTTTAAAATTAATTTCCATTGTTACCAGCTTTGCGAACATCGATCCCTAAAGCCTTTAACTTTCGATATAAGTGAGTGCGCTCAAGACCTGTATATTCTGAAACTTTGGTCATACTTCCGCCAGTTTTCTTAAGATGGTACTCAAAATATGCCTTCTCAAAAATATCTCTGGCCTCTCTAAGCGGTAAATCAAAATGACCGGGACTTAATTCGGCATCAGCGCCACTTGGAGATACAAACTCACCATCAATTGATTGTCTTGATGAATCCAATGCGCTAGATTTTTCACTAGTACTAACAAGCATCGTTGTTGAATATTCTTTAATGACGTTTGAATTACCCTTAAATACATCATCTTTCGGTAAAACTCGTTCTAAAGCTTGATTCACTGTTTTAAGAAGCTTTTGTAAAGCAATCGGCTTTTCCAAGAAATTACAGGCTCCGATTCGAGTAGCCTCTACGGCGGTATCTATAGTGGCATGACCGGACATCATTACTACTGGCATTGTCAACTTATTATCTTTTGACCATTCTTTTAACAGTGTTACTCCATCTGTATCTGGCATCCAAATATCTAGCAACACAAGATCAGGTTGAAGTTGGTCTCGAACTGTCCTCGCTTGTTGGGCATTCTCTGCAGAATAAACTACATGACCTTCATCGCTTAATATCTCATTAAGCAACTCTCTAATTCCCATTTCATCGTCAACAACTAATATATTTGCCATTCTTTTTCTTCCTGTAAAACAATTTTAGTACGTCATAAATACAAATAATTCATTTCTCAAGTTATGCCAATTTCTGAAACAGTATTGAAATCCTTGCCCCACGAATCACTTCTTTCCTCATTCTATTTTTTAACTCTATTCTTGCTCCATGCTCATCAACAATTTTCTTTACAACAGCAAGCCCCAAACCAGTTCCTTTTGATTTCGAAGTAATGTACGGCTCAAAAGCTCTGCTAAGGATTCGGGGCGAGAATCCTGGACCATTATCAGCGACCGATAACCTTACTAATTTTTCAATATTCCCTAAATGGTCTGCGTGATTTACTGTTTCTGTTTTTATTTCAATTTCTGGTTCAGAGTGTATTTCTGTTGCAGCATCCAAGGCGTTTTGAAGGATGTTATGAACTACTTGTCTGAGCTGGGTAGAATCACCCACAATATGAGGACAATCTAAATCTAACTTTAATTCAATATGATTATTTTCATAAAGTCCCATAATTTGATTGATCAATTGATTCAAGTCAATTTCTTGCATATTTGGAGTTTGTTTTTTCCCAAAGTCTCTAAAATTATTTACCATTGTCTTCATGGCTTGAACTTGATGAATAATTGTATTCGTTAACTTTGCAACAATATCCTCTTGCTCAGTTGGAATTGTTCCAGCTAGTTTTTGGTAAATTCTTTCAGCCGATAACTGAATGGGGGTTAATGGATTTTTTATTTCGTGCGCTAAGCGCTGTGCAACCTCACCCCAGGCTAGCGCTCGTTGAGCAGTGATGACTTCGGTAATATCATCAAAGACAATAATATATTGTTTACCAATCAACTCTGTTCCTCTAGTCAGTAGCGTAGGGGTCGTTTTATCCCCATCAAGAGTATTGTCGTATAAAGAAAGCTGCCTTTGCCAAGAGGGTTGAGTGCCTGTGCTTGAATTGAGACCATCTTCACCGCCAATAGAAATTAAATTTGCTTTAAAAGCTTCTTTAATATTTGTCTCAAAAAACAATAATTCCGGAATCGAGCTCATTGTCTTACCTATTACATGGTTTAAGTCACGCTCTAAAATTCTTTTGGCACCCTCATTGGCTACAAGTAAATGGAAATCTTGATCAAAAACACAAACACCTGCTGTCAAATTAGTGAGAACTGATTCAGAAAAATCCTTTGACTCTTGAAGTGATTGGCGAGTTTCTCTTAGCTGTCTCGTCATATTGTTAAATTGACGAGTTAACATGCCCAATTCATCATTCGAATTAATTTCAGGTTTGGGTGATAAATCACCTTGTGCTACAGCTTGAGTTCCTCTTAACAACAATAACAAGGGTTGTGCCAATTGACGACCTAAAATTAGCGCTAAGGTTATAGCTAAAAAAAGTGCAATAAACATTGTTAAGGTTAATGAACCGATATACATTTTGCGCAAACCAACGCGACTTAATGACTTTTCTTGATACTCACTATAAGCATTTTGAATAATTTTTGCATTTTCAGCCAATTCAATTGGTATTTTTTTGGTTAATTTAATTATTTTTTTATTTTGTAGTTGATATAGAGCAATATAGCGATAATTATCTACTCCTTTTCCACCTCCAAAGTCATCAACCAACGCAACCTTGCCGTCTCTTTTTAAGAAAGGTAACGCATCAACATACGCGTAATTTTCAATTAAAGCCTCTGAAGTACATGGTTTAGTTAATAGTTGAGAACCTTGTTCGTTGAGTATTTCTATACCTAGTAGTTCAAACTCTTTACATAGTAAATTTTGCTGCGCTTCACTGAAATTGTCGGTTGATAATCTCGGAATAATTGTGAGGCCGGTATTCAAAAAATCCCTTTGGCCCATCTCAAAAGAATTTCTTCCCAAACTCAAGCCGGCATCAAGGGCTGATTCCACATTCAGATCAAACCAAGATTCAATACTTCTACCGACAAATTGAAGTGATACAGAATATAAAATTGCCCCTGGTAACACGCCAACTAATCCAAAAATCATAGCCAACTTAGCAATTAATCTAGTACCAAAATAGCGTTGTCGCCACCGGATAGTTAAAGTTACGACTAAGCCAATAATTAACAATAAAAGTGCTACCCCAATAATGATATTGGCTGTATATAACCAAACAAAATATTGACCTAAAATTTGTGCGTCTGCGCTAATTCCCGTTAGCAGACCAATCAAAAGAATGGCTAGTATCACAACAACAACAATAAAAGCTATTAAATCCCGCTTTATTCGGTATTGACCATTAAATGACTGGTTGGTAATGGGGGTTTTTAGTCTCTTCATTTACTATTTGGTATTCGATAGTGCGGCGTAAATGAGAACGCATGTTTTTCACTGGAAAGATTCCATTCTCTAGCGTTTAAGGCATTTATTTGGAATGGTTTTGGTAATTGGCTTAAGTCTAGGCGCATCCGAATAATCCCTTGGTAGGTTTTATTATTATCTAGTGCCACAAGGTCCGCTACCTGCCATCCACCAATGGATCCCAATTGTAAGAGGGCTTCCTCCAAAGTACTAGTTGAAATGGTTAAGCCACCGCCATTGATTCGATATTGTTGAGTTAGTGGTTGATAAGACAGTCGAATGTTTTTCATTACTTGAATGGGTCGCTCTTCAAACCAATACCAACGACCTCTTGTAACCTCGAATTCGACTAAAAAATGAAAAGTAACGCCTTTTCTTACCGCATCACCCAGTTCCGACGGTAAGTCTATCTGGTAAGAAGCATTTAATACCCAATTAGATTCTGCAGGATCAAATTGTATTTGTCTTAGCTTAATCCCTTCAGCAAATACTTGTACGCTGATTAATCCTAAAATCAGAGCTAGTATTATTAAAAGTTGTTTTCGCCAAAAATTCATTATTTTTTTTGTAGTAACCCGTAGAAGAAGCCGTCATGCCATTCATTAGGCAAGAGTTGCCCTAAACAATCTAATCTTATTGCGTCATCAAATTTTTTCATTAACCATTGCAACTGATTCTCACCTTCATCAGGAAAGATAGAGCACGTCACATACAGGAGGACACCTCCTGGTTTTAGAACCGTCCACAAATTTCCTAAGATTTTCTTTTGGGTAATCGACAGTTGTTGAAAATCTTCGTCCCTTCTCAATTCTAAAATATCTGGATGCCTTCTCACAATCCCACTTGCGGAACAGGGGACATCGGCTAAGACCGCATCAAAACTCTCCCCATTCCACCAAGTTGATAAATCACAAGCATCTCCTTGAACTAAGTTAGATGAAAGCCCAAGTCGACTTAAGTTTTCCTGGACTCTGGTTAATCTAGACGCATCTAATTCAAGGCTATTTAAATGAATTGTATTTAATTCTAATAAATGGGTAGTTTTACCACCTGGCGCACAGCAAGCGTCTAAGACTATTTGATCGGGTTTTAACGGCAATAAATGGGCAGAAAATTGAGCACCCAAGTCTTGGATACTAAAGTAACCTAAATCATATCCCGGTAGTTGCTGAACGGGTGTCGAATGCGCCAATCGAATCGCTTCTGGCGCCAACTTCAAAAACTCAATGGGAATATCGACAGTCTCAATACTCTCACTTTGAAGTAAGTCTTGGTATTCTTGCTTTGTAATTTTTGAGGTATTAACACGCAAATAAAAGCCTGGTTCATGCAGATTCGTTTCCAAAATACTTCGCCAATCTTTTGGATAGGCTCTTTTCAAACGTTTAATCCACCACTGTTGATAATACGGAACATCATCATTAACTGGTCCAATAAATAATTGTGGATTTTCAACGCAACGCCTCATCACGGCATTAATCATGCCTTTGGCAAATTGTGTTTTGGTAGATAAAGTAGCAGCATTCACCGCTTCATTGACTAAGGTATGCGAGTTGTACTGATTAGGAGAGTCCGGTAGTAATACGCTTGCTGCAACTAGTAGCAGATTTTCTACTTCGATCTCAGGCTCTTTATTAATAAACTCATAAATTACATGTAGCAAGCGTGCTTTATGACGTAGGGTAGTGAAAGTGAAGCTCTGGACTGCAGAGCGTAATTCCTTTGGCAGATTAACAAAACTCTCTGTCAAGGTGGTGCCCATTTCTAAAGCATTTAATGCATCGGCGGAATATTGCAGGATTTGACTAAGGTTAGCTCCTTTTAACTCATTAGGTACCTTGCTTAACTCGGGTTGGGGTGTTATTTTTGCCTTATTCACTAATTTGGATAGATTCCTGTTTTGGACATTTGTAAAAGTTTTCTGACTCGTTCTTCCGTGTCAGGATGGGTTGAAAATAATCCACGTAAACCGCCAGCGGATAGAGGATTCATAATCATCATTTGTGCAACGGCAGGATGCTCCTCAATCGCCTGAAAAGGAATACCCTTAACATAGTTCTCAATTTTTCTTAATGCCATTGCTAAGGCTTCTGGATCACCACTTATTTCTCCACCGCCTCGGTCTGCTTCGTATTCTCTGGCTCTTGAAATAGTCATTTGTATTAGACTAGCGGCCAAAGGCGCTAAAAACATGACTAATATTCCAGCAATTGGATTCGACCTTCCTTCACTGTCTTTAGGACTAAAAAACATTGCAAAGTTTGCCAAGCTTGAAATGGCTCCCGCCATCGTTGCAGCAATCGTTGAAATGAGAATATCGCGATGTTTAACATGGGAGAGTTCATGTGCCATGACACCGCGAAGCTCCCGTTCTGTCAAAATACTTAAAATCCCCGTAGTTGCCGCTACTGCAGCATTTTCTGGGTTTCTACCAGTGGCAAAAGCATTCGGTGCATCCTCTTCGATAATATACACCTTCGGCATTGGTAAACCAGCCTTTTGTGATAACTCTCTGACCATTTGATAATATTTTGGATAATTTGATTCATCAACTGGGTTCGCTCCCACCATTCGGAGAACCATTTTGTCTGAATTCCAATAACTAAAGAAATTCATGCCAACAGCTAATAGAAAAGCGATGATCAGCCCTTGACCACCTCCTAATACACCCCCAACAAAGATAAACAATGCAGTAATAACTGCCATTAATATCGCCGTTTTAGCTAAATTAAACATTGCCTCTCCTCTCGTTTTTGTAGATCAATATTTAACAATATAACAAATTTTTTTAATTGAATATCTCGCCAATCTGAATTGTATTAGTTAAGATAAATTGCTTTGCGCTCATTCTTTTTGACCCTGCTTTTTGGAGTTCTATTATTCTCAACACACCCGTACCACATGCAATTTCAATTCCGTAATCATTGATTTCTAGAACCTCTCCCGGTTTGCCTGTTTGCCGCTGCGCCCAAGTTTGAGAAACGTCTTCGCACAACCATAGCTTATAAAGCGTCGCCATCAAATGAGTAAATGCTACTGGGCTTGGATTTAAAGCACGAACTTGACGATCGATAATTTGTGCATCCAGATTCCAATCAATTAACGCTTCCTCTTTGAGTATTTTTTGAGCGTAAGTAACGCCTATTTCTGATTGATTCTGTAAAAATAAATCTTGTCCGCTTGCAATGAGGTCCAAAGTTTCATTCAATAACCTTGCTCCCTGCAATGCCAAGCGATCATGCAATGTTTGGGTTGTTTCGAAGTTTTGTATTGCTAAACTTTCTTGTGCAATGATAGGACCAGTATCTAAACCCTCTTCCATTTTCATGATGCATGTACCTGTTTGCTTATCGCCACTCCAAATTGCACGGTGGATCGGTGCTGCACCGCGCCAACGTGGCAATAAAGATGCATGGACATTAATACAACCTAACGTTGATTTTGACTCTACTAAATCTAGTAACCATTTCGGCAAAATCAGACCATAGGCAGCCACAACCATTACATCAAAGTCTAAAGCTTCTAAAACCGTCTTTGCTTGCTCTGCTTCCTCTGGATATTTACCGTCGAGTTTTAAAGAAGTGGGTTGTAATAATGAAATATTCTTATCAAGGGCGACTTCTTTTACTGGACTTGGATGAATCTTTAGGCCTCTACCAGAGGGTCTATCTGGTTGGGTCATAACAAGAACCACTTGGTGCGGCGTATTTAAGATTCTGCTGAGAATGATTTTTGCAAACTCTGGCGTCCCCGCATACACTATTTTTAAAGGCCTCAAGGCTCCTCCGCACTCGGCAAAATTGCCCATTGTACTTTGAGTGGAAGGGCATTGTTATTAATTGTCCAAGGAATAGAAACAACACCCTTAACGGGGGCTTTTGCAAATAGCTCTTTCACCTTAGCGGAGGGGGGGTGTCCACCGCGCCACCACTTACCAGAATGAGTTGGAGCAGAGTCCATCAGGATCAACAATGGGGCGTTTTTATCGGCTTTAGTTAACCATGGTGACTCTAAATCATTGGCATCAATCCAAGCTTTAATATTTCTACCACGAGAAACAGGATCATTAATAATCACATTGCCAATAATCCAAGTATCGCCAGCAATTAGTGTGATTGGTTTGCCTTGGGTAATGGCACTATTTTCTTGCCAACGCAAATGAATTTCTTCGCCAAGTTTTTTACTAGGAAAATTTCCTCGACCTTGTTTTCCTAAATAATCAGCTCCTGGTCCAACGATGAGGCCGTAGCCCATTGCAAATATCAAGTGTAACCATAGTACTTTTTTAATAAACGACTTTAAATCAATCTCTCTCGCAACCAAAGCTCCAATAATACCAAACCCTAAATAAAAAGTGACCGCCCACTTTGCCTCAATTTTCTGCCCAAATAAAATTCCTATTAAAAGGGCTACGACGGTTGGTCCTATCGCAAAAAAAACTAAAAATATTCGATCCTTTTGTGAGAATAATTCCCACCAGGTTGGTTTTAAAACCCGTTCTAGCTGAAGTGTTTGTTGCGTTTTATCCTGATTGTTACTTAATCTAAACAACAGGTAAATGGCTAAGATGACTGGGGCGACTCTTAAAGCCTGCGTCAATAAAAAGCCGTTAAATAGTTCAAAGAGCTTGGCGGCATAAGTTGAGGAGTCGGCCAATGACTCTCTAGCGTAAAATAGAGGTCCCTGATTGAGAGATGTCTGCTCGTAAAGCCAATACAAATGTGGGCACATGATCAATAGGCAAGATGCAATCGCCATCAAAATGCCTATTAGTGCATTCTTTTTTAGAAATCTTTTTTCAAACAAAAAATGTACGAATAAAACAGTAATTTGCACGATGGCACTGTACTTACTTAAAAGTGCAAGACCTGTAAAAAGTCCTAACAATATCCAATAAAAGTAATACGTTTTCTCATGGTAGGTTTCGAATTCAGTCTTGCGATCAATAACCCAGCTTGAATAATAAAAATAAAACATGGCAGCAATTGACCAAAGCTGCATACTATTATGGTTGTAATCTCCACCTCTGACTGTGTAATAGAGAATAAATGATCCAGTTAAAACAAACACAAGAGGTGCCCAAGGTGGTACTAATTCTTTCGTTTGCTTGCAAATTTTTATGAATAAGTTATACACAATCCATTGAGATAAAACGACGCTAGTAAAACCTAAAACAAACGGAAGCCAAATTACCTTCCCAAAAAGCATCGTTAAAGGGTAAATGAGCCAAGAGGGTAATGGGGGATGTTTTTGATACCCCCACTCGTATGAACTTGCCCAAACCAACTCTTCCATATTGTCCCATTCGGGGGCTTTACGGATTAATAGGGTGGTGAAAAACCAAATACAAGAAATTAGCAAAAAAATTTGCCAGGCTTGCATCGTGACTTTTTGATTTTTTACCTTTTCCAACATTAGGAAGGGGGGCTTTCTGTTAATAATGATTTATAGTCTGTAATTATAGGTTTAACTGTAAAATTTGAATATGACTAATAATTCTTCTCGCCTAAAAAACTTTTCTTTAAGCGTTGTTGTTCCTGCTTACAATGAGTCGACGAATTTAATCAAGTTTGTAGAAGCTTTAAGGTCAACGATTACCGCCATTACCTCACGTTATGAGATTATCATTATTAATGACGGGAGTCGGGACAATACTGATGAAGTGGGGATGGAATTAGCCAAAGAATCGGGCATTCGTTATCTCGCTTTTTCAAGAAACTTTGGTAAAGAAGCCGCGTTATCTGCTGGGATCGATTATTCTCGTGGTGATGCGGTTTTATTGATTGACGCAGATTTCCAACATCCAATGGATAAATTATCTGAGATGTGTGCACTTTGGCAAAGTGGTTATGACATGGTTTATGGTGTCATTGTTGACCGCGGTAATGAGTCTTTCTTAAAACGCTTTGGTACCCGTTTCTTCTATTCCTTGATGAGTGCTGGTACAGATGTCGCTATTCCCCAAAATGCTGGAGATTTTCGTTGGCTAGACCGTAAGGTAGTCGAGGCTCTTAAAACCTTGCCCGAACGCAATCGTTTTATGAAGGGTTTGTATGCTTGGGTTGGTTTCAAGTCTGTTGGATTGCCTTTTGTTCCTGCCGATCGCTTTTCCGGAGTTTCTAGTTTTAAAATTACCAGCCTTATTAAACTAGCCCTGTCCGGTATTACAGCATTTAGCACTTTACCTTTAAGACTATGGACTTTTATTGGAAGCTTTATTTCCTTAGTTGCCATTTCTTATGGCATTTTCGTGGCTTTTGACACACTGATTAATGGTAACCCCGTCGGTGGCTGGCCAACCATTACGGTAGCTTTAATGCTGTTTTCTGGTGTGCAACTATTATCAATTGGTATTCTCGGAGAATACATTGGACGTATTTTTGATGAAGTAAAACAAAGGCCTCTTTATTTGGTCGCTAAAGATAATGACAATAGTTCCTTGGATTCGTAGACTCCCTCAAGTAAGTCTTTTTGTTTTAGTCGGAGGGGGGGCTGCAGCAATTCATTTTATGAGCGTCATTTTATTTGTTGAACTGTTTGCAACGCCTGCATTAATTGCCAATATTTTTGCTTTTCTTATTGCCTTTTGCTTTAGTTTTTCAGGGCAACGTTATTTAACTTTTTCTGACTCAAATCAAACTTTTTTTTATTCCCTTAAAAGATATTTTTTAGTTTCTGTATGTTCTTTTCTATTTAATGAGTTTTTTTTCTACATTGCTATTTATCTCTTCCATATTCCGTATTACGTTGCCTTGCCAATTATTGTTTTATTAGTTGCGATTGGAACTTTTGTTGTTTCAAAACGTTGGGCTTTTAAATTAACTTAATGAATACGATTCAACTCTGCGCAGATGATTTTGGCCAGGATCCTTTAATTAATGAAGCGGTCTTTAGTCTGTTCTATCAACAACGCTTATCTGCCACGAGTGTTTTAATTGATGGTCCTCATGTTGCTTCCTCAGTTTTGACTTTACAAAATGCCCATAAGGAAGGTCTTGAAGTCGGTTTACACTTTAATTTAACCCTCGCCTTTCCAAAGGCCACTCAACAAAATATCAAGCCTCTTTATCATTGGATTGTTTTAAGTCAACTTGGTTTATTAAATCCTATTGAAATTAAGCAAGCTTTTCAATTACAACTCACAAGATTTGAAGATACTTACGGTTTTATGCCAGACTATATTGATGGACATCAACATGTTCACCAATTTCCTAAGATTGGGAAAATCGTCCTAGATGAAGTATTAAAACGTTATTCAAGTCGTTCCTTACCTTGGATTCGTAATACATTACGTCCAGATAATAGCAGCAACATACCTCAAGTCTCTAAGGCTTTTGTTCTAGAAGTGCTGGGTGGAAGGAGTTTTTACTCTTTACTTAAAACCTATAAATTGCTTTCAAACTTTGGCTTTTTAGGTGTTTATGGTTTTAATGCAGTGAATGAGGCAGCCTACCGAGAATTAATGCGAGCCTGGCTCATGAATGCTAAAAGTAACACTCTAATTATGTGTCATCCAGCAATAGAAGTAGTCAATAATGATCCGATTGGTAGTCAGAGACCAATTGAGTTTAGCTATTTTTCCTCAGATGCTTTTCAAGAAGATTTAAATCTGCATCATCTGACTATTGCCAAAATGAAGACTTCCGTTGAACAATAGTTTTGTATTGTCTAAAAAAGAATTACTTACCGGAAATCTTCTCTCTTTTTTTCATTTTCCCTTTGATTCGCATCCTCTTTAAAGGGGAAAGATAGTCAACAAATACTTTGCCAACCAAGTGGTCCATTTCATGAAGAATACAAACGGATAAAAGCCCCTCTGCTTCTAATTCGAAATCATCACCATTTTCATCATAGGCTTTGATACGGACTTTATCCGGCCTCTCCACTTCATCAAAATAGTCTGGCACGGACAGACAACCTTCACGCCAAGATTTGACTTCTTCACTTTGCCAAATGACCTCAGGATTAATCAATACTTTTAATTCCGCTCGGCTATCCGATACATCAATTACGATGATTCGTTCGTGGATATCTACTTGTGTTGCTGCAAGTCCAACGCCTGGAGCTTCATACATAGTGTGGGCCATATCCGCCACAATTTTCTTAAGACGATCATCAAACTCTTTCACCGGCTTTGCAATTTTATGGAGCCGTGGGTCTGGATAACAGATGATTGGGAGTAAGGCCATATAAAGAACTTAAGTTAGAATTTCTCATTTTACCTAATTGAATTTAGTATAGTGTAGAAAATTTGATTTTAAAACCTTGTTTTTGATCAAAATAACTCCAAAACTCATCAAATTAAAGTTGTTTAACATCAACAACTTATAATTTTATTTACAAATTTTTAAGGTTGTTAGTGGAAATTTTTACATATTTTTATCATCTTCGGGTAATAATAAAAAAAGAGAAATTAAATTCTAAGGTATGAAATTGGCCAAAAAACCGAGTAGTTCCCCTGTCGATTCTGAGCAGTTAAAAACATTAATCATTGCTGAAAAGCCTTCGGTTGCGGCTGATATCGCCCGTGCTTTAGGTGGTTTTACAAAACATGAAGATTATTTTGAAAGCAAGGACTTTCTTATTTCTTCTGCAGTTGGTCATCTCTTAGAAATTACTGCCCCTGAAGAATTTGAAGTGAAGCGTGGCAAATGGTCTTTTAATAATTTACCCGTCATTCCGCCTAGATTTGAATTAAGGCCCATTGTTAAAACGGAGTCTCGCTTAAAAGCTTTGCAAAAATTAATTAAGCGTAAAGACGTATCAGCACTTATTAACGCCTGTGATGCGGGACGAGAGGGTGAGTTAATATTTCGACTAATTGCGCAACAAACGAAGGCTTCACAACCAATTAAACGTCTGTGGTTGCAATCGATGACACCAAACGCCATTCGCGAGGGGTTTGCTAATTTACGTTCTGATGAAGAAATGTTACCTCTTTCAGATGCGGCAAGATGTCGTTCAGAAGCGGATTGGCTAGTAGGTATTAATGGCACTAGAGCCATGACTGCCTTTAACAGTAAAAGTGGCGGTTTTTTTCTAACGACAGTAGGTCGTGTACAAACTCCTACTCTGTCTATCATGGTCATGCGTGAAGAGAGTATTCGGAAATTTATATCCCGCGACTACTGGGAAGTTAAAGCTCAATTTATTGCTGCTGCTGGAATTTATGAAGGTCGTTGGTTTAATCCCGAATTCAAGAAACAAAGTAAAAATGATATCGTCGACCCTGAATTACGGGACAGTAGATTATGGTCTGAATCCGAAGCTAAAAGTATTGTTGTAGCCTGTAAAAACAAACAGGCTTCGGTTACTGAAGAGTCTAAACCCTCCACTCAACAAGCTCCACAATTATTCGATTTAACGAGTTTACAAAGAGAAGCCAATGCTAGATTTGGGTTTTCAGCTAAAAACACCTTAGGACTTGCACAGGCATTGTATGAGCGCCACAAAGTATTGACTTATCCAAGAACGGACTCACGTGCGCTGCCTGAAGACTATATTCAAACCGTAAAAGATACGATTGAGTCTCTTGGACAGGTCTCTGATAATTATGTTTCGTTCGCCTCGGAAATTCATAAAAATAATTGGGTAAAGCCGAATAAAAAGATTTTTGATAATTCTAAAATATCAGATCACTTTGCTATTATTCCGACCTTGCAAGAAGCTCCAAAAAACCTTTCAGAGCCTGAACAAAAACTTTTCGATTTAGTGGTTCGCAGGTTTCTATCTGTCTTTTATCCTGCTGCTGAATTCCTGATTACAACCCGTATTACAAGTGTAAGTGGTCACTCTTTCAAGACTGAAGGTAAGGTTTTAGTCAACCCTGGTTGGTTGAAAGTCTATGGACGTAGTAGTCAAGATGATAAAGAGTTGGTAATGGTTGAACCCGGTGAAAAAGTCCAAACTGAATCGATTGATCTAGTTGCTTTAAAAACAAAACCTCCCGCGAGGTTTTCAGAAGCAACCTTATTATCAGCAATGGAAGGTGCCGGAAAGCTAGTAGAAGAAGATGAGTTCCGAGAAGCGATGGCTGAAAAAGGCTTAGGCACCCCAGCAACTAGAGCCTCCATTATTGAAGGCTTACTTGCTGAACGTTATATATTTCGTGAGGGCCGAGAGCTCATACCAACTGCGAAGGCTTTCCAGTTGATGACTCTATTAAGAGGTTTAGGCATTGAAGAACTTACCCAACCTGCCTTAACTGGAGGCTGGGAATTTCAATTGTCACAAATGGAAAAAGGTCTGATTCCTAGATCTAGCTTTATGCAAGAGATTTCTCAAATGACTCAACGGATTGTGAAACGCGCAAAAGAGTTTGATAGCGACACAATCCCTGGTGATTACATCACTTTAGAAACTCCATGCCCTAATTGTGGTGGCCCTGTAAAAGAAAATTATCGTCGCTTTTCTTGTGAAAAATGTGGCTTTTCTATCAGTAAAATTCCAGGTGGTAAAGCTTTAGAGTATGTTGAAGCTGAAGAACTGATACGTGAGAAAAAGGTGGGGCCTCTGCAAGGATTTAGAAGCAAAATGGGTAGACCATTTGCTGCAATTATTAAATTATCTGAAATTCCGATGGATGATAAAGATTATCCTAATGCAGGCTATAAGCTAGAGTTTGATTTTGGTCAAAATAGCGCTGACAACGATGAACCCGTCGACTTTACTGGACTTCAAGCCTTAGGGGCTTGTCCAAAATGTTCTGGGGCTATTTACGAACACGGTATGAGTTATATTTGCGAACGCTCTGTCGGTCCTGACCGCACTTGTGATTTTTCTACAGGGAAAGTTATTTTGCAACAGGAGATTTCTCCAGAGCAAATTCAGAAACTTTTAGGTTCTGGAAAAACTGATTTATTAACTAATTTTAAGTCCCAAAGGAATGGTCGAATTTTTAAAGCTTATCTTTCTTTGAATCCTGAAGGGAAAGTTGGTTTTGAATTTGAAGTTCGAGCACCTAAGGCTCCTGCAAAAAAACGTGATGGTGAAACGGCAGATGATAGTTCTACTTCTAAAGTTGTTAAATCTTCACCAGCAAAACCTGCTGTTAAGAAACCAGCCGCTAAGAAATCAGTTCCAGCAAAGAAAGTTGCTAAATAAGCGTTTATTAATTCAGCTCCAAGCGTTGCCCAAATTAATCCTCGGGAGCCATAAGCGGTAGCTAAAAATAGTCCGCTTTGCCCGTTAACTGGCCCAATGAGAGGTAGTCGATCTTTGGAGGCACTGCGTATGCCAACGAAATTCGATTGTTCTAGGAAGTTGTATTCTGGTCTTTCTGCTATGCCTAATAATGCAAAGCCCTTCTTTTGATTTGCGCTTGCACTTTCTTTGGATGGCATTAGGACATCAATGTCTTCATCATAACTTGATCCGACTTCCCAAAGCCAGTTTTCAGGGTCCCATTCCTTAGCAGGAGAACAATAACCGTCGCCTCTTGTTGCGGACCAAGGTAAGTGCTTACCAACATAACTTTCTTTCGGAATAATAAATCTACTTAACTGTCCTCTTACAGGTCGTAATGGAAGTTCAACCTCAATTGAAGCTAGTAATTCTTTAGTCTGATAATTACTCGCTAAAACTAAAGCGTCGCCTTCACAAATTTTTTCATTCTTGTTGTTATAAAGCTGCCATAAGTCATTGTTTTTTTGAATTCGGATTACTTTTTCACCCCAAATGATTTCATGATGCGTTAATGTCTCAATTGCTTGGGTAGATAATTTTTTCAAGTCATAGATACCTGAAGTGTTAAACCAGAGACCGGGGCGATTAATATTTAATTTTTCTAAAGCGGCTTTTGATTCCAATGGCTCAATTTCAGAAAGATTAAATCCAAGTGTGAGTATTAACTCACTTAATGTTTCGCAATTGACCCAATCTTCTTTTAGTATTGGTTGATAAACACCTGCGTATCGAATACTTGGTTGAAAATTTTGCCAAACTATTCGATTTGCAATTTGAGTGAACCTTTGAAGTTTTGTACTTTTTTTACTTACCTGTGGGTGTACTAAAGCGAGTTGATGGTCAGAAGTTTGAGTAGCTGGACCGTCAGCTTGATCAACTACAGTAATTTGATAAGAAGTTGCTCTTGCTAGTTTTTGAGCAATGAGTGATCCTGCAATTCCTGCTCCCAACACGATTACATGCATTTTTAGATTTTTCTAATAACTTTGTGATTAACGATTTATAATTTTAGTTTAGTACATAAAGACTGAGCCATGCTTGATCCAATTAACGATGAGCAATCCAAGCTATTCCTTCATATAAGAAAAAAAAACCTTCTAATAGGTCTTTTATCTGTCATAGGATTCATTGCATGTGCTTTTTTTTATTTGTCTCATATTGGCCTTTACATTGGATTTACACCTCCGGTAAATCAAGCTGAACCCTTAAGCCCAGAGTTAATTGCAAGATTTGAACAAGTCCAATCTAAAATCAATGATGCAATTTCTCAATTTAAAGATCTTTCCACTCTTCAGCAAAAGCTCGAATTACAAACACAACCCAAAATCAAACCAAGCTCAAAAGAACCTGGCAAAGGCGGTTCTTATCCAACAATACAACCTATTTATTTTAAAGATAAGGATTATGAAATTAATTCCTCTTTTGAATCTATCGATATGATTTTGGATATTTTTGAAAATACTATTCCCTCTATCAAAAGTGCAATGACTTTGGCTTTTTATAAAAATACTAATTTGCCCAGCGGCGTTCCTTTGTTGGGCGATTATATTTTTTCAAGTGGTTTTGGAATAAGGCCAGATCCTTTTACTCTTAAGGATGAGTTTCATGCCGGGCTTGATTTTGCTGCTTTAAAAGGGACTTATGTAGTTGCTTCCGACCCTGGCGTAGTGATTAACGTGGTGAATAATACCGATAAAACAGGTCTTGGAAACTATGTTGAAATTAGCCACCCCAATGGTGTAACTTCCAAATATGGTCATTTAGATCGGATTCTTGTAAGTCTTCATCAAAAACTCAACCGTGGGGAAATCTTAGGCACAGTTGGGAGCACTGGAAGGTCCACCGGCCCTCACCTCCATTTTGAAGTAAATATCGCTGGTACTGCAGTTGATCCATTAAGTGGTGTATCTGCCCTCAAAGTCAAGCCAAGTCCAATAGCAATGGCATCCGTTAATGCCGAAGCAAAATCTAGGTGTGCTGAATTATTGTTGATTGTTGTAGATGAAAACGCTGCCTTAATGAAAGAGTGTCTTCTTTCTGGTGGCAAAAAGGCAAAAGACTTATTAATCTCACGTTTTCAAGAGGGTAGAAGTCGAGCGATCAAAGATAAAAGTGTTCTTCTCGATGACTGTACCTATGTGGATCAGGATCGAAAACTACAAAGCAGCACTCGTGAAGAGTGCCGCTCTTTAAGCAACAATTAACAATTAATTTAAAGAATCTTCTAATTTTGCTTTAGTAGTTCTCAATATTTCAGGTAAGTTATAAGAGAGTTGATCGAACAACTCTTCGTGTAACTTGAGCTCCTCTTGCCAAGACCGCTTATCAACTGAAATAACTTGATTAAACTGCGCTTCAGTAAAGTCAACACCATTCCAATTAAGATCTGTAAAGCTAGGAGAGTAACCGAAAATATTCTCATTAGCTTTTGCGCTACCTTCAATGCGGCCAATAATCCAGGCCAACACACGCATATTTTCTCCATATCCAGGCCAAACAAACTTACCATCGTCACCTTTTCTGAACCAATTTACGCAGTAGAATTTCGGTAATGTTGCATTTGTAGCAGTTAAGTTATCACCAATGTTTAACCAATGTTGGAAATACTCACTCATGTTGTAACCTGCAAAAGGTAACATCGCAAACGGATCTCTTCTAACAACACCAGTTTTACCTGTTGCAGCAGCAGTTGTTTCTGAGCCCATAGTTGCGGCCATGTATACGCCTTCAACCCAATTTCTTGCTTCTGTGATCAATGGGACCGTAGTAGATCTTCTGCCACCAAAGATAAATGCATCAATTGGAACGCCTTCTGGATTGTTCCACTCATCATCACATGCTGGATTATTAATGGCAGCAACGGTAAATCGTGCATTTGGATGAGCTGCTTTTTTGCCGGCAGCACCATCAGCAGGAGTCCAATCATTACCTTGCCAGTCAATTAAATGCGCTGGGGCCTCTTTCGTCATGCCTTCCCACCACACATCGCCATCGTCCGTTAATCCGACGTTCGTGAAGATGACATCTTTATCTAGGGAAGCCATACAGTTTGGATTAGTAACAGAGTTTGTGCCTGGTGCAACCCCAAATAATCCAGCTTCTGGGTTAATTGCGTAGAGCTTTGTTTTGCCGGTTACTGGATCAATTCTTGGTTTAATCCATGCAATATCATCGCCAATAGTGGTCACTTTCCAACCATTAAAGCCTGCAGGTGGAATCAACATCGCAAAGTTTGTTTTTCCACAGGCGGATGGGAATGCTGCTGCTACGTGATGCTTCTTCCCCTCAGGGGTTGTTACACCAAGAATCAACATATGTTCAGCCTGCCAACCCTCATCGCGACCCATAATGGATGCAATACGAAGTGCAAAACATTTTTTACCTAATAATGCATTACCACCGTAGCCTGAACCAAATGACCAGATTTCTCTAGTTTCTGGATAGTGCACAATATATTTGGTTTCGTTACAAGGCCATTTAACATCTTCTTCACCAGCAGCTAAAGGCTTACCTACTGAGTGGACACAAGGTACAAACTCACCTTCATTACCCAACACATCAAAAACAGCTTTACCCATTCTTGTCATGATTCTCATGTTTACCACAACAAATGGACTATCCGTCAACTCTACGCCGATATGTGCAATTGGCGATCCGAGAGGACCCATAGAAAAAGGTACAACATACATTGTTCTACCTTTCATGGCACCCGTCATCAAACCATTCATGGTTGAACGCATTTCTACAGGATCAATCCAATTATTTGTAGGTCCTGCTTGCTCTTTCTTTTCCCAACAAATAAACGTTCTGTCTTCAACTCGTGCTACATCAGTTGGATCAGAACAAGCCCAGTAAGAGTTTTTTCTTTTTTCTGGGTTTAGTTTTTTCATTGTTCCCGCATCCACCATTTGTTGGCAAAGGCGATCGTATTCTGCTTCACTACCATCACACCAATAAATTTGATCTGGTTGTGTTATTTTGGCAATTTCATTTACCCAATTAATGAGTTTTTGATGCTGAATATAGTCAGGTACATTCAGTTGTGTTTTTTCCTGCTGGTTGATAATAGTCATAGATAGTTTCTTTGAAGTTAATTAATTTTTTAGTATTTTCTCATTTTTTCTGAATTAATGATGTTGCAGTGCAACGGACACTGTAATTACTTTCCGATGCAAAAAGACCCAAATATTTTTCCTAATAAATCATCTGCCAATAATTTGCCAGTTATTTCACCTAAATTTTCTTGTGTTAGTCGGAGTTCCTCCGCAAATAACTCCAATGCGCTATTGCCTCTAGAAAGGTATTTTCCTGATTCTTCCAGGTGAAATTGTGCTTTCTTAATTGCCTCAATATGTCTAGTTCTAGCAATGAAAGTATTTTCAACTTGGTCGGACCAGCCAAGTTGTTTCAATATTGCTTCTTTGAGTTCTTCAATTCCGATGCCTAATTTGGCACTTATTTTGATACCACTTAAGTTTTCGCCCTGGTTGGAGAGGTCAATTTTGTTCCATACTTCAATAATTGGAATCGAATTATCAAAGTTATTGATTTGCTCCCGTATCTCGCGCTCTAGTTTGTAACCGTTGTCATTACTTTGTTGTGTGGCATCTTTTACATGAATGATAAGGTCTGACTCTTTGATTGCTTCCCAAGATCGTTCAACCCCAATTTTCTCCACTGTATCCAAGGTATCGCGTAGCCCTGCGGTATCAATAATTTGTATAGGTACCCCTTGGATTTGAATCGTTTCTTTGATTCTATCCCGAGTTGTACCCGCAATAGGAGTAACAATAGCAATCTCGTTTCCTGCAAGTTGATTAATGAGGGAGCTTTTGCCAACATTGGGCTGTCCCGCTAAAACGACTAATGCGCCATTTCTTAGGATAGATCCTTGTTTTGACTTTTGGAGTAACTTGTTAATCGCTAAGTTGATTTCTTGCCACTGCTCTTTGGCTTTCGCATTTTCCAAAAAATCAATTTCTTCTTCAGGAAAATCTAAAGTGGCTTCAACCAGGATTCTTAAATGGGTTACTTTTTGAACAACATTATTGATTGCATTTGAAAACTCTCCAGATAGTGTCCGATTAGCACTTTTAACCGCAACCTCTGTAGAAGCTTCAATTAGGTCAGCAATAGCCTCTGCTTGGGCCAAATCAATTTTATTATTTAAAAAAGCTCTTTCGCTAAACTCTCCGGGTCTTGCAACTCGCATTTGAAGTTTTTGACCAACAACCAAGATTCTTTGCAAGACCAAATTCAAAACAACGGTTCCACCATGACCTTGAAATTCGAGTACATCTTCGCCAGTAAAAGAATTTGGGTCTGGAAAAAATAACGCTATACCGCTATCAATTACTTGCTTTTGATCGTCAAGCACTTTGACGAGTTCCGCTTTTCTGGGGTCAAGCAATTTTCCAAATAAATCTCGTGAGAGTTGTGAGAGATCTTTTCCAGATACCCTCACAATACCTATGCCGCCTAGACCTGATGCAGTCGCAATAGCTACAATTGGTTCAGAACTAAAGCCCATCAAAATGATTACGCTTGATTTTTTACTCTATAAAGCCGATTGATTTGCCACTGTTGTGCAATCGATAATAAATTATTCACAATGTAATACAGCACTAATCCTGATGGGAAAAAGAAGAACATTAGAGAGAATGCTAAGGGCATAAATAGCATTACTTTCGCCTGAACTGGATCTGGTGGTGCTGGATTTAATTTTGTCTGAACGAACATTGAAATAGCCATCAGTATAGGCAAAATCCCGATAGGAATACTCAAACCGACTAAGCCACTTAAAGAAGTGTCAGGTGCTGACAAATCATGAATCCACAAGGTCCAAGGCGCACCCCGCATTTCAACACTTAACAATAAAACCCAATATAAAGAAATAAATACAGGAATCTGTATTACTACAGGTAAACAACCACCCAAAGGATTGATTTTTTCCTTTTTGTACATTTCCATCATTTCTTTGTTAAGACGTTGTGGATCGCTTTTATATTGTTCTTTCATTTGAACGAGTCGAGGTTGAACCTCTTTCATACGCGCCATTGATTTGTAACTTGCGGCAGATAGCGGAAAGAATGCCAACTTAATCAAGACCGTTAAGATAATGATTGCCCAACCCCAGTTTCCGACTACGCTATGAATCTGGGTCAAAAACCAAAATATAGGTTTGGCTATGATTGTCAATCGACCATAGTCTTTAATTAACTCAAAGCCTGGTGAAATAGGTCTTAAAATGGTTTCATCATCTGGGCCAATAAACAATTTAACAGTTTGAGTTTGCGCTGTTCCTGGAGCAATCATCTCCAAAGATGAAGTCATTCCTACTCGATATAAATTTTTATCTAAATTATCAAAGTAAAACTCACGCTTCGTATTTATCTCCGGAATCCAAGCGCTTGCGAAATAATGCTGCACCATTGCAATCCATCCTGGCTCATCGGTTCCTAATGGTGCTGGGACGGTTACCTTTTTGTTTTCAATGTCTTTAAAAGAAACTTCTTTGAACTTTTCTTTATCAGTAAAAATTGCAGGTCCAGTAAAAGTACTGTAAAACTGGCTTTCGGAAATACTTGTTCCGTCTCTGACTAGCTCAGAGTAAATTGTTGACGAAATTGGATTAGGGTTTTTGTTAGTAACTGTGTGTTTTACCTCTAAAACGTAGCTGTTTGGCTTAAGTGTGTAGGTTTTTTCATAAAGAACACCACTCTTCTCAGCAACCTGAACAAGTGAATGCCCATCTGTACTGAGTTTCTGGGTAAAAATATCATTATGATTTGGTACATCTAAGCCTTGGGATATTAGTCCGTTTCTAGCAATGTAAATATGGCCATTCTTATTTTCCATTAAAACAACTGGATCACCCGTATTACCCTTATCGAGGTGTTTTTTGAGGGATGATTTAATTATCGTTCCACCCTTTGCACTAATTTCTAAGTCTAATACTTCGTTTTGCAATCGAGTGGTGGTAACTATTCCTTGATCTGGTGAGATCTTTGCAGATTCACTCGGTACGATTTCTTGTTTTTGGTTTAAACCAGCAGTGTTAGGTAATTGTGCAGTTCCTGAGACGTCCTTTACTGTACCTTGATTAGTACTTTCAGAAGCGGGCGGTGGTGGCGCAAGAAATGGTAGAGGCTTATTTCCATGGGCGATTTGCCAATTATTAAATAGCATAATGCCTGAGACAGAGAATACGACCCAAAGTAAGGTTTTTTTAATTTCCATTTTGATGACTTTACAAAATTAGTGTGATGTTAGATTGTAGTGCTTGAATATAAATTTATAACTTAATCTTTTTTTGAGGAACTGGATCATAACCACCGAGACTCCAAGGTGCACATCGACAAATTCTTTTGACTCCTAAATAGCTTCCGTGCGAAGATCCATGCAGTTTTACAGCTTCTTTTAAATAATCTGAACAACTCGGATGAAAACGACAACGATTTCCCAATAGGGGTCTAACCGTAAACTGATACAACTTGACTAGAAAATAAATAATATTATTCAAGATTATTCGTCAGATGCAGTTGAATTTGTTTTCGAATAGAAACTCTTTCTTTTTCTCTTAAACGTCCTCTTGTTTGCATACCAACCGCCCGGTTTAACTTTACGACTATATCGGAAAAAGGTGTAATTGCTGCTTTTCTAAAGTTTTCTCGAATTAATCTTTTAATTCTGTTTCTATCTATTGCTCGTCTTGCCTTTTTTTTAGGAATAGCCAACCCAAGTCTAGAATTCATCTGATCAGTAGACTCTTTTATATGAAAGGAAAGATGCGAGGTTTTTGGGCCTGGCATCTTAAGAGTTTCAGCTATTTCTTTAGGCAGTAATAGCTTGTGAGGTTTTGAGTGTTTATGCATACGCGGAGAAGAGTTTTACACTTTCCCGCAACAACTTAACTGTAAAATTTAAACAGCTAAACGTTTACGGCCTTTTGCACGGCGACTGTTCAATACCTTACGTCCGCCTTTAGTTTTCATGCGAACAAGAAAGCCGTGAGTACGTTTACGGCGTGTTACGGAAGGTTGATATGTACGTTTCATTTGATTTCACCACAGTTAAAATACTAGAGAACCGACTATTTTCCATTATTTTATTTGTTCTGTCAATTTAGAATTTATTTAAATCTACACATTAATTATTTTATTTTCCATAATTGTGACTAAATTACTGAATTTTATCAACTTAAAGATGTTATTAACAAGTTATCCACAGGTTTTTCACAGGCTTAAAGGTTGTTGATAAGTACTAAAATTCGATACAATCTAAAACTCTTAAAGTTCTATTTATTACATCTATGATTAACCACTTAGGCAGCAATCTTAATACGGAAGCAACATTAAATGTTGAGTCTGTCTCTGAAAGATTTTGGAATACCTTTGTCCTGAGTATGGAAAGGGAGATGCCAAGTTCGCAATTTAGGACTTGGATTAAACCTTTGGCACCTATTGGCCTTGATGTTTCGGGGAGTAGTTTTGTTATTGCCGTTCCAAATCAATTTAAGTTGGATTGGATAAAAAACCAGTTCACTAACAAAATCAATGATATAGCTAAAAATTTTTTACCCGCAGGCACTCAAATTAAATTTATAGTTGACTCACAAGCGTGTTCAATAAAAGAGGCTGACGACTATCAACCTAGTAATTTTATTAACAAAAGTCCTGAAGCTGAAATCCTTATTAGTGATTCTGATGATGATATTGACAGTATTGAAAGTATTAATTTCAAAATTAATGTCGAGGACTTTTCTAAGCTTAATCCTATTTTAACTTTTGATACCTTTGTAAATGGAAAAGCGAATCAATTAGCTCGTGCTGCCGCTATTCAAGTGGCAAATAACCCTGGCACCTCATACAATCCCATGTTTTTGTATGGTGGTGTAGGCTTGGGTAAAACACATTTAATTCAGGCTGTTGGTAATTATCTTTTAAAACAAAAGCCCAATGCCAAAATAAGATATATACATGCAGAACAATATGTCTCAGATGTTGTAAGGGCTTATCAACAAAAAGCTTTTGAAAAATTTAAATCTTATTACCATTCTTTAGATCTGTTACTCATTGATGATATCCAATTTTTTAGCGGGAAAAATCGTACGCAGGAAGAGTTTTTTTATGCTTTCGAAGCATTGACCTCTAATAAATCTCAAGTAATCATTACATCTGATACTTATCCTAAGGAAATTGATGGTATTGATGATCGACTGATATCAAGGTTTGACTCCGGACTTACGGTTGCAATTGAACCGCCAGAGCTTGAAATGCGGGTTGCAATCTTGATGAAGAAGGCACAAGCTGAATTTGTTCCTATGTCTGAAGATGTTGCTTTTTTCATTGCTAAACACCTAAGATCTAATATTCGTGAGTTAGAAGGTGCTTTACGTAAAATTCTTGCTTATGTTAGGTTTCACGGTAAAGAAGTAACCATTGACGTAGCCAAAGAAGCTCTAAAAGACTTATTATCAATACAAAATAGACAAATTTCGGTCGAAAATATTCAAAAAGCCGTTGCGGATTTTTACGGTATTAAAGTTGCTGATATGTATTCGAAAAAAAGACCCGCTAATATTGCTAAACCTCGTCAAATAGCAATGTATATTGCAAAAGAGTTAACTCAAAAGAGCCTACCAGAAATTGGAGAGCTATTTGGTGGACGAGATCATACTACTGTTTTACATGCTGTTAGAAGAATAAATGAGTTACGATCGTTAGATAGTCAACTTAACCATGAATTACACGTACTTGAGCAAACTTTAAAAGCCTAAAATAGCTGTGGATAACCGTGTTAGCAAGTTGTGAGGAAGTATGTTAACAACTAATGTATAAGTTGTTTAAAATTTGTGGATAATTTGTAATGTTCATGCAAAATAGAGTTATAACCGTAGTTATTCATTATTTATTCTTTAGTTATACCGAAGTTATCAACAACTTTTAATTTTATTAAGTTATTGTTTTAAATAGTTTTATTGATTTATCCACAGAAATTTGATTCCCTATTATTACTACTAAACAAAAAATTATCATTCAGGAAAATGAATATGCAACTGGTCAGTACAACAAGAGATAGTCTTTTAAAACCCTTACAGTTCGTAAGTGGAATTGTTGAAAGACGTCACACATTACCAATTCTTGCTAATTTACTTATACGTAAGAATAAAGACTCAATTTCTTTTATCTCTACAGATATTGATATCCAAATAACGACTATTGCTGATTTTGGAGTAGGTGATGACGAATTTAGTACAACTGTTGGTGCCAGAAAACTTTTAGATATTCTTCGTGCGATGCCTGAAGGACCTATCAGCTTAACAATGAAAGACAACCGTATGGTTGTACAAAGTGGAAAAAGTAGATTTTCTCTTCAAACTTTGTCCTCAGGTGAATTTCCAATCATGTTGGAGAACAATCAAAATGTTCGTACATTTGAAATTTCTCAAAAAGAATTCAAACAGTTAATTAGCCAGGTTCATTTTGCAATGGCTCAACAAGATATCCGCTATTATTTAAATGGTATGTTGATTGTTTTAGAAGGTGATAAATTAATTGCTGTTGCTACAGATGGTCACCGCTTAGCTTATGGTCAAATTATTCTTAAAAACCCGCCAGTTGGTGAATCCAATAAGATAGAAGTGATTGTTCCTAGAAAAACGATTTTAGAATGCCAACATCTCTTAGAGGATATTGATGCCCCTTTAAATATTTCTATTAGTCCAACTCAAATTAAATTTGAATTTAGTACGATAGAACTTTTATCTAAACTCGTTGAAGGAAAATTTCCTGATTATCAAAGGGTCATTCCAAAAGGTCATAAAAATTCTTTTGTTGTTCCCCGAGAGATTTTCCAATCCGCCTTGCAAAGAGCTGCAATCTTAACAACGGATAAATTTAAAGGTATTCGTTGTTCACTTAAAGAGAACTTACTTACCATTCAATCTACGAATGCTGAACAAGAAGAAGCTCAAGAAGAAATTGAAACCTCCTATGATGGTGATCATTTAGATATTGGATTTAACGTAACTTATTTACTAGATGTTTTATCAAATGTTAAGAATGAAAGCGTCCAAATTAATTTAGGAGATTCTAATTCTAGTGCCCTCATCACCATACCTGATAATGAAAATTTCAAGTATGTCGTAATGCCAATGCGTATTTAATCTAATAAGAACACATGACCATCGAAAACCAATCTGTAACTGATTTATATAGTGCCTCTTCCATCCAAATTTTAGAGGGGTTAGAAGCAGTTAGAAAAAGACCTGGCATGTACATTGGAGATACTTCCGATGGTACAGGTCTTCATCATTTAGTTTTTGAGGTCTTGGATAACTCAATTGACGAAGCACTTGCTGGTCATTGTTCTGAAATCACCGTAACGATTCATACAGATAATTCAATTTCTATTATTGACAATGGTCGGGGCATCCCGACTGGAATTAAATATGATGATAAGCATGATCCGAAAAGAAGTGCGGCTGAAATTGTCATGACTGAACTACATGCTGGTGGTAAATTTGACCAGAATAGTTATAAAGTATCAGGCGGTCTTCATGGTGTTGGTGTTAGTTGTGTAAATGCATTATCAAAGTGGTTACGATTAACTGTAAGGCGTGACGGTAAAACTCATTTTTTAGAGTTTGCTAGGGGTGTTGTTCAAAATAGAACCATTGTTGAAGAAAACGGATTAATTGTTTCCCCAATACCAGTTACTGGTACAACTGATACGAGAGGTACTGAAGTCCACTTTTCCGCTGATGAAGAGATTTTTGGCAAAGTTGAGTTTCACTATGAAATTCTCGTAAAACGAATTCGTGAATTATCCTTTCTAAATAATGGTGTTCATATTCGTGTTGTTGATGAACGCTCCGGTAAAGAAGAAGATTTTGCTTTTTCTGGTGGTGTGAAGGGCTTCGTTGAATATATCAATAAATCAAAAACCGCATTACATAAAAATATTTTTTACGCGATCGGTGAAAAAGCTGCTGAAGTCGGTGGAATGATTACCTCTGAAGTTGCTATGCAATGGAATGATGGATACAGTGAACAGGTTTTATGTTTTACTAACAATATTCCACAAAGAGACGGCGGTACCCATTTGACTGGTTTACGTGCTGCAATGACGCGGGTTATCAATAAATATATTGATGAAAACGGTATCGCGAAAAAGGTAAAAGTTGAGGTAACTGGTGATGACATGCGGGAAGGACTAACTTGCATCCTATCAGTAAAGGTACCTGAGCCTAAGTTTTCTAGCCAAACAAAAGATAAACTTGTATCTAGTGAAGTAAGAGGTCCTATTGAGGACGTTGTTTCTAGTAGTTTATCCGCTTATCTTCAAGAAAATCCAGTTGATGCTCGAGAAATCTGTGACAAGATCATAGAAGCTGCTCGTGCTAGGGAAGCTGCTCGTAAAGCTCGTGATTTAACGCGTAGAAAAGGTGTTTTAGATGGTTTAGGGCTTCCAGGAAAATTAGCAGATTGCCAAGAAAAAGATCCATCAAAGTCTGAATTATTTATCGTTGAGGGTGACTCAGCGGGTGGTTCAGCTAAACAAGGACGCGATAGAAAGTTTCAAGCAATTCTTCCATTAAAAGGAAAGATATTAAACGTAGAAAAAGCACGTTTTGACAAGATGTTAGCCAGTCAAGAAGTTGTTACGCTAATAACAGCATTAGGCACAGGGATTGGTGCTGACGAATACAACATTGACAAACTTCGTTACCATCGCATTATTATTATGACCGATGCTGACGTGGATGGTAGTCACATCAGAACTTTACTTTTGACGTTCTTTTATCGTCAAATGCCTGAGCTTATTCAACGTGGCCACATCTACATTGCACAACCACCTTTATATAAAGTTAAACATGGTAAGAATGAGCAATACATCAAAGATGATAGTGTTTTAACTGATTATCTTGTAACTATTGCTTTAGATGGAGCTCATATTACTAATCAAAATAATGAGGTTTTTGCTGGAGATGAGTTGAGAGATTTGACTAATCTTTACTACAAAACCCAGAGTGTAATTGAGCGTCTTTCGCGAATTCTTGATTCTGATGTTCTTAGAGTCATTAGTGAAGGCATTACTATTAATTTGGATTCAGAAGAGGAAGCTTTAAATTCTGCTAATAAATTAAAGCAGGGCTTAAATCAACGTTTGGGTGACAATAGTCAAAATCTTGAAATAACCGTTCAACTTGAAGAGAGAACAGAACGCTATCGTTTATTAATTTCAAGAAGGGTTCATGGTAATTTAAAACTTTCTTTTATTAATTCAGATTTTGTTTCTGGTTCTGATTACGAAGCTATTCAGGCTTTTTCTACTTCAGTTGGCGGCAAAATTGGCATTGGCTCTAAAGTTCTTCGTGGTGACCCTGAGAAGTCATTTAAAGAGTTATCGGTCGTTAATTTCCAAGAAGCAATTGAATTTTTAATAAGCGAAGCTGAGCGGACCGTTTCTAGACAACGTTATAAGGGTCTTGGTGAAATGAACCCAAGTCAACTTTGGGAAACAACCATGGACACGAATACCCGTACTCTATTAAAAGTTCAAATTGATGACGCCATTTTTGCCGATCAAACCTTCACTACATTAATGGGGGATGATGTTGAGCCACGTAGAGCCTTTATAGAATCCAATGCTTTAATTGCAAAAAATATTGATGTCTAAAAAAATTCCAGAAACTCTTTCTTCAGATTCTATTGAAGTTAGAGATTCTGCTATTCATGGTCGTGGTGTTTATAGTCTTAAAAAGATAAAAAAGAACGAGTGCATTATTGAATATCTTGGTCAAAGAATCTCTTGGAAAGAGGCTTTAAAAAGACACCCTCATGATCCCTTGCAGCCTTTTCATACGTTTTACTTTTCATTATCTAATGCTAAAGTTATAGATGGAAACGTTAACGGTAACGTCGCAAAATGGATCAATCACTCCTGTAAACCCAATTGTGAAACGAAAGAGATTAAAGATAAAAATAATAAACTTAGGGTTTTTATTTTTGCAAAAAAATCGATTAATAAAGATGAAGAATTGTTTTACGATTATGGTTTAGAGTTGGATGCAGAACACACTAAAGAAGAACAATTGAATTATCAATGCCATTGTGGGCAAAAAAATTGCCGTAGGACAATGTTAGCTAAGAAATAAAATACTATGTTATTTATTACTCTTACCGAATTAGAAAACGCTATCAATTTTTGGCGCAATAAATCTCCTTCCGTTGGGGATTCTTTAGTGTTATCTAAAGAAGCATCTGCTTTGGCAAAGCCCTATGCAATTTTGATTTTGCAAGGCGCTCAAAGGATTTCAATCGATAATTTAGAATCAAAAGAACTGGATGCTTGGAACAGATACCTTCTAGAAATTAGTAATACAAAAGGATAGTTTTATGGATCATGGTGCTTTCGATTTCATTATTATCGGTGCTGGGAGTGCTGGTTGCTTATTAGCAAACCAGTTAACAAAAAATCCTGAAAACCGAGTATTGCTTCTTGAAGCTGGAGCTAAAGATGATTACTTATGGATTCATATTCCTGTTGGTTATTTGTACTGTATTGATAATCCTAGAACTGATTGGCAGTTTAAAACTGAACCATCTCCTGGCTTAAATCAACGATCTCTTTTATACCCAAGAGGAAAGGTTCTTGGTGGTAGTTCCTCCATAAATGGAATGATTTATATGAGAGGTCAACAACAAGATTACGATAATTGGGCTTCGTTAACAAATGACAATTCTTGGTCGTGGAAAAACTGTTTAGAACGATTTAAAGCTTTTGAAAATTATCATGGTGGTAGTAATGAATGGCATGGTCATAAAGGTCCTTGGACCGTTAGTCGTCAACGGCTTAATTGGAGAGTCTTAGACGTCTTTAAGCAAGCAGCTAATGAGTTTGGTATTCAGGATACTGACGATTTTAATCGTGGGGATAATTCGGGTATTGGATATTTTGACGTAAATCAAGAAAAGGGATTTAGGTTAAATGCTTCTAAAGCCTTTTTAAAGATGGCTACGAAGAGGCCAAACTTAACCTTGATTACGGGAGCCCTAGTTGACAAAATTAACATTGATCCTATAACAAAAAAAACAAAATCCGTATCCTTTATCGGAGCTAATCATTCGCATACAGCTCAAGTTAATCAAGAGGTTCTTTTGAGTGCTGGCTCAATTGGTTCTGTTCAAATCTTAGAGAGGTCTGGTATAGGTCAAGGTAATCATTTACAGTCTTTGGGTATCGATACTCTCGTTCACGCTCCAGGTGTTGGTGAAAATCTTCAAGACCACCTTCAACTGCGAATGATTTATAAAGTAAAGGGAATTTCTACTTTAAATACTAAATCGAGCTCACTTATTGGTAAAGGTTTAATTGGTTTGGAGTACCTCTTAAATCGTAGTGGTCCCATGTCTATGGCACCATCACAATTAGGCGCTTTTACTAAGAGTGCTGACTATCATCCTAGAGCAAATATTCAATATCATGTCCAGCCTTTATCCCTAGAGCGGTTTGGAGAAGACCTACATGCCTTCGATGCATTTACGGCAAGCGTTTGTAATTTGCGTCCAACTTCACGTGGTTCTGTTCATATCAGTTCAGCCGATGTTTCAGCTAAGCCCAAGATTAATCCCAATTACTTATCTACCTCCTTTGATCAAACAGTTGCGATTGAATCTATTCAAACCACGAGATTGATTGTTCAACAAACTTCATTAAAAAAATACCAGCCTGAAGAATATAAACCTGGAGCTCATTTAACTTCTAATGACGAATTGATTCAAGCTGCTGGGGATATTGGAACCACGATCTTTCATCCTGTTGGTACTTGTAAAATGGGGGCTAATAGTGACGATAGTGCAGTATTAGATTCGGAGCTTCGAGTTCGTGGTGTTCATGGTTTGCGTGTTATTGATGCTTCTGCAATGCCATTTATAACCTCAGGTAATACAGCTGCTCCTACTATGATGATGGCATATAGGGTCGCAGAGTTACTACGAACCGTTTAGTTGGTAAAAACCCCTATTAATTTAGTCTCTAAATACCTCGCGTAATATGTAATATTGTAGATAATATATACCTATGAATAAATCCAATTACATCTTAGAAACCAAAAGCCTATTTAAGACTTTTAAAGGTTTCGTTGCTGTTAATGACGTTAATTTAAAAGTAGAAGAAGGTTCTATTCATGCCTTAATTGGTCCTAATGGTGCTGGAAAAACAACCTGTTTTAATTTACTTACAAAGTTTCATATTCCAAGTAGTGGGACCATTCTTTTCAAGGGTTCCGATATTACCGCTAAAGACCCTGCCCAGATAGCTCGTTTAGGGATTATTCGGTCTTTTCAAATATCTGCAGTTTTTCCTCATTTGTCTGTTTTGGATAACGTCAGGGTTGCCTTATTAAAGGAACTTGGGGTAGAGTTTTCATTTTGGAAATCATCCACAACTCTTGATCAATTAAACGGTAGGGCGATGGAGTTGTTAAGTCTAGTTGGTCTTAATGAGTTTGCTGATGAACTAACGGTCAATTTACCTTATGGTAGAAAACGGGTCTTAGAAATTGCCACTACTTTAGCGATGAGTCCGTCTTTAATGTTACTAGATGAACCAACCCAAGGAATGGGTCATGAGGATGTAATGATGGTTACAGACCTCATCAAAACCGTTGCTAAAGGAAGAACGGTGTTGATGGTTGAACACAATATGAAGGTTGTATCTACGATTGCCGATAAGATTACTGTTTTACAACGTGGGGCTGTACTAGCGGAAGGTTCTTATGCTGAGGTTTCTAAAAACCCACAAGTTCTCGAGGCTTACATGGGCTCATCGGAGGAAAACGCATGAGTTTTGCAATTGAAATAAGCAATCTTAATGCATGGTACGGGGAGTCCCACATATTGCATGGCGTTAACTTATCTGTTCAAGAAGGAGAGGTTGTTACCCTTCTTGGAAGAAATGGTGCTGGGCGCACTAGTACCTTGAGGGCAATTTTAGGGCTTACTGGTAAAAGAACTGGTTCTATAAAGATTTATGACCAAGAAACAATTAACATGGATACCTATACGATCCCTCGTCTAGGAGTTGGTTATTGCCCTGAGGAGCGTGGTATTTTTTCTACCCTTTCTACTGAGGAGAATTTAATGCTTCCTCCAGTAGTGAAGGCTGGAGGTTTGGGCTTAGATGAGATTTACAATATGTTTCCTAACCTGTTTGAGCGTCGTAACAGTCCAGGTATGCGTTTGAGTGGCGGGGAACAACAAATGTTAGCGATGGCTAGGATTCTAAGAACTGGTGCAAAGTTATTGCTGCTGGATGAAATTACGGAAGGTCTTGCACCTGTTATTGTTCAAAAATTGGGTCAAGTTGTTCGAGATTTGCGTGAAAAAGGTTACACCATTATTTTGGTAGAGCAAAATTTTCGATTCGCGGCTCCTCTTGCGGATCGACATTATGTAATAGAACATGGTCAAGTTGTTGAAACCGTTTTAAGTAGTGAATTGGCTCAGAAAACTGAATTACTTAATAGTTATTTGGGTGTTTAATTAATCTAAACAGTAAGGATATTTATGAAAATTAAAAAAATAGTTTCTGCTTTAATATTGCTTTGTGCAACCGATTTAGTTGTTGCAGCTGATACCAAACCAATTAAGATTGGTTTTATTACTGACGGTGCTAGCTTATATTCTGATATTGACGGTATTGGTGGTAAAGAAGCAATGGAAATGGCGATTGCTGACTTTGGTGGCAGCGTTTTAGGTCGTAAGGTAGAAATTTTATATGCTGATCATCAAAATAAAGCAGATATCGCAGCTTCAAAAGCGCGTGAGTGGATTGATCAAGAGGGTGTTAATGTAGTGTTTGGTGGTACGAACTCTGGTACTGCTTTAGCAACCGCTAAAGTAACGTCAGAAAAGAAACGCATATATATTAATAATGGTGCTGGAACTTCTGCTCTTACAAATGAGCAATGCTCACCGTATACTGTTCACTATACTTATGACACGATTGCCTTGGCAAATGTTACTGGCAAAGCCATGGTAGATAAGGGTAATAAAAATTGGTACTTTTTAACAGCAGATTATGCTTTTGGTGAGCAATTACAAAAGGATGCAACGAAGGTTGTGGTTGATAATGGTGGCAAAGTATTAGGCTCTGTTAAACACCCCCTCAACGCAAGCGACTTCTCTTCCTTTTTATTACAAGCACAAAGCTCTAAAGCACAAGTTCTTGGTTTGGCTAATGCCGGTGGAGACACGATTAATTCTGTAAAGGCTGCTGCAGAATTTGGAATTAATAAAACAATGAAACTAGCCGGTTTATTAGTTTTCATCACAGATATTCATAGTATTGGTATTAAAAATGCCGCAGGATTGTTGGCGACTGAAGCTTGGTATTGGGACCTGAATGACGAGAGTCGGGCTTTTGCAGGTCGGTTTATTCAAAAAATGAAGCGTATGCCGACTTCTGTTCATGCCGGGGATTACTCTTCAATGTTAACTTACCTCAAGGCGGTTAAAGCTGCTGGTACGGACAACCCTGACAAAGTTATGGCTGAACTCCAAAAAATGAAAATTAACGATTTATTTACTAAGGGTGGATATATTCGTAAGGATGGAACTATGGTTCATGACATGTATTTGTTCGAAACTAAAAAAGCTGAAGAGGTAACTAAGCCTTGGGACTATTACAAAGTTATTAACAAGGTCCCGGGTGAGAAAGCATTTAATACCCTTGCTGAATCTAAGTGTTCTTTAGTTAAGTAATTGATTTAATGGAAATATTTAGTCTTCCTGTTTCTGCTATTCTTAGCCAGCTCCTGTTGGGGCTGGTGAATGGTAGCTTTTATGCCATGCTAAGTCTTGGTCTCGCTGTGATTTTTGGCCTTTTGAATGTGGTTAACTTCGCTCATGGAGCGATGTTTATGATGGGGGCATTATTCACTTGGATTGGTTTGACTGCCTTTAATATTTCTTACTGGCAGATGTTAATTTTGGCCCCTTTGTCGGTTGGTATTGTTGGTGTATTGATCGAAAAAATATTATTGAAGCATTTATATGCATTAGATCATTTATATGGTCTGCTTTTAACTTTTGGTATGACTCTAATCTTAGAGGGCGTCTTTAGATCTTTTTATGGTGTATCTGGGATGTCTTACAATGTCCCAGAGGCCCTTACCGGCGCTATTAATGTAGGCTTTATGTTCTTACCTATCTACCGAGCTTGGGTTGTATTGATATCCCTGGTTGTCTGTTTTGGAACCTGGTTTGTTATCGAGAGAACAAAATTGGGTGCTTATTTAAGAGCTGGTACAGAGAACCCGAAATTAGTTCAAGCTTTTGGTATTAACTTTCCTTTGATGGTGACATTAACCTATGGCTTTGGTGTTGCTTTAGCTGCTTTATCTGGTGTCTTAGCTGCACCGATTATTCAAGTATCCCCATTAATGGGCTCAAACTTAATTATTGCAATATTTGCGATTGTTGTAATTGGCGGTATGGGTTCGATTTTAGGTTCTATTTTTACAGGCCTTGGGCTTGGACTGATTGAGGCGTTTACAAAAGTTATTTATCCAGAGGCTTCTAGTACTGTTGTTTTTGTGATTATGGCTATCGTTCTTTTAGTGCGTCCAGCGGGTTTATTTGGTCGAGAGAGTTAATGAAAATATCAAGTAAATTACTTTATTTTGTGTTATTTGGGTTTTCTCTTTTAGCACCCTTTATCTTATATCCAATCTTCTTGATGAAGATTTTATGCTTTTCACTGTTTGCTGCCGCCTTCAATTTGTTATTAGGATACACAGGCCTATTATCATTTGGGCATGCTGCTTTTCTTGGTGGAGCTGGTTATATTTGTGGTTATTTCATTCGAGATCTAGGGTTTCCACCTGAGGTGGGTTTGTTTGCAGGAACTTTTTTTGCCGCAATTCTTGGCTTTGTTATGGGTAGCCTTGCTATTCGCCGTCAAGGGATTTATTTTGCGATGATCACGATGGCTCTAGCCCAAATGTTGTATTTCATCTTCTTACAAGCAAAATTTACTGGTGGTGAAGATGGAATGCAAGGAATACCAAGGGGTGTTTTCTTAGGTGTTATTGATTTAAATAATGACTTGAATATGTACTTTGTTTTCTTGTTTTTTACAGTACTTGCTATGCTTCTTATTGCTAGGGTTGTTTCATCTCCTTTTGGTAAGGTCTTATTTGCCATTAAAGAAAATGAGCCCAGAGCGATATCGCTTGGCTATGAGGTTAACCGTTTTAAACTACTTGCTTTTGTTTTGTCTGGCACCTTAGCTGGTCTTGCTGGAAGCTTGCAGGCCCTCATGATGGGCTTTGAAACGTTATCTGATGCTCATTGGTCCATGTCAGGTCTTGTTATTTTGATGACCCTGGTTGGTGGCGTTGGAACTTTAATTGGTCCAGTGGTTGGTGCCGTTGTTATTACCGTTTTAGAACATAAAGTTGGTGATATTGGGCTCTCTATCTTTAACCTTACAAACATTGAATGGTTTAGAACACTTGGTGAGTCAGTTACTATTGTCACTGGTCTAATATTTGTTATCTGCGTTATGTTGTTTCGTAAAGGTATCGTGGGAGAAATTCTTGCGAAGATTAAATAGTCCTTATTTTGTCTTTTATTGATCTTTTCGAATTTTCTATTTTTTTTCTAGGTCTCCTTGCATTTATCGCTGGATTTATTGATTCCATCGTTGGAGGTGGTGGTCTAATTCAAGTCCCCACTTTGTTTGTGGCATTTCCTAATGAGTCTCCAGCAACCCTTTTTGGAACCAATAAACTTGCTTCTTTAGGAGGAACTGCAACTGCTGCTAAGAAGTATTTAGCTACTGTTAGACTTCCCAAGTTGGTTTTATTATTAGGTGGTGGTTGTGCCTTAGTTGGATCTTTCCTGGGAGCCTGGGCAGTTACCCAGATATCTGCTGATTTCCTTCGTCAATCCTTACCCCCTCTGTTAATTGCTTTATTAATTTTTACTCTTTTTAATAAAAGTATGGGGATTGAGCATCGAGCCTTTACTTTCACAAGTAAAGAGTTCTTGATTTTAATTATTGGTACGTTAACTATTGGTTTTTATGATGGCTTTTTTGGTCCTGGAACAGGTATGTTCCTCATGTTCTTATTTGTACATTTTCTTCGGTTTGACTTTATCAATGGCGCTGCTGCGACAAAGGTAATTAACTGTATCACTAATTTTGCTGCCTTAGCCTTGTTTATACCTACGGGTCATATTAGCTGGGGTGTTGCTATTTGGATGATGTTTTTTAATATATTGGGTAGTTTTTTTGGTAGTCGCCTAGCTATAGCAAAAGGCAGCTTGCTTGTTAGAAAAGTATTCATTTTGGTGGTTGTGCTTTTAATCTTAAAAACATCAAATGACTCCTATCATTGGTTACAATTAGTAACTGATAAAAATTTGTTTCACGTGAAACATTATTAAAGTGTTATCATCTCTTCCCTAAGGGAAATTCATCTATGGAATATAAAGTAAAATTTGCTGTAATCGTTATTGGCGGGGGTCATGCTGGCTGTGAAGCTGCCTTAGCAAGTGCAAGAATGGGCTGTAAAACCTTGCTTTTAACCCACAATATTGAGACACTTGGGACAATGAGTTGTAACCCCTCTATTGGGGGTATTGGCAAGGGACACTTAGTAAAAGAGATAGATGCTCTTGGTGGAGCAATGGCTCATATTACTGATTTATCCGGTATTCAGTTTCGAATCTTAAATTCAAGTAAAGGTCCTGCGGTAAGGGCCACTAGAGCACAGGCTGATCGAGCCCTTTATAAATCTTCAATGAGGACGCTTCTCGAAAACCAAGAAAACTTGACATTATTTCAGGCGGCCGTTGATGATTTAATCATTTTAGGTGATGAAGTTCGCGGTGCTATTACCCAGTTAGGGGTTCATTTTTATGCTGAGCAAGTTGTTATAACTGCAGGTACTTTTCTTGATGGTAAGATCCATGTAGGTCTTGATAATCACTCTGGAGGTAGGGCGGGTGATCCTGCATCTGTGAGGCTTTCAGCTAGGTTAAAAGAGTTGAAGCTTCCACAAGGGCGATTAAAAACAGGTACGCCGCCAAGAATTGACGGCCGAACAATTGATTTTTCTGTAATGACAGAGCAACCTGGGGACTTGGATCCTGTACCGGTATTTTCATTTATGGGGAGGCCTGAGCAACATCCTAAACAAGTTCCTTGTTGGATTACTCATACTAATGAGCAAACGCACGATATTATCCGTGGGGGCCTCGATCGCTCACCGATGTACACCGGGGTTATAGAAGGGGTTGGACCACGATATTGTCCATCAATAGAGGATAAAATTCACCGTTTTGCCAGTAAGAATAGCCATCAGATTTTTTTAGAACCAGAGGGCTTATCAACAAATGAATTTTATCCGAATGGAATTTCAACTAGTTTACCTTTTGATGTTCAGTTAGACCTTGTTCATTCTATTCCTGGCCTTGAAAATGCCCACATCTTACGACCCGGATATGCAATCGAATATGATTATTACGACCCAAGATCATTAACACCTTCGCTTGAGTCAAAGTTGATTAAGGGCCTTTTCTTTGCAGGGCAAATTAATGGAACTACAGGGTATGAAGAGGCAGCAGCACAGGGTTTGTTGGCAGGCATAAATGCAGGGCTGAGAGCAACATCTAAAGACTCTTGGCATCCATTGAGAAGTGATGCTTATTTAGGTGTGCTGGTTGATGACTTAATAACAAAGGGTGTACAAGAACCTTATCGTATGTTTACAAGTCGAGCAGAATATCGTTTGAGTTTGCGTGAAGATAATGCTGATATTCGATTAACAGAAATAGGTAGATCCTTAGGTTTGGTAGGGGATAAGCAATGGGATTTCTTTTGTAGAAAACTTGAAGGTGTTTCACGTGAAACATCGAGACTTTCAACTACTTGGGTATCTCCAAAAAATATAACTCCAGACGAAAGTAAAGCTGTTTTTGGTCAAGTCTTATCCCATGAATATAGCCTCGCAGAGTTATTAAAGAGGCCGGAGATTACGTATGATCATCTGATGAATGCTCTTGATGGTAGATGGGCGAGTGTGGATCAACAGTATGATGGGCTTTTGTTAAAGCAACTAGAAGAGCAGGTCGAAATTGGAATAAAGTATCAGGGTTATATTGATAGACAAACCATTGAAATTGACCGTCATGCCTATTATGAAAATATGGAATTACCAAATAATTTGAATTATGTAGAAGTTTTAGGCTTATCAAATGAAGTTCAGCAAAAACTAAACAAGGGTAAACCAACTACTTTAGGTCAAGCATCAAGAATCTCTGGGGTAACACCAGCGGCAATTTCTCTTTTGTTAGTTCACTTAAAAAGAGGTGTCGGTAGAAAGGCTCAATCTGATGCAGTTTAATCAATTGGTTTTTGATCAAATAATAGCTGAGGGAGAGCATTGTTTTAAGCAGAAATTAACCGATGCTCAAATTGATCAAGTCCAATTGTTTATTCAAGAGTTCATTAAGTGGAACGCTGTGCATAATTTAAGTGCAGTAAATAACTTTGAAACATTAATGCGTGCACACTATTTGGATTCAATGTCGGTTGTTCCTAGTGTAGGGAACTATCTCAAGGACTTAGATAGGCTAGCTCCAATCAAGGTTGCTGACCTAGGATCAGGCGGAGGTTTTCCAAGTATTGTATTAGCTATTTTATTGCCTGAAATTAACTTTTATGCAATAGAGTCAATAAAGAAAAAAACAGCTTTTTTACAAACAATTAAAATTCGCCTAAAGTTAGAAAATTACTTTGTTGTTGATAAGAGAATTGAAGCCTTTGCGAAAGAAAACCCTAACATCTTTGATGCAACAATTTCTCGTGCATTTACTGAACTAAATAATTTTTTAGATTACTCGAACTCGCTAATAAAAGGGGAGTCATTAGTGTTTGCAATGAAATCGCAAAGGGTTGATGAAGAGTTGAAGAGAGTTATTGGTGATTGGAGATTAATTAAAAACATTGAATTAAATATACCAAAATTAGATGCATATCGCTGTTTATTAGTCATGTCTTCCATGAGAAAATAATAGAAAAAGGACTCAGAATGGCACAAGTGTTTTGTATTGCAAACCAAAAAGGGGGAGTGGGGAAAACAACCACTGCCATTAACTTAGCAGCAAGTTTATCTTCATTAAATCAAAGGGTCTTACTGATTGATTTGGATCCACAAGGTAACGCGACGATGGGGTCTGGAGTAGATAAACACCAGCTAAAAAGCTCAGTCTATCAAGTATTAATTGGTTTAGAGGATGTAAAAAATTCAAAATCTTATTCAGAATCAGGTGGTTATGATGTCTTACCAGCTAATAGAAATTTAGCTGGAGCTGAAGTTGAGCTAGTGGATTTTGATCATCGCGAATCTTTGCTTAGAAAAGCTTTAAAGGTCGAGCATGATAATTATGATTTTGTATTAATTGATTGTCCCCCAGCTTTGTCATTACTAACTTTGAATGGTTTATGTGCTGCAAATGGAGTAATCGTTCCAATGCAGTGCGAATATTTTGCCCTTGAGGGTTTGTCTGATCTTGTCAATAGCATTAAGCAAGTTCATGCAAACTTAAATAGTGACTTAAAGATTATTGGATTGTTAAGGGTCATGTTTGATCCACGTACCGCATTACAACAACAAGTATCTGAACAATTAATAAATCATTTTGGAGATAAAGTATTTAAAACTATTATTCCAAGAAACGTAAGACTTGCTGAAGCCCCGTCTTACGGAATGCCAGGCGTGGTGTACGACAAGGTTTCAAGGGGGGCAAAAGCGTATGTTGAGTTTGCCGCAGAAATGATTGAAAGAACAAAGAAAAATACACAATGATTAAGAAAAAAGGTTTAGGTAGAGGTCTCGAGGCATTGTTAGGAGAATCGTTAGATTCAGGGTTAGCAAGTGGGATAAACACAGATCAAATTAAATTTATAAAGTTAGCAGATTTGCAAAGAGGGAAGTATCAACCTCGTATGCAAATGAAAGAATCAGAGCTTCAAGAATTGTCAGAAAGTATTAAGCAACAAGGAATAATGCAACCTCTTTTAATCAGACAGATTGGTGAGGGAAAGTATGAAATTATTGCTGGGGAAAGACGATTTAGAGCAGCAGGAATGGCTGGATTAGATACAGTACCAGCATTAATTAAAGAAGTCGACGATCAAACGGCAGCAGCGATGGCCTTGATCGAAAATATGCAGCGCCAAGATTTAAATCCACTGGAGGAGGCCGAAGGTTTGGCGAGACTAATCTCAGATTTCGGTTTTACGCATGAACAAGCTGCCCAGGTAGTTGGTAAGTCAAGAAGTGCTGTTAGCAACCTGTTAAGACTAACACAACTATCTAAGCCCGTTCAGGCACTTTTAATGGCCGGTGACATTGATATGGGGCATGCCAGAGCGATGTTGAATGTTCCTACAGCCAGACAGATAGGTTTGGCGCAAAGAGTCGCCGCGCAAGGATTATCGGTTAGAGAAGCAGAGAAATTAGCAAATCAGATCATTCAATCTAGCAAAAAAAATCTTGATGGAATTCAAAAAGTTAAAGTGGTTAAAGTCGATCCGGATATTCAGGGTTTACAAACAAGAATTGCAGATATGATTGGTTTGGAGGTGGAAATAAAAACCAAATCTAAGGGGGGTGAAATTAAAATTAAATTTTCCCATCCTGATGAGCTAGATAGCTTGCTTAAAAAACTAAATTTGTCTTAAAAGGGAAAAATTTTGCACCCTAATAACGATGATTTTGATCGAAAAGATGAGCTATTTAATGAAAATTTTAAAGTGCTTAGTCACGATCAAGCCATACGGTTATTGGGTAAAGATCTTCAGCCAAGGATTAACAGTCCTTGGAAAGTAGTTATTCTTCAGTGCCAATTAACGATTCTTGTTACAATTTTAACTTCGCTAATTAATATAAATTTTCAAGTTAATGATGTTGTAATTTCATTACTATGTGGATCAATTTTAGGGGTTCTCCCTAATATTATGTTTATAATGCGAATGCAGTTTAACAAAAGTAGTCACAAGAGATCTGCCAAAAGTTTTGTTTATACTTTAGTTTTCGCAGAATTCATAAAAATTACATTTTCGTTAATTATAATATTTGTAGTCGTGAGGTATGTACCTCAAATTAAGTGGTTTCCCTTTTTGGGGATGTTTATTATCACCTTGCAAGCCCATTGGTTGCAGGGTCTAAATTTTAAGTTTTTACGATAAGTCATCAGGATATAAGTAATGTCAACAACAGCTGAAGGTAAACAACCGACCGAATACATTATTGAACATTTGACAAACCTAAATAATCTGGGTGAAGTTCAATCTAAAATAGTAGATTTCAGCGTTATCAACTATGACACAATTTTCTGGTCAGTATTAATGGGTGTGTTGGCGGTTGGGTTTTTAATTCTTGCTGCTCGTAAAGCAACATCGGGTGTACCAAATCGTTTTCAAGGTTTGATTGAATTAGTTGTTGAGTTGGTTGAAGCGCAATCTAAAAACATTGTTCATGGAGACAGAACATTTATTGCCCCCTTGGCTTTATTAGTATTCTGCTGGATCATATTCATGAATACCCTGGATTTAATTCCTATTGATTGGATTAATGGCGTTAACGCTTTACTGGGTAACTTTCATTTACATATACCGCATCATAAAATTGTTCCAACAACTGACCTAAATGGAACGATGGGTATGTCTATTTCTGTTCTATTAATCATTTTGTACTACAGTGTCAAAATTAAAGGTATTGGTGGATTTGCACACGAGTTGGTATCAGCTCCTTTCGGTGCAAAGTGGTACTTAGCTCCTTTTAACTTGTTGTTAAATCTCATCGAGTATGTGGCAAAGACAGTTTCTTTGGGTATGCGACTATTTGGAAACATGTATGCTGGCGAATTAATTTTTATGTTAATTGCGCTACTTGGCGGTATTTGGACATTTGGCGTTGATTTGTCCTTTTTGGGCTTCATTGGGCACGTTATCGCTGGAGCTATATGGGCGGTTTTCCATATTTTAGTTATTTTATTACAGGCATTTATTTTTATGATGTTGACATTGGTTTACATTGGCCAAGCACATAGTCATCATTAATTCAGGTTTTCATTTTTCATTTTTTATTTTTTAACACTAGGAGTCAACAATGCAAGAATTCATCTCTAATATTCAAGGTATGACAGCAGTCGCCATTGGTATCATCATTGGTCTCGGTGCTATCGGTGCTTGTATCGGTATCGGTCTAATGGGTGGTAAGTACATTGAAGCATGTGCACGTCAACCTGAATTAATCGAGCCACTACAAACTAAAATGTTCTTGTTAGCTGGTTTGATTGATGCGGCTTTCTTGATTGGTGTTGGTATTGCAATGTTATTTGCATTCGCAAACCCATTGTTGTCAAAATTAGGTAGCTAATATTAGTTATTTAGGAAACTACCAGAAATTTCTGGTAGTTATTAAAATGAACCGAAAGGAAAAGCCGTGAATCTGAACGCGACCCTATTCGCGCAAATGGTTGTGTTTTTTATTCTTTGGTGGGTTGTGGCTACATTTGTTTGGCCACCGCTTGTAAAAGCCTTAGATGAAAGAGCAACTAAAATTGCAGATGGTCTTGCTGCAGCTGAAAAGAGCAAGACAGATTTAGAAATTGCTACTAAACGTGCTGATCAAGCTTTAGCGGATGCTAAAAGTGAAGGTGCTCAAAGAATTGCTGAGGCAGAGAAAAAAGCTCAACTTAGTGCAGATGAAATCAAAAACAATGCACGAAGTGAAGCAGCTCGTATTATTGCTCAAGCAAAATCTGAAGCAGATCAACAAATTATTAGAGCTAGAGATACTCTCAGAAATGAAGTAGCTACTCTAGCGATAAAAGGTGCTGAGCAAATTTTACGTCGTGAAGTAGATCAAAATGCTCACCAGGCATTACTAGAACAATTGAAAGCAGAGCTCTAAAATGGCAGATATCGCCACAATTGCACGCCCTTACGCGGAAGCTTTGTCAGAACTAGCTAAAGATAGCGATTTGGCTGCTTGGTTAGAGTCATTAACTGAGTTAGCTCAGTTAGCCGCACATCCAGACATTGCTTCCTTGGCCAACAATCCAAATGTATCTTCAAAGCAAATTTGTGATCTTTTGGCAACTGGTACAAAATCAACACCAAGTGAACCGATCAAACAATTTATTAACTTGGTTGCCCAAAATCACCGTATTTCTGTAATTCCTGAAATTGCCCTTCAGTTTGAGCAAATCAAGAATCAAAGAGAGGGTGCGGCAGAAGTCACTATTACTAGTGCATTTCCAATCGACGGTTTAGCTTTGGAAAGTTTGCTATCCTCAATTTCGAAAAGATTTGACGGAAAAGCTTTACGACCAACATTAATAATCGATCCAGAATTAATCGGTGGCGTGAGAATACAGGTTGGAGATGAGGTTTTAGACTCATCAGTAAAGTCCAGACTAGAAGCAATGCAAGCTGCAATGTCAGCTTAATGAGAATAAACGAAATTAAAAGACCTTAGGAGTTATAAATGCAACTTAACCCATCTGAGATCAGTGAACTGATCAAAAGTAAAATCAGCGGAGTAGGCGTTGATACTGAAGTTCGTAATCAAGGTACCGTGATATCAGTAACTGACGGAATTTGTCGTATTCACGGCTTATCTGGTGTGATGCAAGGTGAAATGTTAGAGTTCCCTAATAACACTTTTGGATTAGCATTGAACCTCGAAAGAGATTCTGTAGGCGCCGTTATATTGGGCGAGTACGAACTAATTTCTGAAGGTGATCCTGTTAAATGTACAGGCCGTATTTTAGAGGTACCGGTTGGACCAGAGCTCCTTGGTCGTGTGGTAAATGCACTCGGTCAACCAATTGATGGTAAAGGTCCAATAAATGCAAAGCTAACTGATATTATCGAGAAAGTCGCTCCTGGAGTTATCGCTCGTCAGTCAGTCAGCCAACCGCTACAAACAGGTTTAAAGTCTATTGATGCCATGGTTCCTGTCGGTCGTGGTCAGCGTGAGTTGATTATTGGTGATAGACAAACTGGAAAAACAGCTGTTGCTGTCGATGCAATTATTAACCAAAAGGGTAAAGGCGTATATTGCGTTTACGTTGCGATTGGCCAAAAAGCATCAACGGTAAATAACGTAGTTCGTAAACTTGAAGAACACGGAGCTTTATCTTACACAGTAGTAGTGGCAGCAACTGCCTCAGAATCTGCGGCGATGCAATACTTATCAGCATACTCAGGTTGTACGATGGGTGAGTATTTCAGGGATCGTGGCGAAGATGCATTAATTGTTTACGATGACTTAACCAAGCAAGCTGTAGCGTACCGTCAGGTATCGTTATTGTTAAGAAGACCTCCAGGACGTGAAGCGTTCCCTGGTGATGTGTTCTATCTACACTCAAGATTATTAGAGCGTGCAGCAAGAGTAAATGCGGACTATGTAGAGAAATTTACAAAGGGAGAAGTAAAGGGTAAAACCGGATCGTTAACAGCATTACCAATTATTGAAACTCAAGCTGGTGACGTATCAGCATTCGTACCAACAAACGTGATTTCTATTACTGACGGTCAGATTTTCTTAGAAACAGATTTATTTAACTCTGGTATTCGTCCTGCAATTAACGCTGGTATTTCTGTATCACGGGTAGGTGGTGCAGCGCAAACCAAAGTAGTTAAAAAAATGTCTGGTGGTATTCGTACCGACTTAGCTCAATACCGTGAATTAGCTGCTTTCGCTCAATTTGCCTCTGACCTTGATGATGCAACACGTAAGCAATTAGAGCGTGGTCGTCGCGTTACAGAGTTATTGAAACAAGCACAGTATTCACCACAACAAGTATGGCAATTATCCGCAGTTTTGTATGCTGCAAATAATGGGTTTTTGGATGATGTTGAAGTAAAAAACATCCTACCATTTGAAAAAGGATTGTTAGAGCATCTCAAGTCTAAATATGCAGATTTAGTTGGCCGTATTGAAGATACTAAAGACTTAAGCAAAGATGACGAAGTTGCTCTAAAAGCAGCCGTTCAGGATTACAAGCGTTCTGCTTCTTTCTAATTTAAGAAGCTAAGGGAGAGCCTCAATGGCTGGAACAAAAGAGATACGAAATAAAATCAAAAGCGTACAAAATACGCGGAAGATTACAAAGGCAATGGAAATGGTTGCCGCATCTAAAATGCGTAAAGCGCAAGAACGGATGCGTGCAGCTAGACCTTATGCTGAAAAAGTAAAAACGATTGCAGCAAATTTGAGTAAGGCCAATCCAGAATACAAACCAGCGTATTTGGAAACTAGAAAAGTTAAGAATGTTGGTGTGATTTTAATTACAACCGATAAAGGTTTGTGTGGCGGTTTAAATACAAACATTTTAAGAACTCTTGTTAACTCGATGAAAGATTGGTCAAGTAAAGATATTAATGTTGTATGTACTGCAATTGGTTCAAAAGGAATACAGTTTTTAAATCGGGTAAAAGGTAATATTTTGTCTCAAGCTTCCCACATTGGAGATTACCCAAGATTTGAAGACTTAATTGGAACAATTAAAGCTCAACTTGATGCATTTGAAAACCAAGAAGTAGATGAAGTTTATATCGCTTATAACAAATTTATCAACACGATGAAGCAAGAAGCGGTTTTGGAGAAAATCTTGCCAATTTCAGCAGATCAATTAGGAACTAATGATCTAAGTAGAGATGACTCTGGCTGGGATTACATCTATGAACCTGATGCTGAAAGTGTGATTAATGATTTAGTAAAGAGATATATTGAATCTTTAATCTATGTAGCCGTTTCAGAGAATATAGCTTCAGAGCAATCAGCAAGAATGGTTGCGATGAAATCTGCATCTGATAATGCTAAGAATGTTATTAGTGAACTACAACTGGTCTATAACAAAACTCGACAAGCAGCGATTACTAAAGAATTGTCGGAAATTGTTGGTGGGGCAGCCGCTGTTTAATTTATAAGAATTGTAAATATTGATTTTATTGGAGAGATGCGATGAGTAACGGAAATATCGTTCAATGTATTGGAGCTGTAGTTGATATCCAGTTCCCACGCGAAGGTATGCCTAAAGTTTATGAAGCTTTAGTTTTAGATGAAAATAATGAAGCATCATTCGCTGAAAAGGGATTGACCTTTGAAGTGCAACAACAATTAGGTGACGGTATTGTAAGAACCATTGCCCTAGGTTCAAGCGATGGTCTACGTAGAGGAATGACTGTAACATCAACAGGCGCACCGATCTCAGTGCCTGTAGGTCAGGCTACATTAGGCCGAATTATGGATGTTTTAGGTAGACCAATTGATGATGCAGGCCCTATTGCAACTGATGAGCGTCGTGCTATCCATCAGCCAGCCCCTAAATTTGACGAACTTTCGCCTTCAGTAGATTTGTTAGAAACCGGTATTAAGGTGATCGATTTAGTTTGCCCATTTGCTAAGGGTGGTAAAGTTGGTTTATTCGGTGGTGCTGGTGTAGGTAAAACCGTAAACATGATGGAATTAATTAACAACATTGCAAAACAACATGCAGGACTTTCTGTTTTTGCGGGTGTTGGTGAGCGTACTCGTGAAGGTAATGACTTCTATCACGAAATGAAAGATTCTAATGTTTTAGATAAAGTTGCGATGGTGTTCGGTCAAATGAACGAGCCGCCTGGAAACCGTTTGCGTGTTGCGTTAACAGGTTTGTCAATGGCAGAACGTTTTAGAGATGAAGGAAGAGATATTCTTTTCTTCGTGGATAATATTTACCGTTATACCTTAGCCGGAACTGAAGTTTCTGCTTTGTTAGGCCGTATGCCATCAGCTGTAGGATATCAACCAACACTAGCTGAAGAAATGGGTCGTTTACAAGAGCGAATTACTTCAACCAAAACTGGATCGATTACATCTATTCAAGCAGTTTATGTTCCTGCAGATGACTTGACTGACCCATCTCCAGCAACAACATTCCAACACTTAGATTCAACAGTTGTTTTATCAAGAGATATTGCAGCTCTAGGTATTTATCCAGCCGTTGATCCACTTGACTCAACTAGTCGTCAGTTAGATCCATTAGTTGTAGGACAAGAGCATTATGATACTGCTCGTAGTGTTCAGATTACTCTTCAACGTTACAAAGAGTTAAGAGACATTATTGCTATTTTAGGTATGGATGAATTATCACCAGAAGATAAGCTATCAGTTGCTCGTGCTCGTAAAATTCAACGCTTCTTATCTCAACCTTTTCACGTTGCAGAAGTCTTTACAGGATCACCTGGAAAATATGTTCCATTAAAAGAAACAATCAGAGGATTCCAAATGATTGTTAATGGTGAATTAGATCATTTACCAGAACAAGCTTTTTATATGGTCGGAACAATTGATGAAGCAATTGAAAAAGCGAAAAAGCTTTAATAAATAAGGGTTTAGTTACACATGTCAACTATACATATTGATGTAGTAAGTGCTGAGGAAATGGTTTTCTCCGGTGAGGCAAAGTTTGTCTCATTACCGGGGGAGTCAGGTGAGCTTGGCATTCTTCCTGGACATATTCCACTCATTACAAGGATACAACCAGGACCCGTCAGAATAGAAAAAGCAGATGGATCTGATGAGTTCGTTTTTGTTGCTGGTGGAATATTAGAAATTCAACCAAAATGTATTACAGTTTTAGCAGACACAGCTATTCGTGGAAAAGATTTAGATGAAGCAAAATCTTTAGAAGCAAAAAGACGTGCTGAAGAAAATATGGCGAGTCGTGAGTCAGATATTGACTTTGCTAGAGCCCAGTCAGAATTTGCAATTGCAGCAGCCGAATTGGCAACAATAGCAAGGCTAAGAAGAAAGAAGTAAGACGGTTATTAAAACGTTCAAAATTTCGTATTGATCGTTTTAAAAGCGGCTGTTTTACAAAAAAAGGATAGATTAACCCCCGTAATTTCACTCAATAAATCGGGGCGTTAATCTCCTCAAAAGGCCAAGAAATATGTTTTTTTGAATAAATATTATCTTGAGTCATGTCTAATCAATAAGTCATTTAGTCTTTTTTTTCATAGATATATAACCTCTCTTTTGAGGAATTCATTAAGGGAAATTTAATTATTTATATAAGAATATAAAGTTTAAGTTTAAAAAGTTATGTTTTTCAACAACATAATAATCAAATAAGAACTAAATTTATAAAAGTTATGCACAGGTTCGGGCAAAATAAAAAATAACAGTGACTTGTATAAAAAACTTAAACTCACATCTCAGAAAAAAAATCTAAACAATTGATTTAAAACAATTTATATGAAAATAAAATAATGAAAATAGTTTCAATATTTAATTATAAAATTTTAACGTATGTAAAATTAAATTTATCCACGAAGTAATCCACAAAGTTATCCACAGATAAAGTGAGTTAACAGAACAAATAAACTAAATGCATAAACACTTTTTGTTTCAAAAATATTGATGAATTTTGTTCAAGTAGCTTTAGACCTACCTTTATATAAACTCTTCGAATACTCGTGGGATACAACACGAATTGGACGTGAACCAGTAATTGGTCAAATTATTGAAATCGAGTTTGGTAAAAAAAAATGTGCTGGCATCATCATAGAAATAAAAAAAACCAGTAGCGAAAAATCAGAAGAAAAAACTTATAGCGTAAAGGAAGTATTAAGTATTGCTCCATGTGATCCACTGCCTGAAAGAGAAATAAAACTTTATCAGTTTGCTTCAAAGTATTATTTAAGACCAATCGGAGAAGTGATATTTTCATCAATACCTAGAGACTGGAAAATACCAGCCAATTGGACGAGGATTGAGAAATCAATACAGAAAAAAGAAAATAAAAAAACAAGTGAAGATAAAGTAAAAGAACTCAATTTATTCTTCAATGATGAGCAATTAAAAGCAATCAGCACCCTTAACCAAATAACAAACAATAGAATTTACGAAATTTCTTTACTAAAGGGAATAACCGGAAGCGGAAAGACGGCTGTCTATTTAGAGTGGATTAAAAACATTACTAAAGACCAAAACAAACAGTGTTTACTTTTAGTACCCGAAATTAATCTAACACCACAACTTGAACAAACTGTTAAGACAATCTGTACAGAACGAGATGTTGTCATATTACATAGTAATTTAACACCAAGTGAAAGAAATTATGCTTGGTTAAAAATACAAAAAGGAGAAGGGCAAATAATTGTCGGAACTCGTCTTAGTGTTTTGACACCAATTAAAAATCTCTCTGCAATAGTTATTGATGAAGAGCATGATAATTCATACAAACAACAAGACGGAATGAGATATTCCGCAAGAGATGTAGCGATATGGCGAGCTGCCCACTTAAAAATACCAGTCTTATTGTGTTCTGCGACTCCTTCTCTTGAAACTTGGCAAAAAGTAATAGAGAAAAAAATTAAACTTTTAGAATTAACTAAACGGGCAAAATTAGGCTCGACGATACCGGAAATAATAATTTCAGATATAAAAATCGAAAATAAGACAACTCACTTTAAAGAAATTGGATTAACAAATTATGTAATAGAACAAATAAGGCAAACAAGTAAGAGAGATAAACAAGTTCTAATCTTTATCAATAGAAGAGGATTCGCCCCAATATTAGCTTGTGAAGCATGCACCTGGAAGTCAGGCTGTAAAAAATGTAGTGCTTGGCAGGTATTGCATAAAAAGAATGGGAATCAAAAAACAGCGATGTTACATTGCCATCATTGTGGATTGATAGAAAGAACACCAGAAGCATGTCCAGAATGCGGTAATCAAGATATAAAACCAGTCGGCCTCGGTACACAAAAAATTGAAGAGAATATCGAGAAATTATTTAGCGATCTAAGAATATTAAGAATCGATACTGATGCAACAAGGAAAAAAGGACAAGCTGAAGAGTTATTCCAAAAGGTTCATAGAAATGAAGTAGATGTCATCATTGGTACTCAGATGTTATCAAAGGGACATGATTTCAGTAATGTGGAAACAGTAATAGTAATAGATATAGACAAAAGTTTATATTCATCAGATTTTCGAGCAACAGAAAAAATGTTTGCTCAATTAGTTCAGGTCGCTGGCAGAGGAGGAAGAGGGGAGAATTCAATTAACTCAAAAATAATAATTCAAACTGAATTTCCGGATCATGAAATCTTTCGAGCCTTAAAGGATGAAAATTTAGATTCATTTTATAAAGAACTATTGGAAGAAAGAAAAACAGCAAAATTACCACCCTTTACTTATCAAGCCTTGATATTAGCCGAATCAAAAAACCAAGAAAAAAATGAAGAAGTTTTGATCCAGTTAAAAAAATACCTTGAAAAAGTGGTAAACCCAACTGAAGCCTGCATTATTTATGATCCTATTCCTAGAGGAATACAAAGAGTGGGGGGTATTGAAAGAACACAAATATTAATGGAGTCTAATGATCGCATTAAACTCCAAAAAAGCCTTGAAAAAGGACTCGACTATAGTGAATACCTAAAATCAAAAAATCACTCAATGAGAATAATTATTGAGCGAGATCCAATTACCTTCTAAGCTGAGGCATATTCGCTCATAGGTATACATGCACAGAAAAGATTTCTGTCACCATAAACATTATCAACACGACCAACTGGAGGCCAATATTTATAATCTTTCAAACCATTAACTGGATAAGCAGCAATTTCCCTTGAGTACGGATGAGTCCAATTGGTTTGAACAAGGGATAGAGCAGTATGGGGGGCGTTTTTTAATGGATTATCAGAAGAATCATAAACACCAGAAATAACTTGATCAATTTCCATTTTAATAACCACCATGGCTTCAATAAACCGATCAATCTCAGTCTTCGATTCACTTTCTGTCGGCTCAATCATAAGAGTACCAGGTACTGGAAAGCTCATGGTTGGGGCATGAAAACCAAAATCTATAAGTCTTTTTGCGATATCTTCATTCGAGATGCCAGATATTTTCTGAATAGGACGGATATCTAAAATACACTCATGGGCAACTAATCCATTAGAGCCAGAATATAAGACAGGAAAGTAAGGTGATAGTTTTTTAGCAATGTAATTAGCATTAAGAATCGCAACTTCAGATGACCTTCTAAGCCCTACTGAACCTACCATAGCAATATACATCCACGAAATTGGTAAAACAGAAGCTGAACCAAAGGGAGCTGAAGTTATTCGCGAAACTTCAGGAAAAGACTTATTTACAGTCTTTCCGGTAAAAGATGAAGGGAGAAAAGGAGCCAGATGAGATTTAACAGCAACTGGACCAACCCCGGGACCACCACCACCATGAGGTATGCAAAAGGTTTTATGTAAGTTTAAGTGACTAACATCACCACCAAAAAGTCCAGGGGGAGCGGTACCAACAAGAGCATTCATATTAGCCCCATCTATATAAACTTGACCACCATGCTCGTGAATGATTGCACAGATATCTTTAACACCTGTTTCAAAAACACCGTGAGTACTTGGATAAGTAATCATAATCGCAGCTAAATTATTACTATGCTGTGATGCCTTACTAGTGAGATCAGCAATATCCACATTACCAAACTCATCACAAAGTACGACAACAACTTCTAAGCCAACCATTTGAGCTGATGCAGGATTAGTACCATGAGCAGAAGATGGGATTAAACAAATATTGCGATGACCCTGACCAATAGAATCTAAATACGATTTAATAATAAGAAGGCCTGCATATTCACCTTGAGAACCTGCATTCGGTTGCAAAGAGATTGCATCATACCCAGTCGCACCACATAACATTTTTTCCAACTGTTCAATTAGAGTGTAGTAACCTTTACATTGATCTATCGGTGCAAAAGGATGAATTGAGTTAAAGTGAGGCCATGATACGGGAATCATTTCACTCGTTGCATTGAGCTTCATCGTACAAGAACCCAAAGGAATCATCGTGCGATCTAATGCAAGATCTTTATCAGATAGCTTTTTCATATATCTGAGCATTTCATGTTCAGAGTGATATTTATTAAAGGTTGGATGAGTTAAAAATGGAGAAGTGCGGAGAATTGATTGAGGAATAAAAATATTTGTAAGTTCAGATTGAACAATTGCCGAGGAATTAAATATAGAAGCTAAAGTTTTAACATCCTCAATAGTTGTCGTCTCATCAAATGAAATACCTAAATGATTAGGGTCAATTAAACGTACATTAATGCATAGTTTTTGTGCTTCCTGGAATAGTTCGAGAGACTTTGGAGATTGAATACATAGGGTGTCGAACCAAGCGTCATTCACTAGAACGTATCCAGAACTTAATAGTGATGTTGCTAATAGAGAGGTAAGTTCGTGAGTCTTTGATGCAATTTGTTTTAGTCCAACGGGTCCATGATAAGTAGCAAACATGCCAGCCATAATTGCTAACAATGCTTGAGCAGTACAGATATTGGAAGTTGCTTTTTCACGTCGAATATGTTGTTCACGAGTTTGCAAAGCTAAGCGATAAGCAGGGTTACCAAAACTATCTACACTAACACCAACTAATCGCCCCGGCATACTTCTTTTAAATTTATCTTTAGTTGCCAAATATGCAGCATGAGGACCACCAAAACCTAAAGGTACGCCAAAGCGTTGAGAATTACCTACGACTATATCCGCATCAAAGGATGCTGGTGATTCAATCAAGGTTAAAGCTAAGAGATCAGCAGCAACTACTAAAAGCGCATTTTGATCATGTACATGTTTACTTACAGCGATGTACTGATCTAGTGAGTAAAGTGCACCAGTTCCCCCTGGATATTGGATAAAAGCCCCGAAGAATTGATATTGATGAATATTATTGAAATCATCAACAATAATGTTGATACCAAGGGGTTTTGCCCGAGTTTTAATTACATCAATTGTTTGAGGAAAAGCACTTGCTTCGACAAAAAAATTAACAGAATTTGAGGTGCAAGATCTTTTGGCTAAGGTCATGGCCTCGGCGGCAGAAGTACCTTCATCCAACATGGATGCATTAGCAATATCCATGCCAGTTAGATCAATAATCACTTGTTGAAAATTAATAATTGCTTCCAATCGTCCCTGAGAGATTTCCGGTTGATAAGGAGTATAAGAAGTGTACCAAGAGGGATTTTCCAGGATATTACGTTGAATAACTGCAGGAGTAAAAGTATTGTAATAACCTTGACCAATCCAGTTTTTATAAATTAGATTGTCCTTGGAAATTTTAGATAAGTAAGCAATTGCTTCCGCTTCTGACAATGGATTATCAAACCCCTGTAAATTAATCTCGGAATGAACACGGATGTTTTCTGGAACGACTTCCCCCATAAACTTCGTAAAGGAATCATAACCTAGGATATTCAACATTGCAGATTGATCCTCTTCAGAGGGACCCAAATGCCTAGATAAAAAACCACCGATTACTCCATTTGCCAGAGAGTTTGACATGGAATTTAACCCCCAATTAAAGTGTTATAGGCGTTAGCATCTAGTAAAGACTTTAAATCATCAACATTATTAGGAGAAATTTTAAAAAACCATGACTCATAAGGATTTGAATTAATGAGTTCTGGCTGAGATGTTAACGCTTCATTAATCGCAACAACTTTTCCTGAAATCGGAGCATAAATATCACTAGCTGCTTTAACCGATTCAACGACAGCGCATGACATCTTCGCTTCTAAGTTAGCGCCTAAAGATGGCAACTCTAAAAAAACAATATCACCTAAAGCATCTTGTGCATGGTGGGTAATACCGACCGAAATAGTCCCATCATCATTGAGTGAACTCCACTCATGCGATTCAGCGTAATACAGGTTTTCTGGTAACGACATAAATATCTCCTAAATTAAATTAAACTTTTACCCTTACGAACAAAAGTGGGTTTGACTACTTTTGCCGATATCAATTGATCACGGATAACAACTTGAACAAGTGAGCCGAGTTGCACTTGTAAAGGAACTCTTGCAAAGGCAATGGATTGTTGAAGACTAGGACTAAAAGTACCACTAGTAATTTCACCATCACCAAACTCAGTTTTAACCACTTGGTGACTTCTTAAAATACCTTTGCCGATTAAGATTAAACCAACAAAAGAATAACTTCTAGAGTAATGATGAAGGGCTTGCGAACCAATAAATTGTCGATTGTTACTTAAATCAACGGTCCAGGCCAAACCACAGTCAAAGGGATTAAATCTTGGTTCCATATCTTGACCATATAAATTATATCCAGCCTCGATACGAAGGGTGTCACGAGCACCGAGACCAGCTGGTAAGACACCATGCTGTATAAATAAGTCCCATATTTTATTTCCAAACTTTAAAGGTAAGAACAATTCAAAACCGTCTTCACCAGTGTACCCAGTTCGGGAAAACATTACTTCACCAAATTCAGTGTCAAAAACTTTAGAACCAAAATAGGGGATCGCAGCAAGTTCTTCAGACAATAACGGAAAAACTTTACTGATAGCTATAAGACATTCAGGACCTTGCAAAGCTAAAAGAACTAAAGGGTTTTGCATACCCATAATATTTGAACGTCGGGGAAGGACTTTTAATTCCGTGTAATCTCGAGCAACTGCCCCCATCCACTCTAAATCATTTACAGCGGTACTCGCATTAATAACTAATCGATAAAAGTTATCAATTTTATAAACAATCAAATCATCTAAAATCCCACCATCATGATTCAACATACAGCTATATAGAGCCTGACCTTCATCAGTCAATTTATTAATATTATTTGCTAAAAGATTTTCTAGGAAAGAGTGAGCATCTTTACCACTTACATCAACAACGGCCATATGTGAAACATCAAAAATAGAAACAGAATTTCTAGTATGTAAATGTTCACCTATCTGAGAGCCATAGTGAATAGGCATATCCCAACCACCAAAGTTAAACATCTTGGCATTGAGATCAATGTGTTGTTGATGAAAAATTGTATTGGCAACCATAGGGAATCCTAAAAAAGGCCCCCCTGTCCTTTTACCTGAGAGATTGCATCACGAATGATGTTAGCCCCTTCGGTGTGCAAATGAATGCAGCTCTCCAGAGTTTTAAAAAATGACAGTCCTTTTGCCTGAGCGTTTACGGGCGTATTGCGCCTTCGGCGGTAAAAATTACACTCTCCTATCAATGAGTTTATTTTAACCTAAATAAAGTCGAAATTATTCTCAAAGTTGAAAAAATCAGTATGATAAAGAGATGAGTTTAAAAATAGCAATTGTCCCCGTAACACCATTTGAGCAAAATTGCTCCATATTGGTTTGTGATGAAACCAATCAAGCTGCCATCGTAGATCCTGGCGGTGATTTAGAAAAAATACTAAAGGTAGTTAACGACAATCAGTTGAATGTTGTAAAGATATTAATTACGCACGGTCACTTAGATCACTGTTCGGGAGCGAGCGAATTATCCAAACAATTAAATGTTCCAATCGAAGGACCGCATAAAGAGGATTTATTCTGGATTGAGCAATTGTCAATTCAAGCTCAAAGATTTGGATTTAACCATCAAGCCGAGTCTTTTATTCCAAATCGATGGCTAGTGGGAGGTGACACCGTGAAACTAGGAAATCAATCATTTAAAGTTGAGCACTGCCCTGGACATACACCAGGTCATATAGCTTTCATCAACGAAGAAGCTCAAATTGCGATTGTAGGAGATTTACTATTTGCAGGTTCAATCGGGAGAACTGATTTCCCGAGAGGAAATCATCAAGATTTAATAACATCAATTAAAAAGAATCTTTTTAAATATGGAGATGAGATTCGGTTTGTGCCAGGACATGGACCAAACTCAAGTTTTGGTGAAGAAAGGTTAAACAATCCCTTCCTTCAGTAAGATGAAAGCATTATTCCTTGGCAGAACCCGTTCTATGAGTTCTATTGTATAAACAACTTGCACAGATCCAACGCTGTTTTTTATTACTAGTTGGAATCCAAGTACCACCTTCTAAACGTTTTTCACGACTGCAAGAAGAACAAAATTTAAGTGATTGAGAAGCAGTGTCAGTCGTTTGTATACTTGTTTCTGTAGTTGTAGTTGTAATTGTTGTTGTAGTCATAGTAACCTCGAGCAGCAAAACCCCTATTTTAACACCGATTCAAAACCCCTACATTAGGGGCTAGGAATCACTTGTATAGATTCAGCAGTTTTATTGCCGTTGAAATCAAGCCAATACTTGTTTTTAAAGTCATATAACTTACATAACTTGGCGGTTTCGAAATACCATTTCCAAGAAAACGGTTGGACAATGATTCTACCTGGTAGCAAATGCTCTAATTGAGCTTGAGCATCTTTAAGGTTGTACAAAGGAACACCCATATCTACGTGATGCGCAGTATGCTCCATGATGTGATGCATCATGGCACCAAAGTTACGCTTGAAAGTCAAATGGACTGTCGTTGAAACAAAAGGTTGAGCCTTCATCCACTCTGTCTTGTTATCGTACCAAGATACGCTAGTATGCGTGTGGTGAACATAAACAACCCATCCTATCATGCCATTCCAGAATAAATACGGAATTACAAAACCACATATTAGAGTTGTGAAATAAGACTGATTTGTCAAATAAGCACCATAAACTAATGCACCAATCCAAAGAACCCCAAAGGCAGATACTAAGCAACTATCCTTAAAGAATATCTTGCGAGTAGATGGCATATTCTTTTTCGTTGGGAAATACATCTTATTCCACCAAATTTCAATGAGGTAATAAAAAACAGGACCCCATCCGCTGCGATATAAGCGTTCTAAATTTTGACGCCAAACAGGCATTTTATTAAACTCTTCGAGGCTGGGTGGTGCCCAAACAAAATCAAAACCTTTTAAATTGGTTTGGCCATGATGGACAACGTTATGTCCAACTTCCCATAGACTAAAAGGTGTGAGCGAAGGGAAAAATGCTATACGGCCTAGCCATTTATTTAACTCTCTATGTGGAGTAAAACTTTGATGACAAGCATCGTGACCTAAGATGAATAACCTACCAATCCAAAACCCAGCAATATTGCCAAGGACTATTTTGATCAATAAATTTTCTATCAATACCGTACCTGCAATTAATGCAAACCAAATCACAATATCAGCAACAAGCAGTGAAACAGCTTTGACAGTCTGCTTATTAGCAAAAGGCTCAATCATACCTCTGATGATTTTTCTATTCGGAATAGGTAAACCTTCAGGGATCGGAGTATCGAAAGTTGTTTGATTAGTAGTTGTAGTAGACATAGATAAATCAAATTAAATTAAATAATTCATTATTTTAAGGTTCTTTTAAGAAGAGCGTATGTTGACTTCAAAAGAATTAAAAAGCCACTTTCTAAATCAAAATTAATTACTTGGAATCTGGTCGGAAAACTAACATCAAAATTACATTTTCAAACACTTGAAAAAAAGAAATATCAGAAGAAAAAAGGCTTGATGTTAATAAAACCCTTAAAAATCAATACATTGGAAATTATTAAAAAACAACAAACATAGGATATGCAAGAAACAAAGTACAAAAAACATCCCAAATGAACAATTACTCTAGAAATAAAATATAGTATCGCAAAATAGAAGATCAAATAAAAGCCATTCTTCGCAGAGGCCTATTGTTACTAATAAGATTAGAAGCTTTGTGTTAAGTAAGCACTAAATTACCAATTCTTCAGTGAAAATAGGAGAATTACAATAAGAAAAGAAAAATGGCGCGCCCGGCTGGAATCGAACCAGCGACCCTTGGCTTCGGAGGCCAATACTCTATCCACTGAGCTACGGGCGCCTTTTAATAGCCATATTGTAAGTGACTAACAGTTCAATAAGAACAAATAATTTCTAAACCGCAAATAGGATGTCAAGTTATTGTTATGAACTCTCGTTATAATTAGTAAATTCAATAATTTATATCAAAACAGTTTCAAAGGAAAAGTAATGAGCGAAGAACATGGCAACTTAATTAAATCACCTAAACAATTGATTTTAATGGTGATAGCGGCATTTTTTATTCCATTAGTTGTAATTCTTTTGCTTTTGACTTATGCCAATAGTCAGAATAAACCTTCAGCCTCTGAAGATCAAGAAATAGCAAATAGGTTAATTAAACCTGTCGCAAACTTAGACTTCAAAGATGCAAGTGCACCAAAAGTGTTAAAAACAGGAGAAGAGGTTTATAAAAATGTTTGCACATCATGCCACACTTCGGGAGCTGCAGGTGCGCCAGTCATGGGTCAAAATGCTGCCTGGGCTTCCAGAATTAGCAAAGGTTATCCGACCCTGTTAACGCATGCTCTTAAAGGCTACAATGCCATGCCCGCAAGGGGAGGCTCATCGCCTGATGACGTAAGCGATTTCGAAATCGGCCGGGCGATTGTCTATATTGCAAATAACTCTGGTGGAAAATTAGCTGAACCTTCTGAAGCTTCTGCTGACAAAGAGTCTACTAGCAAGAAAAAGTAAAATAAAGAACAATCAAGCATTGGCCAAGTATTTTGGTCAATGCTAAATTCTTTATGACCAATATTAGCAAACGGGTCTAATCTTCTAAGGTCTGTGAATCTTTCTTTGCATCTGAATTTTTCAACTCTAAAGCCAACTGATAAGCTTGGTTTTTAGAGAGTACACCGGACTGTGAAAGTACCTCAGCAATTTGCTTACTACCCAAGTGCTGTGAAAGTAAATTAATCAAATGATGAGAGTTAACCGTAACTTCTTGAGAATCCTGGGATAAGTCAGAAGAAGTTCTGAATCCCTCAACGATAATACAAAATTCCCCTTTTAAAATATGTTCATCCTCTAACCAATTAAGCATTTGGCTGGAAAGAACGTAGTGAAGGGTTTCAAATTTTTTAGTCAGTTCACGCCCAACCAAAATTGTTCTAGTTTCATCTTTTAATGCAGAGCCAATTTCAGTTAGTGTTTCTTTAATTCTTTGAGGGGACTCAAAAAAAACACTGGCTAAGGACGAAGTATAAATTTTTTGCAGTAATGCTTTTCGATCTCGACCTTTTGTCGGTAAGAAACCCAAAAACTGAAATCGACCTTCAGAGTGAATGGTGGTAATACCAGATACCGACAATGCAGTACTGATGGCACTAACACCAGGAATGGGAATAACCCTTTTTCCGGCTTGAATCAAGGTATTAACAAGCTTTGCGCCGGGATCTGAAATACCGGGAGTCCCAGCATCTGAAACATAAGCCCATCGTTGACCAAGAGAAATTAGACCAAGTAATTTTTGTGATGCAACAACTTCATTATGGTCATGGATAGCCATCAATGGTTTTTGTATACCCAAATAATTAAGTAAATGAAGAGTATGCCTAGTGTCTTCACAAGCGATACCATCAACGTGCTGCAAAACATAAGCAGCTCGGAAGGTTATGTCTGCCATATTACCAATTGGCGTACTTACAATATACAGACAAGAATCAGGTAAATCCTGCGTTCTTAAAGATTCAGTAATTAATTGGCTCATTAAAATATTTGTTGCGTAACAATTTCGAATTGAATGTTCGATAATATGATGACATCATATACACATTCAAATAATATTAACTAAAGTCACTGCAAATGGATACAAACTTAATAACTAGAGTCGGAAATCACTTCGAAGACAGCATCGCAACTAAGCAAAAGAGTAAAGATGTTTTAGCTGTTGACCTCGCAAGAGCCATAGAACTAATGTTCCAATGCGTCAACGCAGGTGCAAAAATTTTGGCTTGCGGAAATGGTGGTTCTGCAGCAGATGCACAACACTTTGCGGCCGAGTTGGTTGGTCGTTTCGAGCGTGAAAGAAAAGAATTGGGTGCAATAGCTCTAACGACTGATTCATCCATACTGACTGCGGTTGGAAATGATTATGGATATGATGAAATATTTAGTAAGCAAGTAAGCGCCTTAGGAAAGGCAGGGGATATCTTACTGGCAATATCAACTTCAGGTAATTCAAAAAACGTCATAAAAGCAATTGAAGTTGCTAAGAGTAAAGGTATTGCAGTAATTGCATTAACTGGAAAAGATGGTGGGGCTATGGGCAAAATGATTGGGGCCGGAGATATCCACCTCTGCGTTCCAGCTGATAGAACAGCTCGAATTCAAGAAACACATTTATTGATTCTGCATTGTTTGTGCGATGGCATTGATTACTTATTACTAGGATAAAAACATGAAGTTATTTGCGAAGGTTAGAAACGCAGCATTATTATTAAGTGTCGCGTCAATTTTACCCGGGTGCTTCCCTATTATTGCTGGCACGGGAATCTATAGTGCAATGGTTCTAGCAGATAGAAGACCTATATCGGTTACCACCATCGATCGGGGTATTCAACTTGAGTTAGATGCGAGTTTAAAAAATAAAGTGGGTACAGATGCGCATATTAACGTGAGTGTCTTTAATCAAAAGGTATTATTAACTGGAGAGGTTCCTAACCAAAGTTATAAAGACCTAGCTGTAAAAGAAGTAAGTCAGCAAGTAAATGTCAAAAAAGTATTTGATGAGTTGAAAATAACGGGATCAAGTTCGACAGAGGATCGATTACTTGATTCCTCTTTGTATAGCTTAATTAAAGCAAAATTTGTCGCAACCTCCGACATCCCCTCAAACTCAATGAAAATCGTCGTAGAGGCAAAAAGGGTGTATCTGATGGGGGTTGTTACTGAGCTAGAGGCAAAAGCCGCAGCAACGGTCGCTAGTAAAGCTAGTGATAGTGTTAAAGAGGTTGTTAAGTTGATGGATATTATTTCTGAAGAGGAAAAGAAAAAATTAGATTCAATGGGCGTGGTTGAAACTAAGAAATAATTAATATGGTTCGACTTGCTTATATCTGGCAGTGTATTGTAGGAATTGGTGTAGGCTTAAACATAGCTAGCGCTTCAGAAGTTTCCGAGGGGCGAGATATTGCAAGAAAAAACCTTTGCCTTGGTTGTCATGCCGAAACAAAAAAAGTCGTTGGCCCGGCCTTTATGGAGATTGCTAAGAGATATGACAGCTCGCCCGCATCCTATACTTATTTATCAAGTAGGATCAAAGAAGGTGGAGTAGGTGCTTGGGGGGCAATCCCAATGCCAGCAAATAAAAATAACATCACAGACAAAGAAGTAAATCTCGTAATTCAATGGATATTTAGCTTGCGTAGATAAAGCAAACATTTTCAATCATGTGAAGATCAGACCAATTTCGGAAATCGATATATCCGCTTAGTAATCTTCAAAGTTTGTTTAACAGAGCGTTTAATTGTGTAATCAACAATTGCAGCTTGGGCTTCAAGCGCTTCTTTTAAAACGGATGCATGATTACCTGGAGTAATTCTTAAAAATGCATCAGCCTCGCCATGAGACTTTTCTACTAGCATGCCAGCCTTCTTCGCAATATGCATCATTCCCGCGTTAGTAGATAAACAATGAACGTACAAAATATCAATGTTACTGTTACGACAATGAATGGCGGCTCGCATAAAAAGGGCTGTACCAATTCCAATACCCCTGCCAGTGGCCGAAACAGAAACGCCAAATTCAGCATCTTTTGAGGGTGCCTTAACACTGTGGCAATAAGCAAGGTGGGCAAAACCTACCAACTTGAGATCTAAGTTAAACACTCCAAAAAAAACATCACGAGAAAAATCAAATGAATTGACGTAATTGTCTAAAAAAAGATCCGATGCAAACATTCCGAACCTTAATAACCGATCTTCTTCATCTAGTTCCTTCAAATGAAACCTAATTTTATCGAGATGAATAGAAGATAACTCCAATACTGAGACAGGATTTGAATTATTAGAGAAGATGTTTGAGTTTTTTTGCATAAATAGAATAGTGTTAACAAGTCCATTCTATAGTAATTAAGGAAAGTTATCAGGGTTAACCCGTATAAAAGGATGGTAATCTTGAAAA
>Ga0164296_1000306_pt1 | contig 61212 bp, 52 predicted proteins | sample GEODES057metaG_FD_113533 | JGI IMG/M metagenome (GOLD analysis project Ga0164296, IMG submission 113533) | Dystrophic lake water microbial communities from Trout Bog Lake, Wisconsin, USA - GEODES057 metaG | ecosystem: Environmental > Aquatic > Freshwater > Lake | place: USA: Trout Bog Lake...
CGCTCGAGATCAAGGATGTCACCGTTCGGTTCGGCGGCCTGGTGGCGCTCAACAAGGTCAACCTGACCATCCCCGCCGGCGGTGTCGTCGCCGTCATCGGCCCCAATGGCTCGGGCAAGTCGACCCTGTTCAACGCCATCACCGGCCTGGTGACCGCGGAGGGCAGCATCAAGTTCGAGGGCATGGAGCTGATCGGACTGCGTCCTGACGAGGTGCTGCAGAAGGGCGTCGCGCGTACCTTCCAGAACATCCGCCTGTTCCCGAAGCTGACGGTGCTGGAAAACGTCCTGATCGGCGAACATTGCCGCCTCAAGACGCTGCCCTTCGGCGCCATCTTCCGCCCGCCGAGCGCGCGCGCGGAAGAGCAGGGGGCGCTGCGCAAGGCGCTCGACATCATCGGCTTGTTTGGCAACCGGCTCACCCCGCGCGCCAACCACACGGTGTCCGGCCTGTCCTACGCCAACCGCCGCCGCGTCGAGATCAGCCGCGCGCTGGCCTCCCGCCCGCGCATTCTGCTGCTCGACGAACCGACCGCCGGCATGAACCCCAACGAGACCCTGGAACTCGCCGAACAGATCGCCGAGTTGAACGCCATGGGCCTCACCATCCTGATCATCGAACACAAGCTCGACGTCGTCACCCGCCTCGCCCAGAGCGTCACAGTGCTCGACCACGGCGACGTCATCGCCCAGGGATCGGCCGATGAGGTGCAGCGCAACGAGGAGGTGCTCACCGCCTATCTCGGCCGCGCCCACCGCGCGAAGATCGAAGCCCAGGATGCCGCCGCGGCCAAGGAGAAAGCAAATGGCTGAGTCTGACATCCTGCTCGACTTCAAGGGCATCAATACCTACTACGGTGACCTGCACGCCCTGAAGGACGTCAGCTACACCATCAAGCGGGGCGAGATCATCGCCCTCCTCGGCGGCAACGCCTGCGGCAAATCCACCACCATGAAGACCATCATGGGCGTGGTGAAACCCGCAACGGGCACGCTGACTTTCGACGGTGAGAATATCCTCGGGCTCACCCCGGCGCAGCGCGTCATGCGAGGCATCGCCCCGGTGCTGGAGGCGCGGCGCCTGTTCCCGCGCATGACCGTCTACGAAAACCTCGAAATGGGCGCCTACACCCGCAAGAAGGGCCCGGAGTACGACCAGGATCTCGAGCGTGTCTACAGCCTGTTTCCCCGTGTGAAGGAACGCCGGAACCAGATTTCCGGCACCCTCTCGGGTGGCGAGCAGCAGATGGTCGCCATCGGCCGTGCGTTGATGGCCCGGCCGCGTCTGCTGTGCATGGATGAGCCCTCGATGGGCTTGTCTCCGCTGTTCGTGGAAATGGTCTTCGACATCATCAAGGAGATCAACAAGCAGGGCACGACGATCTTCATGGTCGAGCAGAACGCCTCGATGGCGTTGTCGATCGCGCATCGCGGCTACGTCCTGCAGACCGGGGTCGTCGTCCTCCAGGGCGATGCCCGCGACCTCGAGGCGAACCCGCTGATCCGCGAGGCCTATCTCGGCGAAATGAAGGTGGACGCGGACGAGTAACGTCTTGAACGGAGCGGTCACCCTCCGCCTGCTGGGAAAGGACCGCCGCATCGCCGGCGGTCCTTTTGACTCCTGGACCGGCTTCGGCGTCGGCCTCTGCCTTGATCCCGGTGCCCACAAGCGTTCGACCGCGGATATCGATCTGCCCGTCCAGGACTTCACCGCCCCGCCGCCACGGCAACTCACCGACGGCCTCGCCGCTCTCCTCGCGGCCCTCGCCGCGCGCCCCGACGATGATGCCTATATCGGCTGCCGCGCCGGCTATGGCCGCACCGGCACCCTCATAGCAGCGCTGGCCAGCCTCGCCGGCCATGCCGATCCCATCGCCTGGACGCGTACCCACTACCACCCCAAGTCCGTCGAGACCGTCGACCAGGAAGAAGCCGTCGCCGCCCTCGACCCCGGTGCCGTCTGGGCCGCCTATCGCCGCCTCACCAACACCACGCCCGCCCCGGTCGCCCTCTATTATTACCCCGACAACGCCAGCACCTTCATCCACATGCTGCTGCGTGAGCTCGGCATTCCCTTCGAGCTCCGCCTGGTCGACCGCGCGGCCAACGCCCAGAAGAGCCCCGACTACCTGCGCCTCAATCCGCAGGGGCTGATTCCCGTCATGGTGGACGGCGACCTCATCCTCACCGAAACCGCGGCCATCGCGCTCCATCTCGTCGACCGCCACCCCGAATGCGGCCTTGCCCCCCCGATCGGCACCGCCGCGCGCGCGAACTTCTACAAATGGATGATCCACCTCACCAACACGCCCCAGGTCGAGCACCTCAAGCGCGCCTACCCCCACCGCCACGTCACCGATCCCGCCACCGCCGCCGACGTCAAAGCCACCGCCTTCCAGCGCCTCGCGGCCATGTTCGTCCATATCGACCGCGAGCTCGGCCCTGGCCCCTATCTGCTCGGCGACACCTACTCGGCGGCCGATGCCTTCCTCCTCATGCTCACCATGTGGGGCAAGTCGATGGCCACTCCTCCCGCCACGCTGCCCAATCTCGCCGGCCACAGCGCCCGGCTATTGGCGCGCGCGCCGATCCAGGTCGCGCTGGCCGCCGAAGGCCTCACACCGCCGTTCGTTTGACCGAACTTGCTTGTATTGCCTGCCACCAATCCAATAACCTTCTGAACCAATTGACAACACCGGCTGATCGGCCGCGGGGGGACACATGACGGTACAGGCACTCGGATATGTCGGCATCGGCGCCCGGAACCTCGATGACTGGTCCGCCTTCGCCACCAGTCAGCTCGGCCTCCAGCAGGTCGACCGGACCCAGTCCTGCCGCGCCTTCCGCATGGACGACCGCCGCCAGCGCCTGGTCGTCGATCGCGAACTCGCCGATGGCGACCGATATTTCGGCTGGGAGGTCGCCGATGCCGCCGCCCTCGACGCCCTCGCCGCCCGCCTCGAAGCCGCCCAGGTTCCCGTCATACGCGAACCGGCGGCCCTCGCCGACCAGCGCTTTGTCGCCGCCCTGATCTCCTTCCGCGACCCCGACGGCAACCGCCTCGAAGCCTTCCACGGCCCCATGCTCGCCGACCAGCCCTTCCGGCCCGGCCGCGACATCCTCGGCTTCCGCACCGGCGCCCTCGGCATGAGCCACGCCGTCCTCATGGTCGCCGACTTCGACACCTCGCTCGCCTTCTACCAGGGCCTCCTCGGCTTCCGCATGAGCGATTACATCCGCCAGCCCGTCACCGCCTGCTTCCTCCACGTCAATCCGCGCCACCACAGCCTGGCCCTGTTTCAGCATCCCCGCCTCGGCCTGCACCACCTCATGATGGAACTGCATTCCCTCGACGACGTCGGCCAGGGCTACGACCTCGCCCAGGCCGAAAAAGACCGCGTCGCCGTCACTCTCGGCCGTCACCCCAACGACTTCATGACCTCGTTCTACATGCGCACCCCCTCGAACTTCCTGGTCGAATACGGCTGGGGCGCCCGCGAAATCGACGACGCGACCTGGCAGCCCGAAGAAATGCCGACCATCGCCAGCTTCTGGGGCCACGACGGCCTGATCCGCTCCGTCGCCGGCGACGCCCCGCCGCCCTCAGCGCCGCCACCTCCACTCCCCCCTGGCCGCCGCGCCCCCCTGCAAGTCGCCGAAGGCAGCTACCAGAAACTCTCCGGCGTCTGCCCCTGGTGGGACGCGACCACCGGACGGTGAACGGGCGAGGGAAACGGCAATAGGCCCCGCCGGCCAAGGGCCGAGAGGCCCTTGGAACCCACATATTCTCTCGGCTGGATCGGCAGCCTTCAGCTGCGAATATGTTTCTCAGCGCCGCAGGCAATCAAACATCGCGACGGCACGGACATCGGCGTGGTCGCACGGTGCGGTTGTGGAGTGGAGCGCTATCGCCAGCTCTCGCGGCGCAAGTGCGCCGCTGCCGCTGCAAGGGGTTTGAAGGCAAACCGCTGTCGCTCTCGTCGCCGCGCGAAGACGCGTGTCAGGAGATCGGGGGATCCCAACCGAAGGTCATATCCACAGCCAAGAATTGGAGTGGGTTCGAAGGGCCTCCCGGCCCTTGGCCGGCGGAGCCGTCCTTCTACGACGCCTTGAGACAGGCCACCTTCCAAACCCCGCCGCGCTCCGACAAAGCCGGCACCTCGGCGCTGCACCCGGCGTCGGCCTTCGGGCAGCGGGGATGGAACGCGCACCCGGGCGGCGGCGCCAGCGGGCTCGGCAGTTCGCCCATCACTGCCGCTTCGCCGGTCCGCCGGCCTGGTTTCACCAGGGGCACGGCGCGGATCAGCGCCTGCGTGTAGGGATGGCGGGGGGCGGCGAAGAGGTCCGCGGTCGGGCCGACCTCGACGATGCGGCCGAGATACATCACCGCCACCCGGTGCGTCATATGTTTCACCAGGCGCAGGTCGTGGGTGATGAACACCAGCGTCAGGCCGAGGCGGTCCTGCAGTTCCATGAACAGGTTGACGATCGCCGCCTGCACGGAGACGTCCAGCGCCGAGACCGGCTCGTCGGCGATGATCAGCCGCGGCTCGACGGCGAGCGCGCGGGCGATGCCGATGCGCTGGCGCTGGCCGCCGGAGAATTCGTGCGGATAGCGTTCGGCGGCATCGGCCGGCAGATGCACGAGGTCGAGCAGTTCGCGAACCCGGGCGGCACTGCCGGATTTCGGCACGATGGCATGGACGTGCAGCGCCTCGGCCAGCGTGTCGCCGACGGTCATGCGCGGATTGAGCGAGCCGTAGGGGTCCTGGAACACCATCTGCACGTGGCGGTTGAAGGCGCGGCGCGCCGCCCCGGTCATGCCCAGCACGTCCTGCCCGTCGAAACGGATGGTTCCGCCATCGGGCTCGTGCAGCCGCACCAGGCAGCGCGCCAGGGTCGACTTTCCGCAGCCGGATTCACCGACGATGCCAAGAGTTTCGCCGGCGAACACTTCGAGGCTGACCTGCTCGACCGCGTGCACCGCCTGTTTCGGCTTGCCTCGCAGCATGTCGGCGAGCGCGCGCCGGGCCGGGAAGCGTTTCGAAATATCGCCGACCTCGAGCAGGCTCATGCCGCCGCCTCCGCGAGCCTGGCCGCCGCGTGGCAGGCGCTTGCGTGCCCGGTGCCCTGCGCAAGCAATGCCGGCCGCTCCGTCGCGCAGCGCGCCTCCACCATGGCACAGCGTGGCGCGAAGGCGCAGCCCACCACCGGCGCGTCGATCCGTGGCGGCTGCCCGGGGATCGGCACCAGCATCGAGCGCGCCGCCCCTTCGCCGGGCATCGAGCGCAGCAGCGCGTGGGTGTAGGCATGGCGCGGCCGCTCGAACACGTCGACCACGCCCCCGGTTTCGCACAGCCGTCCGGCATACATCACCGCCACCCGATCGCAGGTTTCGGCGATCACACCGAGATCGTGCGTCACCAGCACGAGCGACATCCGCAGTTCGGCAACAAGGCGCAACAGCAGCTTCAGGATTTGGTCCTGGATCGTCACGTCCAGAGCCGTCGTCGGCTCGTCGGCCAGCAGCAGGGCAGGGGAGGCGGCCAGCGCGATGGCGATCATCGCCCGCTGTCGCATGCCGCCCGAGAATTCATGCGGATACTGGTCGAGCCGCGTCGCCGCCGAGGCGATGCCGACGAGGCCGAGCAGTTCGATCCCCCGTCGCCGCCGCGCCGCCCGGTCCATCGTCGTGTGTGCCACCAGCACCTCGTCGATCTGCAACCCGATCGGCAGCACTGGATTGAGCGCCGACATCGGCTCCTGGAACACGGTGGCGATCTGCCCGCCGCGCACCTGGCGCAGGGCCTCGTCGTCCATCGCGTGCAGGTCCTGCCCGCGCCACAGCACGCGCCCGCGCACAGTCGCGTTGGCGTGCAGCAGCCGGGGGATCGCCCGCAGGCTCACGCTCTTGCCCGACCCGCTCTCGCCGACGATGCCGAGCACCTCGCCCTCTGCGACGTCGAAGCTCACGCCATCGACCGCATGCACATTGCCGCGCGGCGTCGCGAAGGTCACCGCGAGCCCGTCGACCTGCAGCAGCGGCGCGCTCACCGCTTCACCTCCAGCAGATCCGCGAGCCCATCGCCGGTGAGCGAGAAGCCGAGCCCGGCCAGCACGATCACCGCGCCCGGGAACAGCACGATCCACGGCTCCGTCGTCAGGTAGTTCTTGCCATCAGCGATCAGCACGCCCCATTCCGCCGTCGGCGGCTGCGCCCCCAGGCCGAGATAGCCGAGCGAGGAGCCGAGCAGGATGGCAAGCGCCATGTCGGTCACCGAATAGACCATCACCGGGCGGATCGCGTTCGGCAGGATATGTTGGAACAGGATGCGCGGCGTGGAATATCCCAGCACCTTGCAGGCGGCGATGTATTCGCCGTTCTTCTGCACCATCACCTCGCTGCGCATCAGCCGCGCATAGGCGACCCAGCCGACGATGGTCACCGCGATATACATGTTGGTCAGCCCCGGCCCGAGGATGGCGACGATGGCGATCACCAGCACCAGGAACGGGAAAGTAACGACCAGGTCGACCAGCCGGCCGAAGATGGTATCGGCGATGCCGCCATACCAGCCGATCAGCAGGCCGATCAGCGTGCCCAGCAGGCCAGGGAACATGGTAGCGAACAGCGCGATCTGCAGATCGACCACGGTCGCCGCGATGGTGCGCGAGAGCATGTCGCGGCCGAACTGATCGGTGCCGAAGGGATGCGCCAGTGACGGCGGCGCCTTCAGCGCGGCGAAGTCGAAGCCCAACGGGTCATAGGGGGCGAACAGGTCGGGGGCGATTGAAAACGCGAGCATCACCGCCAGGATCGCCAGCCCGCACCACAGCGGCCGCGGAATGCGTCGCAGCAGCTTCACCGTCCCACCCTCGGATCGAGCCACATCTGCACGATGTCCGTCACCAGGAACGCCAGCGACACCATGATCGCCAGTACCAATGTCAACGCCTGGATCACCGGATAGTCGCGCGAGAAAATGCTGTCGACCATCAGCCGCCCCACGCCCGGCACCGCGAACACGCTCTCGGTGATCACCGCACCGCCGAGCAGCGAGCCGATATGCAGCCCGATCAACGTCACAGTCGCAATCAGCGCATTGCGCAACACATGCCGCGCCAGCACGATCCCCGGCCGCAGCCCCTTGGCCCGCGCGAAGACGACATATTCGGCATGGATGACGCCGAGGATCGAAGCCCGCAGGTTGCGCATCACCACCGCGGCGAAACTGAACCCCAGCGTGATCGCGGGCAGGAAGAGGTGATACAGCCGCTCGCCCCAGCTCTCGCCATAGCCGCCCACGGGAAACCAGCGCAGCCAGGCCGCGAACACCGTCAGCAGCACGAGGCCGACATAGAAGATCGGGCTCGACAGCCCGAACTGAAAGATGCCGCGGATCAGCAGGTCCGGCCAGCGATTGGCATTCAGCGCGGCCACGAAAGCCAGCGGCACCGCGATGGCGATCGCGAACACGCTCGCGAGACCAGTCAGGATCAGCGTCACCGGCAGGCGCTCGGCAATCAATTGCGTCACAGGAATATGAAACGCCAGCGACCGGCCCAGATTTCCGCTCGCCACCCCCTCGAGGAACACCACCAGCTGGGCGAAGATCGACTGGTCGAGCCCCAGATCGTGCGACAGCCGCGCCACCGCCTCGTCCGTCCCGCGGTCGCCGAGCATCGCCATCACGGCGTTGCCCGGCAGCAACCGCGCCAGCACGAAGATGGCCAGCCCGATCAGCAGGAATGTCGGCACGATCTGCAGCAGCCGCGAGATCAGCCAGGTCGTCCGGCTCATCGCGGCCCAGCCGTCGGGAGCGGCGCGCGCGCCGCCCCCTCAGTCCAGCTCACCGCCATCCTACTTCTCGACGTAGGCCGCCTCGAAGTAGTTGTTGCCCAGCGGGATCTGCACGAAGCCCTTCACGTTCTTGCGGAACGCGACGGGATACGGCACCTCGTAGAGGAAGATGATCGGTGCGGCCGCGATGTAGCGCTCCTGAAGTTCCTTGTAGAGCGCACGACGTTTGGCAACGTCGATCTCCTTCTGCGACAGCTCGAACAGCTCGTTCACCCGCGCATCCTGCCACTGCGTGTGCAGATTGTGGATGTTCGGGTAGTAGGCATAGTACGAGGTGATTTCCGAGGGATCGGCAATATCGTCGGTCCAGCCGCCGGCATTGATCTGATAATCCTCGGCGCGATACTTCGCCACGCGCGTCGGATTATCGAGCGGCGTCAGCACCAGCTTCACCCCGATCTGCGCCCACATCTGCTGCATGGCAGTGAGGTTGTTGAGATGGTTCTGGTTTCCCGCCAGGAACTGGCAGGCGATCGTCGTCCCCGCGGGAACCCCGGATTCCGCCATCAGCGCCTTCGCCTTGGCGTGATCGTATTCATACACCGGCCCGCCGAGAATGTTCAGCGGCGTCACCGACGACATGAAGCTCTGCAGCTTCTTGCCCAGGCCCTGCGTGGTGATGGCGATGATCGCGTCCTTGTTCACCGCATAGTTCAGCGCCTGGCGGAACTTCTGGTTGGCCATCGGGTTCGGCGTGCCGTCCTTGAACTTCTCGCCGCAGAACATCCCGTAGGTCGTCACGTTGGTCGACGGCCACAGTTCCATGCGCAGGTTCTGGTCCGCCTGCAGTTCCTTCACCCGGCTGAACGGAATGAATTCGCTGCCATGCACTTCGCCGGCCTTCAGCTTCAGCAGCCGCGTCGCGTCATCGGGGATGATCTGGAACTCGATCTCGTCGAGATAGGGCAGGGCCCCGCCATCCGGCGCCTTGCCCCAATAATGCGGGTTGCGCTTCAGCACCATGCGCGTGTTGCGCTGCCACTCCACCAGCATATACGGCCCGGTGCCCAGCGGATGCTCGGCGAACTTCTCCGCCTTCTCCTTGTCGTCCTTGCCCGGGGTGGCCTCGTATTTCGCCTGGCAGAAGATTCCGGTGTTGAACATCGCCAGTGCCGGAATGAGCGTCGGATCCGGCCGCTTCAGCTTGATCACCACCGTGCCCGGCTCGCTCGACGTGATGCCGTCGATCGACCCCAGCATTTCGTTCCACGCGCCGGCCTTCGGATCGCGCGCCCGATCGAGCGAGAACTTCACGTCCGACGCCTTCATCGCCGTCCCGTCGCTGAACTTGACGCCCGCGCGCAGCGTCAGCGTCAGCGACAACCCGTCGGCGGCCACATCCCACTTCGTCGCAATGCCCGCCTGCACGCCCAGCCCATCCGAGGTGGGCAGCAGCGGCGTGTCATAGATCGAGGACGACACCCAGATGTCCACGTTGGCATCCGTCCACACCGGATCCAGCAACAGGCTGTCGGCGTTGCGGGCATAAATCATCTTGCCGCCGCGCACCGGGGCGGCATTCGCCTCGCCCACGAAACCCATCGAAGCCAATCCCGTGAATGCGCTCGCGGCAATCATGCGGCGTCGGGTCAAAGCGATCCGTTCGTTCATTGCAGCCCCCTGTCGGCGGTTATGGATACGTTACGTAAAGCCCCCGCGCAGTTCGCAGGTGCAAGATACCAAAGTCTCCCGCCCGCGCCGCTCTGTCAACGCGCCTGTGTGGCCCGGCGCGGCTTTGCCGCGCCTCCGCGAGGGGCCGGCGCCGCCCGGATCGGGCATCCCGCAACACAGATGGGCCTCGAGACGGAGCCAACCCTGCTGCTGCAACAGCACGGTCAGCCCCCTCCCAAGGCCCAGCTCCGTCTCAAGCGTCCGGCGGCAGGGGGTGCCACCCCCTTGGGGACAACCAGGGGCAAAGCCCCTGGCCACTCCTGCCTACGCGTCCAACTCCGCGGCGGTCAGGCCGCCCGCACGCCGCCGATGAAGTCGCGCACCGTGACGTTCAGAGTATTCGACTGTTCGCTGAGCCGTCCCGCCGCGCCCAGCACTTCGCTCGCCGCGGCCGAGGTATCGCCGGTCGCCGCGCTCACGCCGGCGATATTCACCGTCACGTTCTGCGTATTTTCCGCCGTCTGCTGCACGTTGCGGGCGATTTCGCTCGTCGCCGCGCCCTGCTCCTCGACCGCCGCGGCGATCGCCGCCGCAATCGCGCTCATCTCCTCGATGACGGTGGTGATCCCGCCGATCGCCGCCACCACGTCCGCCGTTGCCGAGCTGACTTCGCTGATCTGCGCGCCGATTTCCTCGGTCGCCCGCGCCGTCTGGTTGGCGAGGTTCTTCACTTCGGACGCCACCACCGCGAAGCCCTTGCCGGCATCGCCGGCCCGGGCCGCCTCGATCGTCGCGTTCAACGCCAGCAGGTTGGTCTGCCCGGCGATGCTCTGGATCAGCCCGACGATGTCGCCGATCTTCTGCGCCGCAGTGGCGAGATTGCGCACGATCCCATCGGTCTTGCGCGCATCCTCGACCGCCCGCCCGGCGATATGCACGGACTGCGTCACCTGCCGCCCAATCTCGGCAACCGAAGCGGCGAGTTCCTCGGAGGCGGCGGCCACAGTCTGCACGCCCGCCGACGCTTCCTCGGCCGCCGCGGTCACCGCGCCCGCCTGGGTCCCGGTCTGCGCCGCACCCGCGGCCAGGCTCTGCGCCGTGCCCTGAAGCTGCGTCGCGGCCGAACCGAGCTCGCCCACCAGGCCGCCGGCCGCCAGCTCAAAATCGGCGATCAGGGCGTCGAGCCGGCGCCCGCGCGCCTCCTTGGCCTCGCGCTCGGCGGTCTGCGCGGCCGTCAGCTCGTCCGCGCGCACCATGTTCTCCTTGAACACCAGCACCGCCTTCGACATCGCGCCGATTTCATCCGCGCGCTCCGTGCCGGGGATCGTCACCGACAGGTCGCGCTCGGCCAGCTTGCCCATGCTCTGCGTCAGCGCCTGCACCGGCGTCGCGATCGAGCGGGACAGCCAATACCCGATCAGCGCGGCGATCAGCAGGGCGCCGAGCACCAGGCCGCCGATGATCAGGCGGCCACTTTGATAGAGGTCGCTGCTGACGCCGGCGATTCGGTCGGCCTCGCCGATGTTGAAGGCGATGTCGCGCACCATCGCGGCATCGGCCGCCTCGGATGCCGGGCGAAGCTCGTCCTGCAACACATCGCGGATGGCGGCGAACTTCTTCTCGCGTACCAGGCCGCGGATCTTCTCGATCGCGGCGAGATGCTTTTTCCAGTTGACGGAGAACTCGGCATAGATCGCCCGCTCTTCAGCCGTGACGATCGTCGGTTCGTATTTCACCCGATGGGTCTCGAAGTCGGCGATTTCCTTGCTGATGCCGCGATCCGCCGCCTCCGCGACGGCAGGATTTTCGCCCTCATGGATCAGGCGCAGGACATAGATCCGCGTCAGCAGCTCGCTCGCCCGCATCTTGCCGAGGTCGCCTACCGCAGTCAGGTAGTTCTCGGTAATGTCACGCGTATTGCTGTCCATCGCCGACGTGCGCAGCAGGCCGACGGCCCCGATGACGGCGATGATGACGAGCATGCTCGAGAAGGCAACTGCGATGCGGCCACGTATGCGGAGGCCTGAGAAGAGTTTGGTCACGGAATAACACCTTCCTAACAAATTCGTGGCCCGCCTCTTGCCAGCGAAGAGTTACCGAAGCCTGAATCATTCCTCCCCCACACCCGGTCTGGCCGCCCGCCCCTGTTCGCGATACCAAGGCGCAAATCCGAGGGAAAACGCCCATGGCCCTGCCACACGACCGCACCCGCTTCGACCCCGCCACCTACGCCCCGCGCCACTTTCTCTGGTCGCTCGACGGCAAGGTCGCGACCATCACGCTCAACCGCCCCGAACGGAAAAACCCGCTCACCTTCGAAAGCTACGCCGAACTGCGTGACCTCTTCCGCGCGCTCAAATACGCCGACGCCGTCAAGACCGTCGTCATCACCGGCGCCGGCGGCAACTTCTGCTCCGGTGGCGACGTCCACGAAATCATCGGACCCCTCGTCCGCATGCAGGAGGCCAACGACACCGCGGGCCTGCTCGACTTCACCCGCATGACCGGCGACCTCGTCAAAGCCATGCGCGCCGCCCCCCAGGTCATCCTCTCCGCCATCGACGGCATCTGCGCCGGCGCCGGCGCCATCCTCGCCATGGCCTCCGACCTCCGCCTCGGCACCCCCGCCTCCAAGGTCGCCTTCCTCTTCGTCCGCGTCGGCCTCGCCGGCGCCGACATGGGCGCCTGCAACATCCTCCCCCGCCTCATCGGCGCCGGCCGCACCGCCGACCTGCTCTACACCGGCCGCAGCATGGACGGCACCGAAGCCGAACGCTGGGGTTTTTATAATCGCCTCTGCGACGGTACGACCCTCCTCGCCGACGCCCTCTCCCTCGCCAAGCAACTCGCCGACGGCCCCACTTTCGCCCACGCCATGACCAAGCGCTGCATCGACCAGGAATGGGACATGTCCGCCGACGCCGCCATCGAAGCCGAAGCCCAGGCCCAGGCCATCTGCATGCAAACCCGCGACTTTTCTCGTGCCTACCACGCGTTCGTCGCGAAACAAAAACCGATCTTCGAGGGCAACTAATGTCGGACATCACCTATCGCGACTGGCCCTTCCTCACCGACGCGCACCGCGACCACGCCGCCCGCCTGGAAACCTGGGCCGCCGACAACATCGGCATGGGCGTCCACCCCCATACCGACGTCGACAACGAATGCCGCGAACTCGTCCGCAAACTCGGCGAAGGCGGCTGGCTCGGCCCAGCCGTCCCCGCGGCAGGCCCCGCCGCCATCGACGTCCGCACCCTCTGCCTCAGCCGCGAAATCCTCGCCCGCTACTCCGGCCTCGCCGACTTCGCCTTCGCCATGCAAGGCCTCGGCACCGGCGCCATCACCCTCTATGGCGACGACGCCCTCAAATCCCGCATCCTCCCCGCCGTCCGCGCCGGCCACCGCATCGCCGCCTTCGCCCTCTCCGAACCCGATGCCGGCTCCGACGTCGCCGCCCTCACCACCTCAGCCACCCGCACCCCCAACGGCTGGCGCATCGACGGCGAAAAAACCTGGATCTCCAACGGCGGCATCGCCCACCAATACGTCGTCTTCGCCCGCACCGGCGAAGCCCCCGGCGCCCGCGGCCTCACCGCCTTCGTCGTCGAAGCCGACAACCCCGGCCTCACCATCGCCGACCGCATCGACGTCATCGCCCCCCACCCACTCGCCACGCTGCGCTTCGAAAACTGCCTGGTCCCCGACTCCGACCGTCTCGGCGCCCCCGGCGAAGGCTTCAAAGTCGCCATGTCCACCCTCGACATCTTCCGCCCCACCGTCGGCGCCGCCGCCCTCGGCTTCGCCCGCCGCGCCATGGACGAAGCCACAAACCGCGCCAACACCCGCATGATGTTCGGCGCCCCCCTCGCCACCAACCCCATCACCCAATCCAAAATCGCCGACATGGCACTCGCCATCGACACCTCGGCCCTCCTCGTCTACCGCGCCGCCTGGACCCGCGACACCACCGGCCGCCGCATCACCAGCGAAGCCGCCATGGCCAAACTCCACGCCACCGAAAGCGCCCAACACGTCATCGACGCCGCCGTCCAAATCTTCGGCGGCCTCGGCGTCAAACAAGGCATCAAAGTCGAAGAACTCTACCGCGAAATCCGCGCCCTCCGAATCTACGAAGGCGCCACCGAAGTCCAAAAACTCATCATCGCCCGCTCAGCACTGGCGAACGGATAAGAAAGGGAGGCAAGCGCTTCTTTATTGAAAGAAAGAAGCAAAGAACTTTTGCTAATTGGCTTTGCCACGATATGCCGCATGGAGTGGGGCGGATAAGCGAAGCGCCATCCGCCACATCTCGCAACCCAGTGCGCTGCCGCGTGCGGACCCGCCACTCCCTACGGGAGCTCGCAGCCAGGGGCCTCTCTTTGCTTTGTGAGGAAAAGATACTTGACATCCTAACGAGCGTCAGTTATATAAAGCCTCATGAACCCATCGGCATCCCCCACCGCAGAGCTGGCAGCACGGCTGAGCGCGATCTTCGCGCCGCTGTGGCTGCTCGTCCGCGTTCTCGGCCGCTGGTTCGATCCAAGACTCGAGCAACTCCACCGCGCCCACATCGAAATCCTCCGCCTCCTCGACCGCCTCGCCAAGGGCGACTTCGTCCAATCCGCCCCGCCGCCCCCTGCGGCGGAGTCCCGCTTCATGTGGTCCCCGCGCACTCGGACTCCGCCCGCCGCGCCCTCTTGCGCGCAGCGCCCCACATCCCCTCGCAAACCCGCCCGCTCCGCGCCCCGGTCCCCGGCGAAGCCATCAAACCCCCAGCCGACCCGCGCGCCATCCTGGGTGCCGTGCCCCCATGCGCCTCTGCGCCCGCGTCACGACCTCGGCCGCCCGCAGCCCCGAAATCACGCCATCCGACGAACAATCACCGCCTGACCCACGACACCGACTCACGCCCTTAAAGTTGCGATAACGTAACTAAATTCCGTCACCATAAAGCCTTATGAATCAAAATTTTTTTGGTTCTTTTTTTCAAAAAAGAACCCCTTCCTTCACCCCTAGCCCAGCAACCGATCATAAAGCGCCAGGTGCGCCCCCAGCGTCTCCCCCGGCGTCACCGGCCGTCCCTGCGCCTTCTGGATCGCCGTCAGCGCCCCCGGATCATGCGCCAGCCGTTTCAGCAGGGCGGCGAGGGCAGGGGCGCTGCCCATTGGAAAGTGGAACCCGTCCACCCCGTCGCGCACTTTCTCCGCCATTCCCCCGATATCCGAGCAGATCACCGGCCGCCGGTTGCGCATGGCTTCCTGGATCACCACCGGCGAGTTCTCCCACCACAGGGAAGGGACCACCACCACGTCGACCGCCCGCATGAGCTGATCGACCCGGTCGTTTTCATACACCCCATGGAACCGCACATTGGGCCCCGCCTCCGCGAGCCGGCCGATGATCCCCTCGCGGAATTTCTCCGGCTGGCTCGAGTAGTCGCCGTGCACCTCGAACTCGATCCCGGTTTCGCCATCGGTCAGCAGGCTTGCCATGGCGTCGAGCGCCACACCGATGCCCTTGAGTTCCGAGATCTGCCCGAAATACCCCACACGCAACCGCCCCTTCGCGGGGGCCGCGGCCGGGGCGGCGCTGGCCTCGGGAATGATATTCTCGATCACCGACACCCGCTCCTTCGGCAGCCCCCAGGCGATGTAGCGATCGGCGAGGAAATGGCTGGGCGCGATGAAGTGATCGACGAGATCGAAGAACCGCCGCACGTATTCCTTGCGGAGGAAGAAATCGCCGCGCCCGAATTCCGGGTAGCAGCGGTTGCAGTCCCGCGGCGAGGATTCGTGGCACAGCATATGCGAGCCGTGCTTCACCATCTGCCCGTGGTTGTGGCAGATCGCCAGGAACTCATGCAGAGTCAGCACCGTCCGCGCCTTCGGCAGCGTGCGGCGCACGTGCAGGAAGCTTTCCACCCCCAGCACGATATGATGGTGGAAATGAATGATATCCGGCGCCGTCTCCCGCAGCACGCCGGCGAACTCGGCGGGGTAGTGCCGGTCGAGATTGGCGAACTTGAACCAGTCGAATCCGGTCGGCGCATAGATGAACTGCCGCTCGTCGAACGGCTGCGAGAAATGGCTGCCGGGCTGCGCGCTGCCGTCGCGTGCGCCGGCGAGGAACCACGACTCCCGCCCCGGCGTCGCCGAGATCGCCTCGTGCAGCCGCCAGGCCGCGAACTCCGCGCCGCCCTTGGTGATCGCGGGATGGCTATGCGCCGCCACCAGCACCCGGCGCGCCGCCGGCGGCGAGGATTTGCGGGTCATGGCGCCACCATCGCCGAAATCGTCCCGCCCCAGCGCCGCTGGTGCTGCCAGGCGTTATACAGCGTCAGGTTCATCCGCCACCGCTGCGCGGCACTCGCCTGCGACTGCCGCTCGAGATGATACATCGCCACGTCATGATCGACGGCCACCTTGAGTCCCTTCGCCGCCAGCTTCAGGCACAGATCCGAATCCTCGAAATCCCCGATCAGATACCGCGGATCGAGCCCGCCGAGATCCGAGAGCGTCTCCCGCCCGATCAGCATGCAGGCGCCGGTGATGGCGGTCGCCGTCCGCGCCCCACCATCCACGAGCGGCCGCCGCCCCTTGCGGTCATGCAACGGGAACCACCAGCCCGCGAACTCCGGCAGCGCCGCGAACGACATCCCCTGATGCTGCACCGACCCATCCTCGAACAGCAGCAGCGGCCCCACCGCCCCCAGCTCCGGCGCCCCATCGAGCCGTGCGCTGAGCCTCGCCAGCCACCCCGCATCCCGCGGAAACACATCCGAATTCATCAGGCAAATTTGCCGCCCGCGCGCTACCGACAGCCCGATATTATTCGCCGGCGCATACCCCGTATTGCGCGACAGCATCACCAGCCGGAACGGCACCGCGAACCGCGCGAACAGCGACAGCGCCATCTCCTCCGCCGCCCGCCGCTGCGCGGGATCGTCGAGCACGTAGATCAGCTCATGCGCGATCCCCGGCCCTTCAGCGGATATCAGCGCCAGCTGATACTCCATCAGCCCGATCCGCCCGTACAACGGCACGATCACCGACACCTCCGGCGCCGCCTCGACCGCGCCGAAATCCTGGATCTCCCAGGTCGTCGGCTCCGCCAGGTGCGTCCGCCCCAGCGCCGTCATCGCCGGCCCGATCACCGCGTCGAACGCCCGGCCCATCGGCGCATTCCTCAGCTCGAACCGATCGAGCAGCGCCCGGATCGCCGCCAGTCCCTGCAATTTCGGCGTCGCGATATTACGGATCACGATCTCCCCGTTCGGCCGCCGTATCTCCAGCACCGGCACCTCCCCCGGCTCCAGCGCCCCCGCCGCATAGGCCATGAACCCGCACATCGGGTCGTGATACCCATGCGCGCCGCCGACCTCCTTGATCACATCCGTCCGCATCGTCGGCACGAACCCCGCCGGATCGAGCCGCACCCGCCGGCCGCCGCACACCACGGTGAATTCCGTAAAACTCCCCGCCGGCGCCAGCATCCAGCCGATCAGCACGATCCCATCGGGCGGACACAGGATCGCGTCATCCACCCCGATGAAATAATGGCTGCCAAACACATCCGGCACGATCGTCCCGGCTTGTTCCGCCACCTTCTCCACGACCGCCACCGGCTCAGCGACGACCACCTCCGTCGCCACCGCAACCTCCGCCGCTGCCGCCGGCGTGCGATGCGCCAACAGATGCGCGAAGGCGTCCCGCACCCGTCCCTCGGCGATATCCTCCCGTGCTGTTGGATCGCCCTCGACGTATCCCGCCAGATCGATCCCCTCTGCCGGCGACCGCAGCGCGAACACGCCGACTTTCAGGAAATGCTCGAAGGGGCTGGCGAACCGTCCATCCCCCGCCTCTGGCACCCCCGCCACGTAATACGACGATGAGAACTCCGCCCGCGGCTCCCCCCGATCGCCCGCGGGCGCCGTCAGGAAATGATGCAATGCCCCCAGTGACCGCTGCGCCGTGGCCAACGCCGGCGTATGCGCGGCATACCAGGTCGGATCGAAATATGGCGAACACACCAGTTCCGCCTCGCCCCGCCACGCCCGGCGAAGAAACCCGACGAAGGCGTTGTCCTCCATCTCCCCCGCCGCGGCGCGAAAAATCGCGGGCTGGAACAGCAGATGCGCGATCCGCCCCTCCCGCGCCCCAGCCTTCAGATAATGGTCGTAGCGATTGGCGCAGCTGAACGTCACCAGCACCTGGTCCGTCAGATCCGGCGCATAGAGCGCATAAGTCGCGTCATCGTAGAGCCAGTGCGGCGAGCGCGTGGTGTAGCCGATCGTGCAGTAATGCTCGTAGCCCGAGCCGATATCCCCCGCCCCGATCGCCTCGGCGACGTCGGGGTTGCTCGCGCGATACCAGGTCTCGTCGAAGAACATGTTGGGCGAGAGCCCGGTGGCCCGGCCGCTCTCAAGGTAATGCGCCAGCGCCCCGGCGGCGGCGACGCCGGGATTGACAGCCGCGTACCACTCCGCGTCGAACCCGCACCAGGCGGTCGGGCTGCTCGCAAGCGGCTGCAGGATCTCGCGCTGGATATCGGCGTTCATGCCCGGACTATGCTCCTTCGCCATTATCATAGCCGGTCGGATGCCCCTGCCGCCATGCCAGGGCGGTGGCGACGATGGCATCGATATCGGCGAACCGCGGCGCCCACCCGGTCTCCCTGATGATCCGCCCCGACCCTGCCACCAGCACCGCCGGATCCCCGGCCCGCCGTGGCGCCACACGATACGGCACCTTCCGCCCGCTCACCCGCTCCACGGCTTGGATCACCTCCATCACCGTATGCCCCGCCCCATTGCCGAGATTGTAGGTGACCGAGCCCTCATCGAGCCGCCCGAGCGCGAGCAGATGCGCATCGGCGAGATCGCTGACATGGATATAGTCGCGCACGCAGGTGCCATCGCGCGTCGGATAATCGGTGCCGAACACCGCGAGCTCCCCCCGCCGCCCCAGCGCCGCGTCGATCACCAGCGGGATCAGATGGCTCTCCGGCCGATGATCCTCGCCCAGCCGCCCCTCCGGATCGGCGCCGGCCGCATTGAAATAGCGCAGCACCGCCGACCGCAGCCCATGGATCCGCCCCGCCCACAGCAGCGCCCGCTCGAGCGCATACTTGCTCTCGCCATAGGGCGACCCCGGATCGATCGGCGCCGCCTCGTCGATCGGCTCCGCCCCGGCATTGCCGAACAGCGCCGCCGTCGAGGACAGCACGAATTTCTGCACGCCATGGCGGATGCAGGCGTCGATCAGCGTCAGCCCGTTGCCGATATTGGTCGCAAGGTAGTGCAGCGGCTCGCGCATGCTGTCGCCCACCAGCGACAAGGCAGCGAAATGAAACACCGCGTCCCATTTGCCGTCGCCGAGCACCGCATCCACCGCTGCCCGATCCGCCAGATCGGCCTCCACCAGCCGGGCGCCATGCAGGACAGCGCCGCGATGCCCGGTCGAGAGATTGTCGAACACCACCACCTCGTCGCCGCGCGCCAGCAGCGCCGCCACGATATGCGAGCCGACGAAGCCGGCCCCGCCGGTCACCAAGTAGCGTCGCCCCATCGCCCTCACTCCTCCAGCAGGTCGGGTCGCTCGCGCGTGAGCCAGGCGTGCAGGCTGCCGGCGCCGGTCGCGAACGGATCATCATGGGCTGCATACAGGTCCGCCCGTTCGCGCCACAACAACCTGACCCCGCGCGGCACCGGCGTGCCGTCGTCGAAGGCGCCGTAGCACCAGGGCTGGCCGTCGAGCGCCTCGGTGCGATGCGCCGCGATCTGGCGCTTGTACCAGGCCAGCAGCTCGTAGGCCGGCATGTTGTCGCGCGCATAGCGCTCGATCATCACGTCGCCGACGCTGCCGATCTTGGTGAAATGATAGAAGCGCAGCAGGGCGCCATTGGCGGTGATATCCCCCGCCGCGGTCACTGCGAGATCGCGCCGGCTGAGGTTCCAACTCGCCACGTTGTAGCCGGGGTCGCGGAGGATCCGGACGTTGTCGAACAGGGTCGGCACCAGGTCGCAATAGCGCTGATCGGTGAAGATGCCGTTGCCGGTATCGTCGTAGCAGGCCGTCTGCGTCGCCAGCGACCACCAGTCGGCGAAGGCGCGCCCGGCGTCGTCGTTGCGCACGGCGACGAAGCCGAGGTTGTAGATCCCGTAGCGCAACGAGGCCATCTCGTTGTCCTGCACCGCCCGCGACGTGGTGTTGGCGTCGATCTGGTGCGGCGTCAGCACGATCGAGGCGTCGGCGCAGGCGCCGTCGAGCGCGGCCAGCGGATGGAACACGGCGATGTCGGGATCGAGATAGACCACCCGCTCCGCCCCCGCGGCGAGCAGCCGCGCCAGCATCGCCCCCTTCACCGCGGTGCAGGCCTCGACGAGGTCGTGCTTGAACATCCAGGCGCGGAAGCGGGAAATGGCGAGCGTGTCGGCCAGGGTGACGGCATCGAAGCCGGCAAGGTCGGCGTCGTCCGGCAGGGCATCGACCAGCAGCACATGCATCGCCCAATCCGGATGCGCCGCCCGTACCGTCGCGGCCAGCACCCGTGCCCGCGAGAGGTAGGCGAGGGTGCAGCTGGTGAAGCAGACCGTGCCGCTCATGCCAGAGCCAGGGCGAGCAGCCGCGCCCCCCCGGCCTCCAGTGTCGCGTCGCCGCTGGTCCATTGTACCGGGGCGCCGGCGGGCGCGCCATGCCAGCCCCGCCGGCGGCGGGGATCGCCCGGGGGCACGGGCGCGCCGTCGAGCCAGATGCCGGCGATGGCGAGGCCGAGGCGCCGATGTTCGTCGCCGGAGAGATAACGGGACGACGAAACGATCCGAATGTCGCCGGCATCCTCCGGCAGGGGAAACAGCACCCGGTCGCCCTCCGGGGTGCCAGGCACCACGCGGCCTCGCACGCTGACGGTCAGCCCGAGCGGCGGCGAGGCCACTGTGCCCTGTCGCGCGGCACAGCCCGGCCGTGGCGTGGTCCGTTGCCGGGCGGCGTAATCCGCCGCATCGCCGTCGCGGAAGAACGCGATGAGACGCGCCTCATCGTCCAGCGCCACGCCGTGTCCGGTCTCGTTGATCAGCGATGCCGCCGGGGCGTTGACGGCGAGGGTCACGATGCCGGCGCCGGCATCGTGCGCGGCCCGCGCCAGGTCCGTGCAGGGGTCAGGCCACGCGGCCGGCAGGACCACGAGGTCGATATCCTCCGCGGCGAGCACGCTGGCCAGGGGGGCGGCGCCATCGTGGAGCGGGACGCACCGCAGCCGCGCGGCCGGGCGGAGCTGGTCGGGCGCCGCGATGTGGAGAAATTCATAGAGGCCGCTGCCACGGCTGCGTCTGACGAGGTCGGCAAAGCAGGGCCATCCGGCGTCGACCGTGGGCATGCCGAGGAAGGCGATGCTCGCCGGCCCGGGCCGCGCCGGGCGCGGCTGGAGGGCTGCCGTCGGCGGGAGGGCGACCTCGGCGCCGCGATGGCGCAGACCGGGCGCGGCGGCGCGCCAGGCATCGAGCGCGGCCTGCGCGCCGGCCTTCACCGTGAGGTCGGCGACGGCGAACAGCGTCTCGACATCGGCGAGATAGGCGAGCCGGTCGGCGCCGTGGACGCAGATGCGGCAGGCCATGCTGGCCGCCGGGGGGGCGGCGCAGTAGGCCACGTCGTTGCGCAGCAGCGTCCGGCCGCGGCAGAGGCTGGCATGGTCGTGCAGCCAGAAGGTCGCGGTCTCCGGCGCCAGGGTCCAGGCGATGTCGGCGAGGAGGGCGGGCCGGTGATCGGCCAGACCGTGCAGGACCAGCCGGCGCGGCAGCGCCTCGGGTGGCGGCAGAGCGGCGATCGCGGCGAGAAAACCGGTATCAGCCGCCACGGCGACTGCGCGACCATCGAGGTGAAGCACCAGGGTGCCGTCGGCGCCGGGTAGGGGGGTGAGGCGCAGATGGACGCGTCCGGCGGCGGCGGCGGCGTCCTCTTCGGCGGCGATCCGGCGCGTCACCTCGTCGCGCTGCGCCGGCCAAATCCGGTCGGCGACAACGACCTCGAGCCCCGGCCGGCCGGCGCAGGCCGCGGTCAGGGTCGCCGCGAGGCCGGCGCTGTCGAGGCGAGGGAGGGCTGGAGGGGCGAGGTCGGCCGCGGCTTGGGCGGCGTCGAGGGCCGCGCGTCGGCTGCCGCCGGGGCGGCGGGGAGCGCGCCACTCGGCGCGGCCGGCGCGGAGATAGTGCACGAAGGGATCAACGCCGGCGCGGCGGATATCGGCATTCGCCGCGAGGTAGTGCGTGGTATCGAACCACGGGGCTGGGTCGCGGCCGTCCTTCCAGCCCACCGCGTGGAAATGGGCGGCGGGGTCGGCCGGCGGCGGCGTGTCGGTCGGGAAGCCACCGAGGTAGAATGCGGGGTCGAGATAGCGGGCGACCAGGGCAAGCGCCGGATCGGCACCGGTGGGGGCCTCGGCGATCGGTGGTTCGGCGAAGAAGGGGGGATCGAGCGGGGCGCTGGCTTGCCCCTCCGCCCCGGCGCGGTTCCGGGCGGCAGCGGTGGGATCGGGCGGGGGCGATGCGTCGATCATGCGATGGTCAGGTGGTAGGCGATGACCGCCGCGAAGGCAATTGAAGGGCGGCTCAGCGCCCTGCGGCGGCGGGCATGGCGGGGCGGATGACATGACCGCTGCCAGCCGAGGGCAGCCGCTCGACGGAGCGGCGCATGACGATGATATCGTGCAGCCGGCCGCCGACCTCGCAGGCGTCGCGGTGGCGACCGATGCTGCCGAAGCCCAACCGCTCGTGCAGCGCCAGTGCCGCGTCGCTGTCGGCACGCAGATGGGCGATGACCTGGCGCAGGCCGGTTGACCGGGCGGCGATCAGCAGGTCCCGCAGCATGGCCCAGCCGAGCCCCTGGCCGCGGGCCTCGGGCGCGATCCACACTTCCGAGGCGGCGCAGCGGTCAAAGCCGGCATAGGGCAGATAGCGGTTCAGCACGCCGAAACCGATGACGGTGGCGTTGTAGCGGGCGACCAGGACGGGCAGGCCGGCGTTCAGTGGGGCGGCGAAACGGGCGTTCAGGTCAGCGAGCACCGGGGGGGCCTCGAGGGCGCCGGTGCCGTCCGCGAGGCAGGTGTAATAAAGGCTGCAGAGGGCCGGCAGGTCGGCGTTGCCGGCCGGTTCGATTCCAATGTCTTCCGCTTCGACAGCCATGTCCTCGCTCCGGCTCGTATTCGTGGCAGGAAGACTAGGCAGGCACTGACCGCCTGGTCAGTGAGGGGGATCACAGGTGGCAGCGATTTCTGTCAGGTCGCGGAGCGCCGGAGATGAGGCCGCAGCGGAATCACGTTGGCGCTGCCGGCCTGGGTGTCGGCCGCCTCGGCGCGATTGCGGCCGTTGCGCTTGGCGGCATAGAGCGCTTGATCGGCGGCCTCGATCAGGGTTGCGGCCGTGTGATGAAGGTCGGGGGTCGTGGTGGCGATGCCGATGCTGACGGTCACCACGCCATCGGCGTTGCCTTCATGCGGCTGCTCGGCATTCTCCACGGCAGCGCGGATATGCTCAGCCACGCGCCTGGCTCCTTCGAGGTCGGTCACCGGCAGGATGACGACGAATTCCTCGCCGCCGTAGCGGGCCACAAGGTCATGCGGACGGCGGACGCTGGCGGCGATGGTCCGCGCGATCATGCGCAGGCAGTCATCGCCTTCCTGATGGCCGTAGCGGTCGTTGTAGGATTTGAACTGGTCGGCATCGATCAGCAGCAGGGCGAGCGGCTCGCCGGAGCGCTGGGCGCGGCGCCATTCCTGGTCGAGCGCCTCGTCGAAGCGCCGCCGGTTCGCCACCCCGGTGAGCCCGTCGGTGGAGGCCTGTTCGGCGAGCTCCGCCAGGGCGAATTCCAGCGCCTGCTCGGCCTCCTTCTGGCGGGTGATGTCGCGTGAGTTGGCAACGAATTCCTTCGGCGCGCCGTCGGCGCCGCGGACGACGTGCATGCGGGCCTCGAGCCAGGCCCAGGAGCCGTCCTTGCGGCGGAAGCGGTAGGTGTTGGTGACGACATCGGCGCCGGCGCGCAGTTGTTCGCGGGCGGCGGCGAAGCCTTCGCGATCGTCCTCATGCACGTTGGCCTGCCAATCCGGCTGGATCGCCTCCGCGACTGACCAGCCCAGCACCTCGGTGACGGAGGGGCTGACATAGACCCGCCGGCCGTCGAAGCGGACGCGGGTGATGATATCCGACGCATGGTCGGCCAGCAGGCGGTAGAGGCTTTCGTTGCGGCCGAGCCGGGCGTGCTGGTCGGCGAGGGCCTGGTTCATCCGCCGCCGGCCGACCACGGCGGCGCCCATGGGATAGGCGACGAGCGAGCAGACCAGCAGGTAGCCGTGCAGGAAGAGCAGGCGCTCGGACGGGTCAACGGCGGTCAGCATGCGCGCCGGGCTGATGCCGGCGAGCGGCCCGCCGAGGGAGACGGCGAGCAGGATCAGCAGCCCGATGCCGGCACCAGGGGTGCCGAGGCGGGCGACCATCAACAGCAGGGTGGGAAAGACGAGAAAGCCGAGTGGCATGCTGCTCTGCAGGAACGCGAGGCCGCTGACGAAGAGGTGCAGCGCGATCAGCATCAGGGTGGAGCCGAGCAACGGCGGCACCAACAGGAGCATCACGTCGCTGCGGCGGAGCGCCAGTACTATTGGCAGCACGACTGCCACCCCCGGCGATTCCGCCATCAGCCAGCGCAGGCAGGGCAGGAAATCCGGCGTATCCGGCGCGAGCGCGATGGCCTGGACGGCGAGCGGCACCGCGGCGGCGATTGGCGCGAGGAGGGTGGCGGCGAAGGCGAAGCGGGCCATGCCGGCGGGGGTTCCGCAGTCGGCGACATGCCAGCCGCGACGTTGGCTCAGGGCCAGGGCGGTCAGCATCAGCACCAGGCCGGACAGAGCGGTCATCAGCGCCGGAGGGCCGAATGCGCCCATCAGCGCGCAGCCGGTCGCGGCGCCCAGGCCGAAGGCGACCGCTATGGCGGCCCGGCGCCCAGGCGGCGCGGTGAGCAGCAGGCCGAGCAGCAGGCCGTCGCCGAGCCAGAAGGGCAGGACGGGGGCGGGCTCCGGCAGCAGCCGGATCGTCACCGCCGCCGCGGCCGCGCCGCCGAGCAGGAGCGCCGCATGCCCAAGGCACGTTCTTTGCCAGACCTTCAATGCCAACCACTCCCCGCAGGCGAGGAGCTCAGGCTAGGCCGCAATCATGAACGCGCGGTTGATACGCCTCCGTTCAGGACCGGGTCAGGCGGCGGCACCGGTGAGGAAGGTGCGATAGCCGAACAGGCCGACCTGGCCGCCAGTGTGGAGGAAGACGATGTTCTGGTCCTTGGTGTAGTGGCCCTTGCGGATCAGGTCGATCAGGCCGGCCATGCCTTTGCCGGAGTAGACGGGGTCGAGGAAGATGCCTTCGAGGCGGGCGCACATCATCAGCGCCTCGCCCATGCCCTCGGTCGGGATGCCGTAGCCGTCGCCGACATAGTCGCAGTTGGCCATCACCGCTTCGCGGCGGATGCCGCCCTTGAGGCCGAGCTTTTCGGCGGTGCTTTCGCAGAGCTTGTGGACGTTGGCTTCCTGGCGGTCGCGCGGGTTGCGCACGCCGATGCCGAGGACGGGAATGCCGGAATTCAGCGCCTCGAAGCCGACGACGAGGCCGGCCTGGGTGCCGGCGGAGCCGGTGGCGTGGACGAGCTGGTCGATGCGCAGGCCGATCTCGTTGGCCTGGGCGAGGATTTCCAGGGCGACATGGGCGTAGCCGAGGGCGCCGGTGGGGTTCGAGCCGCCGCCGGGGATGACATAGGCTTTCTCGCCCTGGGCGCGCAGGCGCTCGCCGACCTTCTCGGCCTCGGCGTTCATGTCGAGCCCGCCGTCGCGATACTCGATGTTGAGGCCGAGCATGCGGTCGAGCAGGACGTTGCCGCTGTCGAGATAGTCGGTGTCGTTGGTCTGGATGCGGTGTTCGAGGACGGCGGTGCATTTGAGGCCGAGCTTGGCGGCGGCCGCGGCGGTCTGGCGGACGTGGTTCGACTGGACGGCGCCCTGCGTCACGATATGGGTGGCGCCCTGGGCGAGGGCCTCGCCGAGGAGGAATTCGAGCTTACGGTTCTTGTTGCCGCCGGTGGCGAGCCCAGTGCAGTCGTCGCGCTTGATCCAGAGCTGCGGGCCGCCGAGGGCCTCGGTCAGGCGGGGCATGAACTCCAGCGGAGTCGGCGCGTGGCAGATCTTGACGCGGGGGAAACGGGCGAGATGCATCGGACGGCCTCCTGGATGGCAAAATGCCGGGCGCGCTGTAACGCCGCCCGTTCTGGCCTGTTTCCGTCATAAGCAGCGGATGATCAACCCGGCCGTTGCTTCGCGATGCCCCGGCAGGGCACACTGGCGAATGCCGGCGTCGCGCCCATGTCCTCGGGGTCAATGTCTGGCAAGGAGCAGGTTCATGCTGATCAAGCGGCAACGCGGCTGGGAAATCCCCGAACGCCTGGCCACCCCCGAGGCGGTTGTCCTCGGACGGCGGGGGCTGATTGCCGGCGCTTTGGCGATGGGGGCGGTCTCGCCGGCGGCGGCACAGTTCAACCTGTTCTCGCGCAAGGCGCCGCCGCAGATGGCCGATCGCAAGCCGCTGGAGGCGGCGCGCAATCCCAAATACGTCCCCGGGCGGTCGATCACCGACATGCAGGACGCGGCGACCTATAATAACTACTACGAATTCGGTGAATCGAAGTCGGTCTATGATGCGGCCAAGGCGCTGGTCGAAACACCCTGGAGCATCGCCATCACCGGCATGGTGCAGAAGCCACGCACGATCGGGCTGGAGGATTTGCTCAAGCAGGTTACGCTCGAGGAGCGCGTGTATCGCCATCGCTGCGTGGAGGCCTGGGGCATGACTGTGCCGTGGGTTGGTTTTCCGCTGGCCGATCTCGTCAAGCTCGCCGATCCGCTGTCATCGGCGAAATATCTGAAATTTACCTCGCAGGCCGACGAAAAGACCATGCCTGGGATTAAGCGCGGCTGGTATCCCTGGCCGTTCGTCGAGGGCCTCACCATGGCGGAGGCCACCAACGAGCTCGCCTTCCTTTCCGTTGGCATGTACGGCAAAACCATCCCGCCACAGAACGGCGCGCCAATCCGACTGACCACGCCCTGGAAATACGGTTTCAAGCAGGCCAAATCGATCGTGAAAATCGAATTCACCGACAAGCGGCCCGTGGGGTTCTGGGAGCAGTTGCAGGAAAGCGAATACGGATTCTGGGCGAACGTGAACCCGGCGGTGTCGCATCCGCGCTGGAGCCAGGCGCAGGAGCGGTTGCTCGGGTCGGATGAAATGGTGGCAACGCAGATCTGGAACGGCTACGGAGACTTCGTGGCATCGCTTTACACCAACATGAAAAACGAACGGCTGTTTGCTTGAAACCACGCGACCCCCTGCTGCCACGGATTTTCGCCATTCTCGCCGCGATCTGCGTGGTGGGCGCCTTTGCGATCGCGCTGCTCTATCCGCCGATGCTGACGCTCGGCCGGCTGATCTCGCAGATCGACCATCAGTCGCTGGTGGCGGCCCAGGAATGGATCCGCGACCAGTGCGGCGACTGGACCTGGATGAATCTGTGCGTGCCGCTGCTTGCCCGGCCGGCCTGGCTGTTGCCGCTGACGCTCAGCCTCGTCTTCGGCGGACTTGCGCTCACCGCGCGATCCGTCGCGACGGCTGCGGGGTCGGCGAAATGGAAGAATTGAGAGGCTCCGCCGACCAGGGGCTATGGTCCTGGACTCTAATTCCTGTGCTCGGTCTGGTTCTGCCCTCGTTTTGAAATCGGACGATTTTGGCTTGGCGCGGCGAAGTCTATAAATAATTACGAAAATACAATAATTTGTGCGGGGGCGACATTTTATTTCCTGCGGCGCTAGAGCATGATTGATTTAAGTTGAATCGATCATGATCTAGCAACCTATTGAAGAAGAGCGCGATTCACGCTTTCTGACCCATCGGCCTCAAGCGATCGCGCTCTAGGAAAGACGTTCGCAGCCGAAGGTTTCTGATCCAGCCAAAAGATGGTGTGCGGTCCAGGGGCCTCTCGGCCCCTGGACCGCGGAGCCTTATGCTTGTTTACGGCACCAGGTGCTTCACCAGCGGCTTCACCTTTTCCTGGATGAGGCGCAGCGAGTTATGCCAGGCGGTCGGGTTTTCGACGTAGTCGAAACCGAAGACGAGGAGTTGGCCGAAGCCGCCGACATCGTTGTAGACCTGCTCGATCTTTTTCGCGACTGTTTCGGGCGAGCCAATGAGCCAGTTGTGGTGGGCGCAGTATTCGACAGTGACGTCTTCGTCGGGCACGGACTGGTCGTGTTTGAGGTATTCCTTGAAGCCGAAGTTGGAGAGCAGGGGCAGGAAGTATTCGCCCATCATGCGGCCCATCATGCCGCCGACGGAGAGTTTCCAGGCTTCCTCATCGGTTTCGGCGACGAAGATTTCGCGGACCAGGCGCCAGTCCTTGCGGCTGGGGGTGCGGCCGGATTTTTTCGCGCCGGCTTCGACGCTGTCCCAGTGGCTTTTGACGTAGGCCGGGTTGAGGTTGAGGCTCATCGGGATGTAGCCGAATTCGCCGGCCATTTTCAGCGTGTCGGAGTTTTTCGACAGACCGGCGACGCCGATGGGCGGGTGGGGCTGCTGGAGGGGTTTGATGTGGGGCTTGAGGAAGCCGAACATCGTGTCGGGCTTGTTCACCGTCCAGTGCTTACCTTTATGCTCCCAGGGGCCGTCCTGGCCCCAGAGCTTGAGGATGATGTCGAGCGCCTCGCGGGTCATTTCGCGATTGGCGCCCGACATGCCGTCCACGTTGAACATCGCCCAGTCCGATGGCAGGCCGGAGGCGGCGATGCCGAAGTTGAGGCGCCCCTCGGAGAGGTGGTCGAGCATGGCGACGCGGTTGGCGAGCTCGGCGGGGTGATGATAGGGCAGCAGGAAGCCGCCGGGGCCGATGCGCAGGCGTTTTGTTTGCATGAGCGCCTGGGCGATCAGCAGGTCGGGCGAGGGGTGCGGCTCCCAGGGGGCGGTGTGGTGTTCGCCGATCCAGGCTTCGGTGAAGCCGAGTTCGTCAAGCCAGCGAAATGTCTGCAGGTCCCAGTCGTGGCCGGCCTTGAGGCCGCGCTCGGGCGGATGGGAAGGCATTGTGAAATAGCCGAATTCCATGGTCGTTCCCCGTTTCTTGGTTCCGCGTCATGTGTGCGGATGGAGAAGCATAGGCAAAGTATTGGGGATTGCGCCAGAGGCACGGCCGTCACGTTTGAATGACGGCGGAGGGTGTCGTCAGGGCGTGCGCTGCGGCATCAGCGCGGGTGCGAGCTGGCGGAGGTCGGGCTGGTAGACCGTCATCCAGTAGGCCGCGGCGCAGGCGGCTTCGGGCGGCAGGAAGGGGAGGCGGGCGCGCACCATGTCCTCGATCAACGCGCCTGTCGGAGCCTGCGCTTTGGCCGCGGCGATGGCCCCCTGGACCTTGGGGGAGTTGACCTGGGGCAGCTTGGCGACTTCGGCCTCGATGAGGGTGCGAACGCGCTTTTCGAGGGCGGCGCAGTTGCCCTGCACGACCTCGAGCTGGGGCGGCAGCAGGTAGGCGCCGGCCAGGGCGGCGACGATGAGCAGCAGGAGGAACTTCATCGGTCGATGCTAGCGCAGCGCGGCGGGCTATTCATAGGGGGACGGGCTGGGGGCTCAGAGTCCGTTTGAAAACTCTACTCTGGTGGTCATCCGACGTCCGTTTCCTGTGCTCCGGTGCTCACGGGCTTCAAGCCCGCTCCGCTCCGGTGCTCGAAAACGCACGCCGGCCGGCCGCCATGGCGGCCTCTGACTCACCAGAGCGAGTTTTCAAACGGACTCTTAGAGGGCGAGCAGGCGGCGGGCGATGTCGATGACGCGGTAGGCTTCGGACCAGAGCTTGTATGAGGCGGTGTCGTCGAATTTCACCCAGCGGGCTTCGCTGACGTCGCTGCCGCCGACCGCGTCGCCGCCGGTCCACCGGCCGGCGAAATCGAGGATGGTGTATTGGTAGCGGACGCGGCCGTCGGGATCGCGGGTGATGCTGTCGACGTTGGCGGCGAGGTGCAGCGGGCCGACGGTGATACCGGTTTCCTCCAGCAGTTCGCGGCGGGCCGCCTCCTCGGCGGTTTCGCCGAGTTCCTGGGCGCCGCCGGGAAGGGTCCAGCTGCCGATGTTCGGCGGCTTGCCGCGACGCACCAGCAGAACCTCGCCAGGCCGCAGCGCGACGACGCCGATGCCGACGAAGGGGCGGTCCGGGTATTCCCGGCTCACTCGGTGGCCGGCGCGTCGGCGGCGGGTTTCTCCGGTTCGCTCGCCTTGAGATCGTCGATGGTGGGCACGAAGGCCTTCTCCTTCCAGGAGCCGACCTGATAGGTCCAGCCTTTCGTCTTTGCGGCGAACTCGGCGGCCGGCTTGGCGCCGTCGCCCTTGCCGGTGGCGGCGAACTGCACCCAGATATCCTTGTCCGCCTTGTAGATGTCGGCGGTGACCTGCATGCCGTCGGTGAGATCGATGATGGCGTTGCCGATCTTCTCGCCGACCTGCCTGGTCGCGGGCTGCACGTCGGTCAGGGTCAGGCTGTCGAGCGCACGGGCAACTTCCTCGACGCGGTAGTCATCGAGCTTGGGATGATCGACCGGCGATTTGAGAACGAGCTTGTCGCCGTCACGGGTGAATTCAAGGGTTGTCTCGCCGCGGGTGGAGAGCACCTGCGCGACCTTGGCCGGGGGGATGCTGGCGATGTCACGCTCGAACCAGAGTTGCGGATCGGCATCGACGGGGAGGCGGCCTTCGGCAAGCCAGGACTGGGCCTCACCGGGACGGCGGATGAAGATGGTCTCGGGCACATTGCCCTGTGTGCGCACGCGGCGGTGGCCGACGATGAGTTCGGCGATGGGTTTGCCGGCGCTGTCGAGCAGTTTCAGCAGCGAGGCGGTGCCGGTGGTGGTGACGGGATCTTCGACGCCGAGGCGGGCGTATTGCGCGGGATCCGCCGTGCGCGCCTCGGTGAAGCGCAGTTCGGTCATGCCGGTGAGCAGCTCGCGCAGTTTGTCGGACTGCACCGGAAAGCCGGCACGATCGACGAGACCCCATTTGCCGTCTTGCGGCGCGAGCGCGAGCGTCTGTCCCTTGGTCGAGACCTCGAGGCGCGCGACCTGCCCGAGCTTGGCGGCCAGGCCTGGGAAGACCAGCGTTCCCGCTGCGGCTTCGAGCTGTGCCGGCGCGTTGGAGCGCACGCCGAATTGCCAGGCGGCCCCAAGCGCGATGACGCCGACGACGGCGAGCGCAATGCTGGTGGATTGCTTCATGACCGCTTCCTCACGCCCGCGCCTGCGCGCGCTGCCGCCGGCGGACCACGCCGAGGCCGATGGCCAGAACGGCAAGGATGGCGGGGACCACGACGATATTAAATATCCGCAACATGGATTCGAGCCGCAGGATGTCACGCCGGAGCTCCAGCTGGACGTTGCGGAGTTTCACGCGAGTGGCGGTGACATCCTTGCGGAGGTCGTCGATTGCGGTGCGCTGCTGCTCGGAGATCACCGCGTTGGCGCCGTTTTCGCCGCGGCCGGTGCGCAGTGTGGTCAGCTTCTTCTGCGTCTCGTCGAGATGTGCCTGCAGCTCACGCTCGGTCTGCCGGTAGCGGGCCTCGGCGTCGCGCTGCATGCCGTCGACGAGATCGAAGGGGCGCAGCGAGGACCCGCGGCTGCGCAGGCCGATCAGCGCGTCGCCGCCGGCGAGCGTGCCCATCAGGTTGGCAACGAAGGCGCCGTTGTCGCTGAAGGGCGTCGCCTCCTGCTGACCGAAGAAATCCTGCACGCGCACCCAGAAGCGGTCGGCCAGGATGTCGCTGTCGGCGATGACCACGAGGTTTGCCGGTGCCGCGGTCTGGGCGATGTGGGCCGGGAAGTTCTCCGGCCGCTTGCTATCCTTCGGCGGCTCCGGGGGGGCCGCGAAAGCCGATTTCAGGGTACCGCGCACCCGCGCCGCAATGACGTAGGGGCCACCCTCGCTCTTGAAATCGCCAAGGATCTGGCCGGGATTGGGCATGGTCTTGATCTTGTCGAGCGGAATCAGACCGGCTTTGGCGCTGGTTGAGAGCAGCGGCGTAAAGGTGATGTCGGCGCCGTCCTTCTTGCGGATATAGCCGGGCGAGGCGACGGTCACCTGGCTGAGATCGGCCGTGGCGGGGTCTTCGTGATTGAGGCCGTCGCGGATGTTGTACCAGGCAACGTAGTCGACCGCCTGGACCCGGTCGCCGGGGCTTGCGCGGACGCGCCAGGCGCCCGTGATGTCGCCGACCACCTTGGTCGGGTCGTAGTCGATGCCCCAGGCGGCGAAGAGCTTGGCGAGGTCGGAGGCGGTATCGGCGGGCGGCTGGCCGGTCTGCGGGTTCGGGGTCGAGGCCTGGCCTTCGCTGTGGGGGTCGACCATGACCATCAGGCGGCCACCGCGCATGACGAACTGGTCGATGGCGTAGAGCGCGTTCTCCGAGAGGTTCTGCGCGTGGGCGACGAGGAGGACCTGGATGTCCGGATCGATCGCCTGCACGTCGGGCTGGACATTCTTGACGGTGAAGGTCTGGCGCAGTTGGAGCATCGACACCCAGGGGGCGCCGGCGCCGGGCTGGTTGCGCATCATCATCATCATGCGCGGATCACCGTCGAGTGGCAGCGAGGAGAGCACGCCCATGACGGGGCGGGTGGGGTTCGAGAGTTCGTAGATCAGCTTTGTCAGATCGAATTCCAGGAAGCGCTCGCGCTCGGGCTGGAAGAATGGAATCGAGCGCTCGTCATCGAGAAGATTCGACGCCGCGAGACCGAAATAGACCTGCTCGCCGGACTGGTCGATCGGCACGCCCTGCATGCCATAGGCCAAGGCCCGGTCCTCGGTGTCACTGAAGGGTTCGGGGTCGTAGGTCTCGAGCTTTATCTTGCCGTTGGCGACGGAGGCATATTCGCGCAGCATCTCGCTGACGCGGTCGGCATAGGCGCCGTAGACGGGAATGCGTCCGCCCAGCGCCCGGGAATAGTAGAGCTTGAGTGTGATCGGCTCTTTCAGCCCGGCGAGGATTTTCCGTGTGCCGTCGGCCAGCGTGTAGAGCTTCTGCTGCGTTAGATCGACCTGCACCCGCCCCAGCCGCGTCTCGGCGAGAACGTTGATACCGATGAGGATGGCGAGAACCGCGACGATGCCGAGAAGGGAAGATGAAAAACGGCGCATGGCGATCAGTCCGCCTTCCGGTGTTCGACGATCACCGTGTTCAGGAAGAGCCAGAACCCGATGAAGGACGCGAAGTAGATCAGGTCACGCAGCGCGATGACGCCGCGGGTAAAACCCTGGAAGCGCTCGGCGACCGAGAGGCGACGGGCGATTTCGGCCAGCAGGGGGGACGATTTGGCGAGGAAGTCGGTGACCAGCGGGTAGGAGGCGACGGCGAAGAGGAAGCAGACGGCGACGCCGAGGACGAAGGCGATGACCTGGTTTTTCGTCGCTGCGGACAGTGCCGAGCCGATGGAGAGGAAGGCGCCGGCGACCAGCAGGCCGCCGGCATAGCCGGTGGCGATGACGCCGTTGTCGGGTTTGCCGAGGATGTTGACAGTGATGATGAAGGGGAAGGTGAGGGCCAGCGCGATGGCGCAGAAGGCCCACGCGGCCAGGAACTTGCCGACGACGGCCTGGCCCTGGGTGATCGGCAGGGTAAGCAGCAATTCGATGGTGCCGAGGCGCCGTTCCTCGGCCCACAGGCGCATCGTGAGTGCCGGGATCAGCAGCAGGTAGACCCACGGTAGAAAATTGAAGAAGGGCACCAGGTCGGCCTGGTTGCGATCGAAGAAATTGCCGAGATTGAACGTCAGCACACCCTGCAGCGCCAGGAAGATGACGATGAAGACGGCAGCGACGGGGGTCGCGAAATAGCCGGCGAGTTCGCGCCGGGCGATGATCCGGACCATGCGCATCTCAGGCCGCCCTCGGTTGGGTCATGGCGCGGAAGGCGTCGTCGAGCTTCCCGCTGGGGTGGCGCTTTTCGAGTTCGGCCGGCGTGCCGTCGGCGACGATGCGGCCGTTGGCGATGATGATCGCGCGGGTGCAGAGCGCGTCGACTTCTTCGAGAATATGGGTGGAAATCACGATCGCCTTCTCGGGGGCCATGCGCGCGATCAGCTCGCGCACCTCATGTTTCTGGTTGGGGTCGAGCCCGTCGGTCGGCTCGTCGAGCACCAGGACGGGCGGATCGTGCAGCAGCGACTGGGCGAGGCCGACGCGGCGCTTGAAGCCCTTGGAGAGGGTCTCGACGGGCTGCAGGCGGACGCCGGCCAGCGTGGTCAGGCCGATGGCGTGCTCGACGCGGTCGGCTGCCTCGCCGCCGGAATAGCCGCGGACGGAGGCGACGAAGCGGAGGAATCCGGCGACGGTCATGTCGGGATAGGTCGGCGCGCCCTCGGGCAGGAAGCCGAGCATGCGGCGCGCGGCGACGCTGTCCGCTTGGACATCGTGGCCGCAGATCCGCGCCGTGCCGGCGGTCGGCGTCATGAAGCCGGCGAGCATGCGCATCGTCGTCGATTTCCCGGCGCCGTTCGGCCCGAGAAAGCCCAGCACTTCGCCGCGTTCCACCTGGAAAGACACGTTATCCACAGCCGTGAACGTGCCAAAACGCTTCGTCAGACCCTCGATCTCGATCAGGGCAGTCACCCGCGATTCCCCCGGTTGTCGTGCAATCGGCCAGTGAGATAGCGCAATCGCCCGGCAAAGCAAGACGGGTGGGATGGGCGAACATGGCGAAAATGACTGCAATTTCATCCGTTGCAGTCCCGCAAGGCAGCCGATGCGATCGGCCGCGTCTCAGCCGGAGTGCAGGGTCCGGAACGCGGCGGTGCGGTCGAAGAGGCGGAGCAGGAGGCGGGCGGCTTTGCCCCGGTCGGTGGTGTTGAGGCGGGGGTCTTTCTGCAGCAGCAGCTCGGCGTCCTGCCTGGCCATGAACAGCAGGTCTTCGTCGTCGATGGGGTCGGCGATCTTCCAGCCGGGCATGCCGGATTGCCGGGTGCCCAGCAGGTCGCCGCCGCCGCGGAGGCGAAAATCCTCGTCGGCGATGCGGAAGCCGTCGTCGGTGTCGCGCAGCAGGAGCAGGCGGCGTTTTGCGAGTTCCTGCAGGCCGTCGTCGTGCAGCAGGAGGCAGAAGCTGGCGGCGGCGCCGCGGCCGACGCGGCCGCGGAGCTGGTGGAGCTGGGCGAGGCCGAAGCGTTCGGCGTGTTCGACGACCATGACGCTGGCTTCGGGGACGTCGACGCCGACCTCGATGACGGTGGTGGCCACGAGGATGCGGGTGCGGCCGGCGGCGAAGTCGGCCAGGGCCGCCTCGCGCACGGCGCTATCCTGGCGGCCGTGGGCCAGGCCGACGGCGGCGCCGAAGCGCAGCTTGAGGTCGGCGAAGCGGTCTTCGGCGGCGGCGAGGTCGAGCTCCTCGTTTTCGGCGACGAGGGGGCAGACCCAGTAGACCCGTGCGCCTTCGTCGAGCTTGCGGGCGACGGCGTCGGTGACGTCGCCGAGGGTGGAGAGGGAGTGGAGCGTGGTGCGCACCGGCTTGCGGCCGGCGGGTTTGCCGGTGAGGCGGCTGACCTGCATTTCGCCCCACTGGGTGAGCAGGAGGGTGCGCGGGATGGGGGTGGCGGTCATGACCAGCACGTCGGTGGCCTCGCCCTTGGCGCCAAGGAGCAGGCGCTGGTCGACGCCGAAGCGGTGCTGTTCGTCGATGACGGCGAGGCCGAGGTCGTGGAATTCGACGCCCTGCTGCACGAGCGCGTGGGTGCCGATGACGATGGGCAGGGTGCCGTCGGCGAGGTCGGCGAGGATTTTCTTGCGCGCCTTGCCCTTCACCGCGCCGGTGAGCAGCGCGACGGGGACGGGGGAGATGCGTTCGAGGGTGCGGAGATGCTGCTGCGCCAGGAGTTCGGTCGGCGCCATGATCGCCGCCTGGGCGCCGGCTTCGACGGCACGGAGCATGGCCAGCGCCGCGACCAGGGTCTTGCCGGCGCCGACGTCGCCTTGCAGCAGGCGCAGCATGCGGCGGGGGGCGGCGAGGTCGGCGTCGATTTCTCCGAGCACGACCTCCTGCGTGGCGGTCAGGCGATGGCCGAAGGCGGCGAGGGCTTTTCGGCGGAGCGCGCCATTTCCCTCCAGGCTCCGCCCCGGCCGGTCGCGCACGCGGCGGCGGACGACGGCGAGGGCGATCTGGCCGGCCAGCAGTTCGTCGTACGCCAGGCGGCGGCGCAGCAGGGCAGGGGGGGGCTCGGTCGGGGTTTGCAGGGCGACGAGGGCCTCGCGGAAGCCTGGCCATTTCTCGCGCCGGAGCAGGGCGGCATCCTGCCATTCCGGGAGCGTCGGCACCCGCCCGACGGCTTCGGCGACGGGGCGGCGGAGGTGCCAGGCGAACAGGCCGGCGGTGAGTGGCCAGACCGCCTCGATGTCGGGGAACTGGCCGGGGCGCTCGGCGGGGACGACGTGGTCGGGGTGCACGATCTGGCCGCGCTCGTCGATCTTGCCGGAGACCAGGACGCGGCCGCCAACCGGCAGGCGGGCGGCGGGAAACTGGCGGAAATAGACCAGCTCGGCAAACGCGGTGCCGTCGGTGACGACGACGCGGGTGGGCTGGCGGGCGTTGCCCGGCGGTTCGATGCGCACGACCTCGACCGCCGCCGTTACGACCGTGCCGGGGAGGGCGCCCTTGAGCGCGGTGCGGGCCCGGCGGTCGAGATAGCTTTCCGGCAAGTGGAATAGCAGGTCGATCACCCGATCGCCGCCGGCCGCGCGCGCGATCAGCCTGGCGACGGTCTCGCCGACGCCGCGCAGGCTGGTCAGGGGTGCAAAAAGCGGGATGAGGCTGTCGGTCTCCACGGGCTGACACTGCGCGGGGCGGCGCGTATATGACAACCCGTCCATGACCGATCCCTCCTCCCCCGGCCCTGACGTCAGGCGCCGCCGCATTCTCTTCCGCGCCACCCACCGGGGCAGCCACGAGACCGATATTCTCATCGGCGGCTTCGTGCGCGCCCGGCTGGCCGATTTCACCGACGCCGAGATGGACGCGCTGGAGGAGATCATGGAGCTCCCCGACACCGACCTCGCCGACTGGCTCACCGGCCGCCGCCCCATACCGCCCGATTGCGATTCGCCCCTGCTCCGCCGGATCCGGGACGCCGCGGGGAAATGAGCGCCGTCACCGTCTATGGCGCGCCCGAGGGCTGGGATGCCGTCCTGCTCGCCCGCCGCGCCGCAGAACATCCGGGCCCGCTCATCCACGTCGCGCGCGACGACGCCCGCATGGCGCGGCTGGCCGAGGCGCTCGCCTTCTTCCTGCCCGATGCCGAGATTCTGCGCTTCCCCGCCTGGGACTGCCTGCCCTACGACCGTGTCTCGCCCAACCCCGAACTGGTCTCCGAGCGCATCGCGACCCTGGCCAGCCTGCTCGACAAGCCCGCCGGCCATCGGATCGTGCTCACCACGGTGAACGCGCTGATCCAGCGCACGCCGCCGCGGCACGTCTTCCAGGGCGCCAGCCTGACGCTGGCCGTCGATCGTACTGTCAAGCCCGAGGACCTCACGCGCTTCCTCGAGGCCAATGGCTATGGCCGCGCCGCCACCGTTATGGAGCCCGGCGAATACGCCACCCGCGGCGGCATCATCGACATCTTCCCCGCCGGCCTCGCCGAACCCGTCCGCCTCGACTTCTTCGGCGACACCATCGAGAGCATCCGCGCCTTCGACCCCACCACCCAGCGCAGCGCCGGGCCGGTGTCGGCGCTGGTGCTCCGCCCGGTCTCCGAGGTGTTCCTCGACAAGGAGAGCGTCGGCCGGTTCCGTGCCGCCTGGCGCGACCTGTTCGGCATCGCGGCTGCCACCGACCCGATCTACCTCTCGATTTCGGAGGGGCGGCGCCATCCCGGCATGGAGCACTGGGTGCCGCTGTTCCATGAGGGCATGGAGACCCTGCTCGACTACCTCCCCGGCGCCTCCGTCAGCCTCGACCACCAAGCTGACGATGTTCTGACCTCGCGCCTGGAAATGGTGGCCGATCACTACGCCGCCCGCCGCGCCGTGCCGCGCGATGGCGAGGTTCCGTATCGGGCGCTGCCGCCGGAGAAACTCTATCTCGTCCGCGCCGAGTGGGACGAGCTGCTGGCGAAACAACCGCTCTTCGCCTTCACCCCCTACGCCCGCCCCGACGGCGCCACCGGCGTCGACGCCGGCGGTCGGCCTGGGCCCATCTTTGCCCGCTCGACCGGCGCCCCGGGGGTCAACGTCTTCGACCAGCTGCATGCCCAGGCTGCCAGTTGGGCCGCCGCCGGCAAGCGCCTCATCGTCGCCGCCTGGACCCGCGGCTCACGCGATCGCCTTACCAACCTGCTGCGGGAACACCGTTTTACGCCCGAGCCCGCCGACACCTTCGCCGAGGCGCGCAAGCTCCCCGTCAGCGTCGTCATCATCGGCCTCGAGCGCGGCTTCGTCGCCGAGGACATCGCCATCGTCGCCGAGCAGGACCTGCTGGGCGAGCGCATCTCCCGCCCGCCGCGCCGCCGCAAGCGCGCCGACCAGTTCATCGCCGAGGCCACCGAACTTGCCGAGGGCGACCTCGTTGTCCACCAGGATCACGGCATCGGCCGCTACGACGGGCTCGTCACCATCACCGTCTCCGACGCGCCGCATGACTGCCTCCGCCTGATCTACGATGGTGGCGACAAGCTGTTCCTGCCGGTCGAGAACATCGACATGCTCAGCCGCTTCGGCGCCGAGACCGGCGGCGTCGGGCTCGACAAACTCGGCGGCACCGGCTGGCAGGCGCGCAAGGCCCGCATGAAGTCGCGCATCCGCGACATGGCCGGCGAGCTGATCCGCATCGCCGCCGCCCGCCTGATGCGCGAGGCCGAAACGATCGCGCCGGCCGAGGGCGCCTGGGACGAATTCTGCGCCCGCTTCCCCCACGCCGAAACCGAGGACCAGGCGCGCGCCATCGCCGACGTGCTGGAAGACCTCGCCGCCGGCCGCCCGATGGACCGCCTGATCTGCGGCGACGTCGGCTTCGGCAAGACCGAGGTCGCACTCCGCGCCGCCTTCGTCGCCGCCATGTCCGGCGGCCAGGTCGCCGTCGTCGTGCCCACCACGCTGCTGGCGCGGCAGCACACCCGCACCTTCAAGGCGCGCTTCGAGGGCCTCTCCGTCACCATCGCGCAGCTCTCCCGCATGGTCACCGCGAAGGAAGCAGCCGAGGTCCGCGCCGGCATCGCAGACGGCTCGATCAACATCGTCATCGGCACCCACGCCCTCCTCGCCAAGGGCATCAGCTTCGCCCATCTCAGCCTGCTCATCATCGACGAGGAGCAGCACTTCGGCGTCGCCCACAAGGAAAAGCTGAAGGCCCTCAAGGCCGACGTCCACGTCCTCACCCTCACCGCCACGCCCATTCCGCGCACGCTGCAGCTCTCGCTCTCCGGCGTGCGCGAAATGAGCATCATCGCCACGCCCCCCGTCGATCGCCTCGCTGTCCGCACCTTCATCATGCCCTTCGACGGCGTCGTCATCCGCGAAGCTCTGCAGCGCGAACGCTTCCGCGGCGGCCAAGTGTTCTGCGTCGTGCCCCGCATCGAGGACATGGCCCGCATGGCCGAGCGCCTCGCCGAAATCGTCCCCGAAGCGCGCATGATCCAGGCGCACGGCCGCCTCTCGCCCACCGAGCTCGAACGCGTCATGACCGAGTTCAGCGACGGCAAGCACGACATCCTGCTCTCCACCAACATCGTCGAAAGCGGGCTCGACATGCCCGCCGTCAACACGCTGGTCATCTACCGCGCCGACATGTTCGGCCTCGGCCAACTCTACCAGCTGCGCGGCCGCGTCGGCCGCGGCAAGCAGCGCGGCTACGCCTACCTCACCTGGCCACCCAACCATCGCCTCTCGCTCGCCGCAGAGAAACGCCTCAACGTCATGCAGACGCTCGACACCCTCGGCGCCGGCTTCACCCTCGCCAGCCACGACCTCGACATCCGCGGCGCCGGCAACCTGCTCGGCGACGAACAGTCCGGCCACATCCGCGAAGTCGGCATCGAGCTCTACCAGCAGATGCTCGAAGACGCCGTCGCCGACATGCAGGCCGCCAAAGACCGCAAGCGCGTCGAAGACCGCGACTGGACACCCAATATCGGCCTCGGCCTGCCCGTGCTCATCCCCGAAAACTACGTCCGCGAACTCCCCGTCCGCCTCGGCCTCTACCGCCGCATCGGCAGCCTCGGCTCGGACGCCGAAACCGAAGCCATGGCCGCCGAACTCGTCGATCGCTTCGGAAAACTCCCCTCCGAAGTCGAAAACCTGCTCGACGTCATGAGCATCAAACGCGCCTGCCGCGAAGCCGGCGTGGAAAAAATCGACGCCGGCCCAAAAGGCATCGTCGTCAGCTTCCGCGCCAACGCCTTCCGCAACCCGGCGGGCCTCATCACCTGGCTCGCCAGCAAAGGCGGCACCATCCGCCTTCGTCCCGACCACAAACTCGCTGTCGTGCGCGACATGTCGCTGGCGGAACGGGTGCGGGTGGCGCGGGATCTTGTTGCCAACCTCAATCGGATCGCGGCTGAGGGGAAGGCGGCTTAAGGGAAGGGCCTCCGGCGGCCAAGGGCCCCGGGGCCCTTGGAACCCGATGTACTCTCTTGGCTGGATGATCTTCCTTCGGCCTCGACCCCATGATCTCGATGCGGGGAGCGGCAAAGCCAATAAACGACATGCGACCGCACAGAGGTCTGTACGGTCGCATGGTGTGATTGCCTGCGGCGCTCAGAAAGCAGTCATCAACTGAAGAACGACCATCCAGCCGCGTGAAGTTGTGGGTTCCAAGGGCCTCTCGGCCCTTGGCCGCCGGAGGCCCTTCACTTATTGCCTGGCGATTCCCGACTTCCCAGCCCGCAACACGTATTTCTGCACCTTCCCCGTAGCGGTCTTCGGCAGTTCGTCGACGAAGCTGATCCATTGCGGTGTTTTGAAGTGCGCGAGGTTGGCGCGGATATGCGCTTTCAGTTCGTCCTCGGTGGCGCTTGCGCCGGCACGCAGGATGACAAAGGCGTGCGGGCTCTCGCCCCAGCGCTGGTGTGGCATGCCGACGACGGCGACTTCCTGGACGGCGGGATGGCGGAGCAGGCATCCCTCGACCTCGACGGAGGAGATGTTTTCGCCCCCGCTGATGATGACGTCCTTGAAGCGATCGCGGATTTCGACGTAGCCGTCGGGGTGGACGACGGCCGCGTCGCCGGAGTGGAACCAGCCGCCTTTCATGGCCGCCTCAGTGGCGGCGGGGTCGTTGTAGTAGCCTTTCATCACCACGTTGCCGCGCACGGTGATTTCGCCGAGCGTCTGCCCGTCCTTCGGGACTTCGTTGCCGTCGCTGTCGACCACGCGCAGTTCGCCGGAGCTGACGAGTTCGACGCCTTGCCGCGCCTTGAGGTCCGCGCGGGCCGAGGCGGAGAGGGTGTCGTGTTCGGGCAAGGGTTCGCAGAAGGTGATCAGTGGCGTCGTTTCGGTGAGGCCATAGACATGGGTGAGGTCCCAACCGAGTTCGCGCTCCACCAGCTCGATCGTCGCCGCCGCCGGCGGGGCGCCCGCGGTGAACAGCCGCACGCCGCGCGGCGCGCCGGCGCGGATGTCGGCGGGCGCATTGGCAATGCCGATCAGCACCGTCGGTGCGGCGCAGAACATGGTGATCTTCTCGTTGCGGATCAGCTCGAAGATCAGCTTCGGCTCGACGCGGCGCAGGCACACATGCGTCATGCCGCGTGCGGTGTTGATCCAGGTGAAGGTCCAGCCATTGGCGTGGAACATCGGCAGCGTCCAAAGGTAGCGGTCGGCCGGCGAGAGGTGGTGATGCACCAGCGTGCCCATGGCGTTCACCCAGGCGTTGCGATGGGTGATCATCACGCCCTTGGGGCGCGCGGTGGTGCCGGAGGTGTAGTTGATGGTGATCAGGTCGGTCTCGGCGATCTCCACTTGGGCAAAATCAGGAGAGGCGGCCGCCAGCGTCGCCTCGTACTCGATCCAGCCGTCGCCTGCGCCCTCGAGCGCCACGAAGTGTTTCACCCCCTTCAGGTCGCCGCGAATACTGTCGACCGCGGCGATATAGTCGGGATGCGCGCACACGACCGTCGCGCCGCTATGGTTGATGATGTATTCGAAATCCGCCGGCAGCAGCCGATAGTTGATCGGCACCAGCACCGCGCCGATCTGCGGCACCGCGTAGAACCCCTCGAGATGCGAATGCGTGTTCGGCGCGATATAGGCCACCCGGTCGCCCTGTTTCACGCCCATCGCCTGCAGCGCCGCCGACCAGCGGTCGCAGCGATCGAAGAACTGCGCGTAGGTCAGCCGCAGATCGCCGTCGACGACGGCCTCGCGTTCCGCGTACAAACGCCGCGCGCGGCGCGCGAAATCCATCGGGCTCAGGGGCATTTCCATGTTCAGGTTCCTTCAACCGGGCTTCTGATGACGTCGCCCAAATGTGCTCGGCCAACCCACCCGGGCGCAAGCCGTCACGGCAGCAGTTTCATCGCCGTGCCCCCCAGCAGCGCCACGCCGGAGGCCAGCAGCAGGCACAGGATGACCCGGCGGAACCCCTCCGGGCTGATCCGTGCGTAGAGCCGCGCGCCGATCAGACTGGGGATCGCCATCGCCGGCCCCGCCACCGCGAACATCCATCCGGTCTGCGCCGTCACCAGGCCCGAGGCGAAATAGGCCGTCAGCGTCAGAGTATGCATGCACAGGTGAAACGCCTGGAAGGTCGCCCGCTGGGCATCCTTCTCCCAGCCCCGCAGCAGGCTCCACAGCGTCGGCGCCGGCCCCGAGAACCCGCCGAGCCCGCCCATCACGCCGCCGACCCAGCCGGCCGCCACATCGCCCCACATGCCCACGCCCACGACCCGCGGCAAATTCCGTGCGCGCAACATCACCGGACACCACAGCACCAGCAGGCACCCCAGCGCGATCTTGAATGCATCCGGTGATATCCGCGGCAGCAGCCAGGCCCCGAGCGGCACGCCGATCACGCCGCCGATGATCAGCGGCGCGGCCCGCCGCAGCGAAAACCCCGTCCGCGCCGCCCGCAACGACAGAAGTTGCCCCAGCAGCGAACACGCCACCACCAGCGGCCCCGCCGTCTCCGGCGGCACCACCCACACCCAGACGATCATCGCCACCAGCCCGAAGGCGAAGCCCGATAACCCCTGGACAAACCCCGCCGCGACGGCACCCGCCGCGACGAGGATATAGGTCTGCGTGATCCTACTTAACCGACGAGAACTTCGTCGGCATCAACAGCTGGTTGCTGACATTGGCGTTGATCGGCCCATCGGCCTCGCTCTCGGCGCGCGCCTTCAGCCATTCCGGATCGGTGGCGAACTTGCCCCACTTCTCGTCGCGCTCGGCGAGCGATTCCCACTTCAGCATATACGTCAGGTCGTACGACGACTCGCCCACCAGCGTCGTCCAGAACCCCGCCTGCTTGATGCCGTGCTTCTTCCAGATCTTCAGCGTGTGGTTCTCGAAGCGCGCCAGCAGGTTGGGCAGGCGGCCGGGAAGGGTGCGATAGACGCGAAGCTCGTAGATCATGCCGTTTTCCTTTTTTGTGGGCTTCCAACCGCCCGTGACACGACTATCGTGACGCGAAGCCGCGCGGGTGAAAACCCCGGGGCGCCAAGGAGGACTGGATCATGCACGTCGTCGTCATCGGAGCCGGGATCGCCGGTGCCGTCTCAGCCGTCGAACTCCTGCGCGACGGCCATGAGGTCACCATCCTCGAACCCGGCGAACCCGGCGGCGAACAGGCCGCGAGCTACGGCAACGGCGGCTGGCTTTCGCCGAGTTCCGTCCTTCCCGTCAGCTCGCCCGGCCTGTGGAAGAAGGTCCCCGGCTACCTCGCCGATCCCCTCGGTCCACTGACCATCCGCTGGTCCTACCTGATCAAGGCGCTGCCCTGGCTCACCCGCCTGCTCTCGTCGGGTTCCAACTGGTCGAAGGTCCGCAAGACCTCGATTGGCCTCGGCCCCCTCGTCGCCGGCGCTCCCGAACTCCATCTGAAGCTGGCCACCGAGGCCGGTGTGCCCGATCTCGTCAAACGCACAGGCCAGCTCTACGTCTATCCGACCAGGCGCGACTACGACGAGAACCGCACCAGCTGGGACATCCGCCGCGAGCGCGGCATCAAGACCATCGAGGTCGACGAGAACGAACTGCGCCAGCGTGAGCCCGGCCTCGATCGCCGCTACACCTTCGCCATCTACTGCGAGGATGGCGGCCACTGCACCAACCCCGGCGCCTACGTCGCCGCCCTCGTCCGCCTCGCCGAGGAGCGCGGCGCCAGGCGCGTCCGTGGCACCGCCGAGGGCCTCGTCATCGAGGGTGGCCGGCTGAAAGGCGTGCGCAGCGCCGGCGCCGTCATTGCCTGCGACGCCGCCGTGCTCGCCGCCGGCGCCCGCTCGCGCGACCTCGCGCACCAGGCCGGCGACCGCGTCGTGCTGGAAACCGAGCGCGGCTACCACGCCGTCATCGAGGGCGCCGACACCGGCCAGCGCACCCCCATCATGCCCTCGGACGGCAAGATGGTGCACACGCCGATGCACAACGGCCTGCGCGTCGCCGGCCAGGTCGAAATCGCCGGGCTCGAGGCCGCACCGAACTGGAAGCGCGCCGAAGTCCTGCTCGACCACGCCCGCCGCACCTGGCCCCGCCTGCCAAAAAACCTCGGCCCCGAAAACGTCAAGGTCTGGATGGGCCACCGCCCCAGCACCCCCGATGGCCTGCCCTGCATCGGCCGCGCCACCGGCTGCCCGGACGTTGTCCACGCCTATGGCCACGGCCATATCGGCCTCGCCTCGGGCGCCATGACCGGCCGCCTCGTCGCCGATATCGTCAGCGGCAAGCCGCCCACCATCGACATCGCCCCCTTCAACCCCGCCCGCTTCAACTGACCGAGGCCTCCATGACCAATCCCCCTCCGCGCACCCGCGGCATCCTCGCCCGCCCGGACTGCACCATCGCCTACGAAGTTACTGGGGCGGGGCAGGGGCCCGCCCTGATTTTCGCCCACGGCCTCGGCGGCAACCATATGTCCTGGTACCAGCAGGTCGCCCATTTCGCGCCGACCCACCGCTGCGTCACCTTCTCCCATCGCGGCTTCCTGCCCTCGACGATGCCCCCGGGCGGCCCCGATCCCATGGCCTACGCTGGCGATCTCGCCGCCCTCGTCGTCCATCTCGGCCTCGCCGACCACGTGCTCATCGCCCAGTCCATGGGCGGCTGGACCAGCGTGGAATACGGCCTGACCAGGCCCGTCGGCCTCAAGGGCATCGTGCTGGCCGCGACCATCGGCACCGTCGACCCCAGGCGCGCGCCCGCCGCCTACCAGGAACGCCTGGCCATGTGGCAGGCTGCGAGCGCCAAAACCCTGCCCGCATGGGCCGCCGCCGGCATCCACCCCGCCGCCGGCGCCCGCATGGTCCGCGAGCAACCCGCCGCCGCCCTGCTCTACGGCCATATCAACGACGTCAACGATGCGCTCGACAAAGAGGCCCTGCGCATGAAGCTCATGACCGCGCGTCACCGCGCGCCCGAGGAGATCGCCAACATCCCCTGCCCGGTGCTCATGCTCGCCAACGACGAAGACCTCGTCATCCCCCCGGTCGCCCTCGAAGCGGTCGCCGCCACCTGCGCCAATGCGTGCTACATCGGCATCCCCCAGGCCGGCCACTCCGGCTACTTCGAACGCCCGGCCGAATTCAACCGCATCGTCACCGACTTCCTCGCCAGTCTCGGGGCCTAGAGCGCGATCGCTTGAGGCCGATGGGTCGGAAAGCGTGAATCGCGCTCGTGTTCAATAGGTTGCAAGATCTTGATTGGTTTGACCTAAGCCGATCACGTCCTAGCTCTTGGTTTTATCGAGCAACTTTATCCGACCAGATGAGTCGATCTGGTCGTATGTTGCTCTAGGGCATCGATGGGAAAGCCGGAAAGAGCAGGCCCTCTCGGCCTGACTGCCTTGCGGGAATGAACGCCTCCGTCCGGTCGTCGTTCACGCGACCGGATACACGCCTTCCGCCTTCACCGCCTTGCTCGCCTTCAGGATCACCCAGGCCGACACGATCCGTCGGCTGAAAAACGCGCCGGCCGCCGCCAGGATCAGCGTCCCGACGATCGCGACCGCGCGTCCCGTCACCAGCTGTGTCTCCGGAAGGAATGCGCTGACCTCGTCGGCCAGGATCCAGCCGATCAGCCAGGCGGCCCAGAACGCCCGGCGCAACAAGATCTGCCACAGTTCGCGCGCCCGCAGAACGATCTCGTCGGGTTGGGCCCAGTCGGCCGGGCGCGGCCGCCGGTCCGGTCCGGGGTGCCACACCGGACCCTCCGCGAGCAGCGGCAGGATAAGGGCGCCGCCGAGCAGCACGCGCCAGTCGAAGTCGTAGATCAGCGCGGCGATGATCACGCCGGCGGTGTAGATCTGCAGTCCCAGCCGGTGGAGCGGTGTGAGAAGCCTATTCAAGGCAGGTCGCCCGGTCGGCGGGGAAGCCGAATTCGCGTGGCCGGATGCCCGCGTGCAGCCAGGTCACCAATGAGTAGATATCGTAGACCGGCAGCCCCAAGGTCTCGCGCAGCGCGAAGGCGTAGGGCGGCATGTTGGTGCATTCCAGCAGGATCGCCCCGATATCCGGCGCCAGCGCCAGCAACTCGCGGCCGGCATTGAGGATGTCCTGCGCGGCCAGCCGGATATCCATGTCCTGCTTGCCCGCCTTGATCAGCACGCGGAAGAATTCCTGCCCCCCCTCCGTGCCGACAATCGGCGTATCCAGCGGAATGCCGGCGGACTCCAGGTGCCGCGGCGTCAGCGTGCCCTTGCTCACCGTGATGATGCCCACCCGCTTGCCCGCCGGCAGCGCCGCCTTGATCCATGGAAACTGCATCAGCGCGCTCGTCGCCACCGGCACCTGCACGTGATCGGCAATCTCCTTCTGGAAGATCGACAGGAACCCGCAATTGGTCGTGATCGCCTCGGCCCCCTGGGCCACGAGATCGGCAGCCGCGTCGCGGAAATCGTCGAGCAGCCCGGCCGCGCCGTTCAGCACCACCTTCTCCGGGCTCGCCCCACGCACCACCCTGTAGAGCACCGGAAACGGCCAGGTCGCGGCATTGCCCATGTCGCCGGGGATGCGGGGGAATTTCGCTTCCAGCATCAGGATGCCCAACGGCGCGCCGTAGACCGCCTTGCCACCCCTGGCGATGCGCGTGGATGCCTGCATGTCTCCCCTCCGGTGCCGCGCGTTGTGTCAGAAGATGCGGCGGGGCAAAACTGCCCGATATCACCGCCCGGGGGAACCGCCTTGCCGAACCTGTTTCGGCGGTGTCGTCCCGGGCCGACCATAACCCGGGGCTTCCCTCTGTCCACGCTCGACGAACCGACCGATCTCGCCGGCGAGATCCGCGCCATCATCCGCCTTGCCGGCCCGCTGGTGCTGACCCAGCTGGCGGGGATCGGCACCAACGTGCTCGAGATCATGCTGGCCGGCCATCTCGATCCCCGCGTCATGGGCGCCGTCGCCGTCGGCGCCAACGTGTGGCACTTCGCCTCGATGGGCCTGATCGGCATCATGATGGCGCTCTCCCCGTCGGTCGCCCAGCTCGATGGCGCCGGCCGCAGATCGGAGGCCGCGGCCCTGTTCCGCCAGTCCATGTGGCTCGGCGGCCTCGTCGGACTCGCCGCCGTGGTCGCGCTGCAGATCGGCGGCCCGATCCTGATCGCCGCCATCGGCATCACTCCCGCGCTCGCCGCGGAGGCCACTGCCTTCATCCGCACCGCCTCCCTCGGCGCCCCCGCGCTCGCCCTCTACGTCGGCTGCCGCGGCCTGACCGAAGGGCTCTCGATGCCCCGCCCCTCATTCTTCTTCGGTCTCCTCGGCATCGCCGTCCTCGCCCCGGTCGGCTGGTTCCTGATGTACATCCTCCGCCTCGGCGCCATGGGCACCGGCATCGCGCTGGCCGTCGCCGTCTGGGTGCAGTTCGCCGCCTTCCTGCTCTACCTCCGGACCAGCCCGCGCTACCACGACCTCGACTGGGCCAGCGGCAAGCGCGGCCCCGACGCGAAGATCCTGCTCGACCTCTTCCGCCTCGGCGGCCCCATGGCCGTCAGCGTGCTGATGGAAAGCGGCATGTTCAGCGCCACCGCTTTGCTGATCGGCCGCTTCGGCGAGATCGCCGTCTCCGGCCATCAGATCGCCCTCTCGGTCGCCTCCGTCACCTTCATGGTCCCGCTCGGGCTGGCCATCGCCACCACGGTGCGCGTTGGCAACGCCGCCGGCCGCGGCGACCTGCCCGCCGTGCGCCGCGCGGCCAAGATCGGCCTTGTCCTGGCCCTGCTGAGCCAGGCCATCGCGGCGACCTTGCTGTTCACCCTGCCCGCCGGCATCGCCGGCCTCTACTCCGCCGACCCCGAGGTGGTTCGCTTCGCCATCGGCCTGCTCTTCCTCGCCGCACTCTTCCAGCTCTCCGACGGCGCCCAGGTCACCGCCGCCGCCGCGCTGCGTGGCCTGAAGGACGCGAAGGTGCCGATGTACATCACCACCATCGCGTACTGGGCGGTCGGCATGCCGCTGGGCTGGTTCCTCACCTTCACGCTCGACTGGCGCGCCCCCGGCATGTGGTGGGGCTTGATCGCCGCCCTCTCAGTCGCCGCCGCCCTCCTCTGGGCCCGCTTCGCCGTCCTCTCCCGTCGCCCGCTTCAGTGATCCGAACTATGCAGCCGATCCACATACGCCATCGCCACCGTCGAGACGACGAACACCAGATGCACCCCCGCTAGCACGATCATCCGCTCGCCCGTCTCATCCATCATGAACGCCCGCAGCAGATGGATCGCCGATATCATCACGATCGACAGCGACACCTTCAGCTTCACATTCCCGCTGTCGAGCTTGCCCAGCCACTCCGGCTTGGCGCTCTCCTTCACCCCCTCGATGCGTGAGACATAGCTCTCGTACGACGATATCGCGACCATCACCAGCAGGTTCGCCACCAGCACCAGGTCCAGCACCGACAGCAGGATCAGCAGCAACTCCGTCTCCTGCCCGCTCAGCAGGATTGCCGTCAGGTGCACGAACTCCCGCCCCACCATCACATACACCGCCACCACGCCCACCAGCAGCGTCACATACAGCGGCAGCAGCAGCCACCGCGCCCCCAGCAGCGCCGCCTCGATCACTCGCTCCATGCCCGCTCCCTCCCGCCTTGACCGCGCCGCCTCCGGCTCCGATGACTCATGCCTCAACCGATCGCCTGATGCGAGGCCCCTCATGAGCTACGCCGACATCCTCATCCACGGCGGCCGCGTCTTCCGCGGCCTGCGCGAAGGTTTCGCCGACGCCGTCGCCATCCACGGCAACCGCATCATCGCCGCCGGCAAATACGACGCCGTCGCCCCCCTCGCCGGCGCCAAAACCTGCCGCATCGACCTCGCCGGCCGCATCGCCATCCCCGCCTTCAACGACAGCCACCAGCACCTTCTCCCCCTCGGCGTCACCATGGGTCAGGTCAACCTCCGCGCCGAGGAAGTCACCACGCTGGACGAACTCCTCACCCGCATCCGCGCCGCCGCCACCACCGCCCGCAAAGGCGCCTGGGTCCTCGGCCGCGGCTACGATCACACCAGGCTCGACGTCGCCCGCCACCCCACCGCCGATGAGCTGCAAGCCGCCGCCCCCGACAACCCCGTCTTCATCACCCGCGCCTGCGGCCACGTCGGCGTCGCCAACCGCGCCGCCTTCGCCGAGGCCGACGTCGGCCACAACACCCCCGACCCCGAAGGCGGCGCCTTCGAACGCCACGCCGGCCAACTCACAGGCCTCGTCCTCGAGCGCGCCATGCGCCGCATCCGCGACCGCATGCCGCCCCCCGACGAAGCCGCCCTCGTCGACGCCATCGAACGCGCCGGCAACCACATGACCGCCCAGGGTTTTACGGCAGTCATGGACGCCAACGTCGGCATGATTGCGGGAATGCTGGAGATCAGTGCGTATCGCGCCGCGCGCGCCGACGGCCGCCTCCCGGTCCGCGTCTGGGGCTGCCTCGCCGGCAACCCCGAAGGCATCGCCGACGCCGCCTGGGACGCCGGCATCCGCCCCATGCAGGGCGACGACATGCTCCGCTGGGGCGCCATGAAAGTCTTCGCCGACGGCTCCGTCGGCGGCCGCACCGCCGCCGTCTCCGTCCCCTACGAAAACGGCGGCGGCACCGGCATGTTCATGTTCCCCCCCGAAACCCTCAAATCCCTCCTCAAGAAATACCACCGCCAAGGCTGGCAGCTCGCCATCCACGCCATCGGCGACGCCGGCATCGAAGTCACCCTCCAGGGTATGGAAGAAGCCGACAGCTCCGACCACCCCGTCGCCGGCCGCCGCCACCGCATCGAACACTGCGAATTCATGGCCGACGGCCAGACCGCCCGCATGGTCGCCCGCGGCATCGAAGCCGTCCCCCAGGCCATCTTCCTCTACGAATTCGGCGACAACTACATCCAGCAGATCGGCCGCGCCCGCGCCCACGGCTGCAACCCCATGCGCACCTGGTTCGACGCCGGCCTCCACCCCGCCGCCGGCTCCGACGCCCCCGTCTCCTCCACCGACCCCTTCATCAACATCGCCACCCAGATCCTCCGCTGCACCAGCCGCGGCACAATCCTCGGCGCCTCCGAAGCCATCACGGTGGCCGAAGCCGTCCACAGCTACACCTGGTGCGGCGCCTACACCCAATTCTGCGAAGACCGCCGCGGCCGCATCCTCCCCGGCCAACTCGCGGACATCGCCATCCTCTCGCAGGACATCTTCGCCATCCCGCCGGACCAGATCCCGAACACGCGGGCGGAAATGACGATCAGGGGAGGGCGGATAGTATTTGAGAGGTAAGGAAGGGGTTCTTTTTTGAAAAAAAGAACCAAAAAACTTCTGTGATTGGCAGCGCTTGGTATCAGTCGGAATTTGAATAGGGCCCGGGCAACGCCGCCGTCCACCCACCCCTGTATCCGCTCTGGTGGCCATCATTTGACATTCGAATCCCGCCGGTGACATTGATCGTCCCGCTCGCGGTGGCGTTCAGCAGGCCATGCGCGCTATCGCGGAGACTCATCGACAGCCATGAACACGCTGAAGGTAACCCGTCTCGACATCACGACAGCGCTCGCGCTCGCAATAGGCGGCATCGGCGGAATGGCGGGCTCATTCGCGCCCGCCGCCGAGGTCCGACAAGCCCTTTGGGCCATCGACGGCGTTTCACTCATCTGCGCCTCCGCCCTCCTTACGGTCAAATATCTGAGGTGCGGAGAAGACCTTCTTGCCGCCGGATTTCTCGTCTTCACGGCTGGGGAAACACTCGTTCTGTCGGGGACGGCGGCGGGGCTGACAGCCAGCGTGCCGTCGTTCGTCGCAGGCATAAGCCTATGGGCCGCGGCGCTGGTGATCCTAGGTATTCCCCGCACATTTCCGATCTGGGGGCGCATTGCCGGATTCGTCGCCGCCCTCCTGTTCGTCGTCACTGCTGCACGCATCTTTGGGGGCGAGATCCTGGTGCCGACCGCCGCACCTCTGCCCACCCTCGGCTATCCGTTCCTCGTCCTCTCGTTCGGTGGCTGGATCGACCGGCTGATCAGGCCCGGGAAACCCTGATTCCAGCGTTACAAACCTGCACGTATCAGAGGCGATCCTCTATTTCACCGCCAACTCCCTGAGCCGCTCGAACAAATCCCGAATACTCGCCCGGATCGCCCCCTCGTTCGCCAGCTTCAGCCGCATGATCCCGATCGCTGCATCCGAAAACGTCGCCGTATGCGCCGAGCCCATCGTTTCCCGCAACAAGATCGCCCCCGCCTTGTCCTCCAGCTTATAGTTCACCAGCGCCGATACCCGCAGATCCAACCCGAACATCGGCTGGCTCAGCGACAGCAAATTCGCGTCCAGATTGAACCCGCACGCATCCAGCGCCAGCAATCCGTTCTCCCGCAACGACCCCTCCAGCGCCCCGCGGAACCCCGCGTCGCTCACCTGCGACATCATCATCGGATTGGTCTCCTGCCCGCCCGTCACCGTGCGCAGACAGATCGCGTTGCGCAGCGGGGCAGGGAAGGGGTGCACGGTATCCGGACCCACCACCATGTTGTTGACATCCGCCGGCGTCGCACACGCCGCCAGCAATGCCAGACAGCCCAGCGCGACAGAGCGCATCCACGTCGCAGGATGGAAATTCATTGAGAACATCTTTCGTGTGTCCTTCTTCTCAATAGCACCACTTCAAAGCGGCAGGTTCGCGCCGCCCCGCGCCCCTGGCAACCCCCACTCCCGTCCCCCCGCCCCGCCATGCCATGATCCCCCACCAACGAAGGATCACCGCCATGACCCCATCCATGCCCACCGGCACCTACCGCTACCCGAACATGGACCGCGTCATATACGGCCTCCCCTTCGCCGCCGCGCTGGCCGAAGAACGCGCCCGCACATCCGCCACCCGCGTCTTCCTCATGGCCGGCAACAGCATCTCCCGCGAAACCCCATTCGTCGACGACATCCGCTCAGCCCTCGGCAACCACCTCGCCGGCGTTTGGACGAAGATGGCCCCCCACACCCCCCGCACCGACGTCGTCGCCGCCGCCAACGCCGCCCGCGCCGCCGGCGCCGACCTCCTCGTCACCATCGGCGGCGGCTCCGTCACCGACGCCGCCAAAATGGTCGGCCTCTGCCTCGCCAACGACGTCACCACCCCACAAGGCCTCAACGCCTTTCGCGCCCATACCGCCGCCGACGGAACCACCAAACGCCCCCGCACCAAACCCGGCGCGGTCCGCACCATCTCCATCCCCACCACCCTCTCCGCCGGCGACTTCTCCTCCTTCGCCGGCTGCACCGATACCGAAACAACCGACGGCATCCACCGCAAGGAATCCTACGCCTCCGCCACCATGATTCCCGAAGCCGTCATCCTCGACCCCCGCGTCACCCTCCCCACCCCCCAGTGGCTCTTCCTCTCCACCGGCATCCGCGCCGTCGACCACGCCGTCGAAGACATTTGCTCCATCAACAGCCAACCCATGTCCGACGGCGCCTCCCTCCACGCGCTGCGCCTCCTCGCCCGCGGCCTCCGCGGTACCGTCGCTGACCCCACCGATCTCGCCGCCCGCCTCGACTGCCAACTCGGCTCCTGGATGTCGATGGTCGGCTCGCAAAACGGCGTCACCAAAGGCGCCAGCCACGGAATCGGCCACGTCCTCGGCGGCACCGCCGGCGTCCCCCACGGCTACACCTCCTGCGTCATGCTCCCCCACGTCCTCCGCTTCAACGAACCCATCAACGCCCCCCGCCAATCCTGGGTCGCCGAAGCCATCGGCGGCGCACCCACCGCCGCCGACGCCGTCGCCAAACTCATCAAGGACCTCGGCCTCCCCACCACCCTCCGCGACGTCGGCGTCCGCGCCGACCAGCTCGACACCATCGCCCAAGGCTCCATGCACGACCGCTGGATCCACACCAACCCCCGCAAAATCGACGGCCCCGCCACGGTGCGAACCCTCCTTGATGCGGCATGGTAACAAGGAAGCGAAGGCGCTCCGCGGGCCAAGGGCTTTGCCCTTGGAACCCACAAACTCTCGCGTCTCGATAAACAGCCTTCAGCTGCGAACTACTTCCTTAGCGCCGCAGGCATTCATCCCAGCGCCCCGCACAACGACCATCGCAGTCGCAACGATTTCGGGGGTTCGCCACTCCCCGCCTCGAGATCGTGGGATTCCAACCGAAGGAAGATGATCCAACCAAGAGAGTCCACGGGTTCTCAGGGCCCGTGGCCCTGAGCCGGCGGAGCCTTCCTTATTGACCCTTCCTCCCCGCTCTCCCACCCTGCGCCGATCCGCAGAGGAGGGAAGGGGATGCCACCCAATCTTACCATCGCCTTTTCCGGCGCCCTCGCGCCCGCCTTGCGCGATCTCTTTCCCCGCTACGAGCAGCAGACCGGCGCGTCGCTCGCCCTCGTCCGCGGCCCCTCCATCGGCGCCTCCCCCGAGGCCCTCCCCAACCGCCTGAGCCGCGGCGAACCCATCGACGTCCTCATCATGGCCGGCGACGCCTTGGCCGACCTCGCCGCCCAGGGCCTGGTTCTCGACCGCATCGACCTCGCCACTGTCGGCATCGCGCTCGCCGTCCGCGCCGGCACTCCCGTCCCAGACATCTCCACCACCGAAGCCCTGCGGCAAACCTTGCTGGCCGCCCCCTCCATCGGCACCTCCGTCAGCGCCAGCGGCGTCTATGTCCGCGACACCCTCATGGCCCGTCTCGGCATTGTCGATGAAACGCGCGACGTGATACGCGTCATCACCGGCGAGCCCGTCGGCCGCGCCGTCGCCCGCGGCGACATCGCCCTCGGCTTCCAGCAGTTCTCCGAACTCCTCCCCATCGACGGCATCACCATCGCCGGCCCCCTCCCGCCCGACGTCCAGCAACACACCGTCTTCTCCGCCGGGTTAGCCGCCGCCAGCCCCCACCAGACCGCCGCCCGCGCCTTCCTGGCCTTCCTCCGCACACCCGATGCGGCGGCGGTCATCGCAGCCAGCGGCATGACACCAATAGGAGCGTGATGACCGGAGGTGGCATCACCGGAGGTCTGAATCACGCGATCAACCAAAGAGCTGGATTGGGATGAATGCGCCTATCAGAATTCATCCCAATCTAGACCCTGGACCGGCGCCGCATCCTCGGTGACACTACGTCCGGAACAGGAGCCCCCATGCCCACCACGCTGATCCGCAACGCCGACTACGTCATCGCCTGGGACGCCACCGCCAAGGCGCACTCCTACATGCCCGGCGCCGACCTCGCCTTCGAGGACGGCGTCATCCGCTTCGTCGGCCGCGGCTACGACGGCCCCGCGGACACCATCATCGACGGCGCCGGCTTCATGGTCATGCCCGGCCTGGTCAACATCCACTCCCACCCCTCGTCCGAGCCCATGAACAAGGGCCTCACCGACGAGGTCGGCTCACCAGGTTTCTACAATTCGTCGCTCTACGAGTATCTGCCCATCTTCCGCGCGCAAGGCAGCGAAGTCGCCTCGTGCGTCCGCGTCGCGTTATCAGAACTCCTCCTCTCCGGCGTCACCACCCTCGCCGACCTCTCCATGTCCCACCCCGGCTGGCTCGACCTCCTCGCCGAATCCGGCATGCGCGTCTGCGTCGCCCCGATGTTCCGTTCCGCCCGCTGGTACACCAAGAACGGCCACGTCGTTGAATACGCCTGGGACGAAAAGGCCGGCGAGAAGGCCATGTCCGAGGCCCTCTCCCTCATCCAGCGGGCCGAGCAGCACCCGTCGGGCCGCCTCTTCGGCATGGTCGTCCCCGCCCAGATCGACACCTGCTCCGAGACCCTGCTCCGCGAATCCGCCCAGGAGGCCAAGGCCCGCGGCCTCTCCTGGCAGATTCACGCCGCCCAGGCTGTCAGCGAATTCCACGAAATCACCCGCCGCCACGGCCATACCCCGATCGGCTGGCTCAACCACCTCGGCCTCCTCAGCGAGCGCGCCATCGTCGGCCACGGCATCTTCCTCGACGACCACCCCTCCACCCCCTGGCACACCAAGGACGACCTCCGCCTCCTCGCCGACACCGGCACCACCGTCGCCCACTGCCCCACCGTCTTCGCCCGCCGCGGCATGACCCTGAAGGACATCGGCCGCTACCGCCGCGCCGGCGTCAACATCGGCATCGGCACCGACACCTACCCCCACAACATGCTCGACGAGATGCGCCTCGCCGCCTACCTCGCCCGCACCCAGGCCACCGACCCCCGCACCCTCACCACCACCGACCTCTTCGAAGCCGTCACCATCAACGGCGCCCGCGCCCTCGGCCGCGACGACATCGGCCGCCTCGCCCCCCTCGCGCGCGCCGACATCGTCATGGTCGACGTCACCCACCCCCGCATGCGCCCCGCCCGCGACCCCATCCGCTCCCTCATCTACGCCGCCGGCGACCGCGCCGTGCACACCGTCATCGTCGACGGCCAGACCGTCGTCCGCGACGGCGCCCTCCTCACCATGGACTACGCCGCCGCCGCCGCCGAGCTTCACGAAGCCCAGAAGCGCGTCATGGCCGACGTCCCCCGCCACGACTGGAACCACCGTTCCGTCGACCAGCTCAGCCCGCCAACCCTCCGCACGATGTGAGCCGCATGACCGATCTGCTATCCATTGAAGGCCTGCGCACCACGTTCCGCACCAACAACGGCGAAATCGCCGCCGTCGACGGCGTCTCCCTCGGCGTCGCCAAGGGCAAAACCCTCGGCATCGTCGGCGAGAGCGGCTGCGGCAAGTCCATGCTCTCCCTCTCCGTCATGCGCCTGGTCCCCCAGCCCGGCAAGATCGCCGCCGGCCGCGTCATGTTCGACGGCCAGGACCTCCTGACCCTCCCGCCGGCCGCCATGCGCGACATCCGCGGCAACCGCATCGCCATGATCTTCCAGGAGCCGATGACCAGCCTCAACCCGGTCTTCACCGTCGGCGACCAGATCACCGAGGCCATGCGCGCCCACGACAAAACCGCCTCCACCGCGGCCCTCAAAGCCAAGGCCATCGAAAGCCTCAACCGCGTCCGCATCCCCGCCCCCGCCCGCCGCTTCGACGAATACCCCCACCAGATGTCCGGCGGCATGCGCCAGCGCGTCATGATCGCCATGGCCCTCGCCTGCGAGCCCGACCTCCTCATCGCCGACGAACCCACCACCGCGCTGGACGTCACCGTCCAGGCCCAGATCCTCGACCTCCTGCGCGACCTCCAGGCCCAGTCCGGCATGGCCATCATCCTCATCACCCACGACCTCGGCGTCGTCGCCGAAATGGCCGACGAAGTCGCCGTCATGTATGCCGGCAAGGTCGTCGAGCGCGCCTCCGGCACCGCCATCTTCGACGACCCCCAGCACCCCTACACCCTCGGCCTCCTCGGCAGCATCCCCCGCATCGAGGAAACCCGCGATCGCCTCCTAGCCATCGAAGGCGCCGTGCCCGCCCCCTTCGCCCTCCCCTCCGGCTGCCGCTTCAACCCGCGCTGCGTCTTCCGCACCCCCATTTGCGAAACCACCGCGCCCGACCTCCGCGACTTGGGCGCCGGCCACATGGCCGCCTGCCTCCGCGCGCCCCTAGAAATCGCCGTCGCCGGGGAGACCGTGGCATGAACAACGCCCTGCTCGAAGTCAAAGACCTCGCCAAGCACTACCCCGTCAAACGCGGCCTGGTCATGGCCAAGACCATCGGCACCGTCCGCGCCGTCGACGGCGTCTCCTTCGCGCTGGCCCGCGGCGAAACCCTCGCCCTCGTCGGCGAATCCGGCTGCGGTAAATCCACCACCGCCCGCCTCGTCCTCCGCCTCATCGAGCCCACCGCCGGCCAGGTCTGGTTCGAAGGCGTCGACATCTCCGACATGACCGGCGCCCCCCTGCGCAAACTCCGCCGCCGCATGCAGATCGTCTTCCAGGACCCCTTCGCCTCCCTCAACCCCCGCATGACCGTCGGCGACATCCTCGAGGAACCCCTCGTCGTCCACGACATCGGCGACAAAGCCTCCCGCAAGGCCCGCGTCGAGGAGCTCCTCGGCCTCGTCGGTCTCGCCCCCTACCACGCCTCCCGCTACCCCCACGAATTCTCCGGCGGCCAGCGCCAGCGTATCGGCATCGCCCGCGCGCTGGCCGTCGAACCCTCCCTCGTCGTCTGCGACGAACCCGTCTCCGCCCTCGACGTCTCCATCCAGGCCCAGGTCATCAACCTCCTGAAAGACCTGCAAACCCGCCTCGGCCTCTCCTACCTCTTCATCGCCCACGACCTCGCCGTCGTGAAACACGCCGCCGACCGCGTCGCCGTCATGTATCTCGGCAAAATCGTCGAAATCGCCAGCAAGGACGCCCTCTTCGCCTACCCCCGCCACCCCTACACCCGCACTTTGCTCTCAGCGATCCCCCGCCCCGACCCCCACCGCAAAGGCGCCCGCCAGATCCCCGGCGGCGACGTCCCCAGCCCCATGAACCCGCCCGACGGCTGCCGCTTCAGCACCCGCTGCGCCTTCGCCACCGACCTCTGCCGCCGCGAAGACCCGCCGCTCCGCGAACTCGCCTCCGGCCACCAGGCCGCCTGCCACCACGCCGAAACCCTCCCCGAACCCCAGGCCGCCGACACCGTCCACGCCACCAGCGCCAACACCGCCAAACGCATGGCCCTCTACGCCGAACGCCGCAACCGCATCGCGGCAACGGCGGGATAAACTACAAGAACCCAGTAGGGTGGGATGCCCTGACGCGCCCAGCGCGGCGACGAGAGCGACAGCGGTCCCTTTCGACCGCGAAAGCGCCCTTGAGCATCCCACCAACTTGCTATCGAACAGCAAGCAAGCGCTTCTTTCTTGAAAGAAAGAAGCAAAGAACTTTTGCTAAACTCTGAAAATCCAAATCCAAATCCAAATCCAAATCCAAATCCAAATCCAAATCCAAATCCAAACCGCCGCCATGCCGGCGTCCCCCTCCCGCTCTCGCGTCGTCCTCATCAGCCCAACCAACGCCGGCATCGGACGTCCGCCCCGTCCCAGGCGCTCACCTCAAACAGACGCCCTATGCCCAAAGGGATATTCATCCTCCAAGGTCCTTCGGACGTTTCTCCCGGTGTGGGCGAACTGATACCCGGATACCGAACGCCTCAACACGACCACAGGATGGCGGCGACAATACGTCACTTTCCAGGTAACAGGCAGAGGAAGCTGACTATCTACACCTCTCTCTCTACCTAGCCCTCACCTGCCAGGGAATCGAAAGAATATCTCGCCATCGTGCGCCCGCCCGAATCGACAATATAAATCGAATCATATATTTGGAGGTTGGTGTCTAGATGGGGAGAGTGAGGGAATTTGTCAATTTAAATTTTAAATTGCATATTTTCCAAATATTTTCCTGTTTATGTGCGGTTTGTCTTAAATGTTAAAAAGGAAATGCGATGACTATTGGGAAGTGGATGCTTTCAGTTGGGTTCCTCTTGTCGTTTGCAGCTGCAGCCAATGCGAATGACGCGGACTTCAAGCTGAAGAATAAAACAGGCTATCAAATCGATGCAGTTTACGTCACGCGTCATTCAAGCGATGTGTGGGGTAAGGACATTCTAGGGCGGGACGCTCTGGATGATGGCGAGACCCTAAGCATCACTTTCCCTCACGGGAACGGTGCCTGCCGCTTTGACATCAAGGTGAGGTATCACGACGATAATTCGACCGCTGCGTGGAGTGATGTCGATCTCTGTGAGTATGAGACCATCACACTTTATTGGGATGCCAAGAATCAAGTCACCAAGGCTGTTGGCGACTAGGAGGCAGAGGTCGAATTTACCTGTTCATGCTGATCTGCGCATCGGTCAAACTTCTGCGCAGATCGGCGAAGAATTTTTGTATAAATACAAACATAAATTCATATAAATACGATTATAAAAATTAAATATATTTATCGTATAGGAAATTTCTGATAATCAATATTTAGAAAATTTATTTTATAAATCATCAGTTTATCATAGCCATTTTCATCCCCCTACCCAGCCGCCCCCCTCCTCACATTCACCCGCCGCTGCAAATGCATCAGCATATCCGCCGTGCTCATCCCCGGATCGACATCCCGCGGCTTGAACCCCGTCCCATCCACGATCTCCGTCCGCCCCGCCTTCGCATAAAGCCGCGGCGGCAGCGCCGGATCGCGCTTCTCCGCCAGCCGCGCCGGGATCGACGTCCATTCCGATGTCCGCGGCGCATCCGCCGGCCCGTAATACAGATGCATCGTCCGCCGCGACGCCGAGCCCAGCTTCAGCTTCCCCGCATGTATGCACCGCGCATGGAAAATGAACGCCGACCCCGCCGGCCCCAGCGCGTCGAACTCCATCCCCGGCACCACTTCCTCCGGCCGCATGTCCACCCTCCCCCCATGCGTCCCCGGCACGATGCTGAAGCAATGATCCCGCTCCGTCACATCCGTCAGGTAATACACCACCGAAATCGCATTGATCTCATGCCGCCGCTCGAAACTGCGGATGATGTCCCGATGCCACCCCTTCAGCTCCCCCGTCGTCTCCGTCGGATTGCGGATCATCAACGACAATTCCTCGAACGCGATCTCATCCCGCAGCAGCTTCGCCACCGTCCGCAACACCCGCGGATTCTCGATCGCCCCATCGAACGCATCCGTCCGCGGCAACACATCCACCGTCTGGATGAACGACGGGCTGAAATGCGCCCATTCCTCCGGATAATCGGCGATATACCCATCGAACGCCGCATTCATCGCCCGAACCTCCCCGGGCGACAGCGCGTCCGGCATCACCACGAACCCGCGCTCATCGAACTCGGCAACGATCCGGCGGTCCTCGTCATCGCTCATGGCGGCCTGCTTTCCTGCTGCGCTGAATGAATGGCACCGATCCAAACGCTAAGCCCCGCTCGCGCCCATCGGCAACGCCCAATCGACCCTCCGCCGCCGCGATTGCGCTAAATCAATGCCCCCAGCCGTCCCCCGGGTGTTCATTCCCCCATCGGCAACATCATGGAAAAGGGGAATATCCATGCCTCCGCTCACCCTCGCCGGCCAAACCATCGAACGCGCATTTCTCTTCGCCATCCGCGTCTGCGTCGGCTGGATCTTCCTCTGGGCCGCCATCCACCATTTCGGCAACGATGCCTATATCGGCGGCTTCCTCTCCCACACCAAAACCTTCCAGCCCATCTACGGCGCGATGGCCAAGTCTCCCCTCACGCCCCTGATCGGCTTCCTCGTCGAATACGGCCACCTCCTCATCGGCCTCTCCCTCGTCTTCGGCCTCGGCGTCCGCGCCAGCGCGCCCTTCGGCATGCTGCTCATGCTGCTCTATTGGACCGCCCACATGGACTTCCCCTACATCGAAAACGCCAACAACCTCCTCATCGACTATCACATCACCTATTTCTTCGCCCTCGGCCTGCTCCGCCTCCGCCACGCCGGCCACGCCTACGGCCTCGACGGCATGGTCTCAAAATGGCAAGCCAGCCAGGACAACGCCGCCCTCCGCTGGCTCACCGCCTGACCCCACCACCGCCGCCGGTCCTCAGGGCCGGCGGCGGCCCCGCGCGAGCCGCCCCGCGCGATCCGCGCCACGCGACAAGAAATTCCCAATTCGGATAAAATTCCTCTTGCCCCACTGGCGCGCTTCGGCGTAAACCAACGTCAGTGAGTATGATAAACGCGCATCCCCCGGCCCAAGCCTCTTCCCCCCGCCACGGGGCCGACCTCGCACGTCTGCTCTCCGCCGCCCTCCTCCCGCTCCACGGCTTCCTCGCCACCCATCTCTCCTTCCTCCTCCGCTGGCTCGCGCCCGGCTCGGCCGAGGCCGACCGCCTGCTGCGCGACCTCCAGCACACGCTCGACCGCCTCGCCGCCGGCGATTTCGCGCCCGCCCCGGCCGCAACGCCCGTACCCTCCCGCGCCCCCGCCGACACTCCCCGCACGCCTGCTCCTCGGCGCGCCCGCAGCGCCACGCCCGCGCCCACGCGCCCCCGCCGCGCCCCATCCCCCACCACCCCCACACCCATCGCGCCGCGCCCCCAGGCCGCCCGACGCGCGCCCACGCCCATCCCCGCGCCAACCCGCGCC
>Ga0164296_1000308_pt1 | contig 61087 bp, 51 predicted proteins | sample GEODES057metaG_FD_113533 | JGI IMG/M metagenome (GOLD analysis project Ga0164296, IMG submission 113533) | Dystrophic lake water microbial communities from Trout Bog Lake, Wisconsin, USA - GEODES057 metaG | ecosystem: Environmental > Aquatic > Freshwater > Lake | place: USA: Trout Bog Lake...
ATACATAAGTATATAAATTATTTATTCTTTCATTTAATTTAAAATATTTATTATTCAAATAATTATACAAGTCGTGTTGATATTCACGTAGATCATCAATAGTATTTATACTATTTTCTTTTTTTATTATTGATGTTTCTGTCTTTTTTTCTCTTATATGTTTTATAATTATTTTTTCTTCTAATATATTTTCTTGTTCATTATCCGTGGATGATACAGATTCCACACCTAAATTAGAATCAATATCTATACTTACATCAAACCAATCAATAATTTCGACATTATCAGACATATATATAAATACATTATATGTTTTTTATTTTTATATATCTTATTGATTATTTTGTGACATTTGATTAATAATATTTGATTTTAATTGTGTATCAATAATATTTTTAATCTCATTATCTGTTTGAGTTCTGTTTTGGTTATATTCTGTTATTCTACTATTCATTTCTTTCTCTATTATTTTACCATTATTATCTTTAAATGTTAAAATTCTAAAATCATTATCTTGACCATATGGTTGATATGATTTTGTTGGTACATAGTCGACATTAACATACGCAAATTGATCAGATACACCACTCATTTCATCTGATTTACCTGCAACCATATCCTTATTCATTTGTTGCATCATATTAGATTGAATTAATTTTTTTCTATTTTGTTCAACCATCATCATCATATTTTGTCTTCTAAACTGTATTAGATTATTTAACCATTCAAATGATGCCTGACCTTCATGTACACCAATAGTTTGATTTTGTTGATTTCTTAAAACTAACATTGGTGTTTTTTTAATACCCAATGACATTAATTGTTCAGTTGACATAGTATCTATAGATATTAAATTAAACATATTATTTATTTTTTCAGATGTTATTATTCTTATAAAATTTGCAGAACTTTCACATCTAGGACTATAAAATAAATATCCAAACATTATTAGATTAACTATATATAAAAATTATTAATAATATAACGAATAATCATACTATTAAAAATGACGCTACAAAAAATTGAATAAACAAATAATTAATTATAATTATTTAAATATAAATCAGTATAATATATCATGAGTAAATCTAAATCATCTAAAGGTCAATCGCGTACTGATACATACGATATAGATGTTAAACAAGTACATTTTAATAAAAAGAAAGATCATGTATCAAGTGAATTATGTCTTAAATTTACTGGTTCTGATTGTAATTTTAAAATTCTATCTACTCTAAGACGTGTATGTTGTAATAACATTCCAACATATGCATTTAATTTTTCCAATATAGATATTCAAGAAAATACTTGTGTTGCATTTAACAACGATTATATGAAACTTAGATTATCACAATTACCTATATTTAACATAGAATCTAAATTATCATTTCTTCATAATAAATATTGGAAAAATATAAATTTTGCTGATCAAAATAGAGAGAAACATCCTGATGAAAAAAATATAAAAATATATATTAATTCTCATAATAATTCTAATGAAATAAAACCAGTTACAACTAATGATATTAAAGTATATATTGATGATAACCAAGTTGAAATGTATGATCCAAAAGTACCAATATTAATTATTATGTTACGTCCAAATGATACATTTAAATGCATGATGACTGCATCTTTAGCAGTTGGTGATATGCATACAACGTATTGTGCATGTTCAAATGCATGGGCAACATATGATGATGAAATAAAAGAAACTGGAGAAACTGTATTTAAATCAGGTGAACTATATTTAAAATCAAGAGGTGGGCAAAGTGAATATGCCATAATAAACCATGCTTGTGAATATCTTATTAAAAAATTTAGTGATCTAAAAATAGAGACAGAAAGAAAAGTAAAATCTAAAGAAATTGATAATAATGATAATGAATTAACATTAGTATTAGATGATGAAGACCATACAATTGGAGAAATAATAAATTATGAAACACAAGATAGAGCGATATTTTCAGCTGTATCGAAACCGGATCATAATATTAAAAGTGTTGTAATAAAAATAGAAACAGATGGACAGAAAAAACCTTCTGATTTAATTATAGAAGTATGTGATGTTTTAACAGACAAATTTAAATTAATTCAAACTAAATGTTCGAAGTTAGCTTAATGTCTTTTAGATCCCTTTTTTGATGTTTTTTTAGCAGCAACTTTTTTGGATGCTTTTTTAGACTTCTTTTTACCACCTGTTAATGGTTTATTTGTTGCTCTAAGTGCTGGTTTTTCATAAGTACCAGTAGATGATTCTAAAACCTTCTTTGGTTGTATTTCTACATGTCTAAGATTACTACGAGCATTTGCAATAAGTGAGTTTGCACGTGCATGTTCTTCATTGATTGGTAACTATGGCATTAGTTCTCTTTGAACAATCAGTACCTGTAGGTGCAGTATTATCTTGGCAACCTTTTGGCATACAAGCATTCGCTATACCTTGTGTATTATTCATATCGATAACATAAGGAACACCATTTACAGGTTCACAATGCATACCACCTTTTTGTGATTTCTTTGACCATTTTTTTCCTTTCTTAGCACCACCTTGTTGAACTAGTTTAGACATTTTTATATAATAATATATTAAAAAAAATAAAAATTTATTAAATGAAGTGATTAACAAAAATATTTATTTAGGGATGATGGATATTTAAATCTTATAATAATAAAATCTAATGTCTTTTAGATCCCTTTTTGGATGTTTTTTTAGAAGCAACTTTCTTGGATGATTTTTTACCACCTTTCATTGCTTTCTTTGAGGATTTTTTAGAAACTTTTTTAGAAGCTTTTTTGGAGGATTTGCGTTTACCACCAGTTAGATTGCATGGTTTTGTACCTAGGTTTATCTGTGCATTTTGAACTTCTGTTTTAAAATCTCTGCTAGCGCAGTCTGCTTGCGCTTTTTCTATAGGGTTACCTGTTTTACATGTGTTTTGTGCTGTCATAACTTTTTTATATACATAGCACGGATCTTGAGGAGCTACTGCTGTAAAGGGCATTTTAATATACTATATTAAAAGAAAAAATAAATTTTTTATACTATATTTAAAAAAATCGCATTTATATATTTTATAGTTTTAATAAAAATGACATTGTTTTTGTAAAAATACAATCAGTAAACAGTATCTTAAATTCGGATGTATTCATTTTTATATTATTCATATCTATAATTACATTTTGTATATTATTTAATAATTCTATTCTATCAATAAAAATAGATACTAATAAATCTATATTTATTTTTTTTAGATATTTATATATTATATCATGACTCATTGATTTCTTTTCATAAAACTCTTCATCACTATTAATTATTGTATTTATAGTTGATTTATATTGATTATCATTTTTGCGGGTATAAATAAATATCTTATGTAAGTCAAATAATATTGTTTTATAATTATTACTCAATATATTATATAAATCTCTATTTGCTTTCTTGCGTGTTACATGATATATATTCAAAAATTCTCGTGATAAAGTTTTAATTGCTCCATTTACACGTTTAATTATATCTGCTGGGTAAGGAGACATAAAATTAATAACAAATCCTAAATTATCATTTTTGTATAATTCTAAAAAACATTTATTTATATTATTAGAATCTGGTATTATATCTATTATTTTTTGATATATATAAGTATTAATTATATAATCAGTGTTGTTATATGACAGTATAAAACCTCCCGTTGTTATTTTTTTACGTTGTTCATTATTATTTGATATATTTTCTAAATCAAAAAAAAATTCATCATAACATGAATAGTATATATTGTGTGTTTTTTCTTCTATTATATCTTCTATTATTAAATTATCTTTATAATACATTATATGACCACCAATTTTATGGGAACATATAACAACATGTGTTATTTTATTATTAAAAAAGTTAATTTCTGATTTTTTTATCATTGATTCTATGTATTTGTTTTCACTTACGTTAATTATTTTATTATTATTTAAATCAACATAATATAATTGGTCGTTATATAAAAATATTGTTGTTTTGAAACCAACATCATAATTATAAATTTTTATATCATTCCAATTTTGTTTTATATTATTTATTATATCTAAATTAAATGTTTTATCTATTTTTATTTTTTTTCTTACAATAATACACAAATCAAGAGTATCATCAAATATACAATAATCTAAATTATGTATTATATCATTTACTATTTGATTTGTATGAATTAAGTTACTCGATAAGTTATCAGTTTTTAATAAATATAATTTATCAAATTTATGTATATTTATATGTAAAGATTTTGATATGATATTAAAATATTCATCTATATTTTTATTTTTTTCTAGTACATTTTTTAAAAAAGTCAATAAATCAGATTCGAATATATTATTATTCATATAAGTATATTATATATTCATTGTAGTAATCTGACGAATTAACACAATAATAATTATATAAAATTCAAGTTAAATTTTTTCTATCATATTATATTATAATTTACTAATATATGTATATTAATAAAATAGATGATTTGATTGATAAAGTTATTGATGATTTTAATAGTACAGTTATTCAAACCGATTCTAGAATTCCTAAAATTATTAAAGAACTTAACTTTGTTAAATATCAAAGTGATCTCAATGATATGTTTAAAAAATATATTTCTACCTTGAATTTATCCGAAATTAAATCAGTTGTATCAAATAATGATATTATCAATAAAATAATAAGTGTTATTAAAAAATATATCACTATCTATATGTTTTTATTTATTGGTTTCTATTTTAAAGGTACTGATACGATATATGCAAACAATATAATAGAATTTAGTAAAAATCAACCTGAATATGGTTTTAAAATAGAAGAATTCTTTAATGCTGAAAGTAATGCCCTTGTAGTAGATATGTATTCTATTGTTAAAAAAATACAAACTTTATTAAATGCTGATTCAAAACAACGTAAAGATACACTTTCTAATAGACAAGATTATAAACCAGTTATGACATTTTTAAATTTTCTTGGTCCTGAATTTGTTGAAGCTGCTTTTAATATAAAAGATGTTGATTATATTCAAGCTCACAATATTATTAAAACATTAATTATTGTAAATATTTATAAAGGTATTGAAAAAAAAGATCTGTTTAGAATTCTTGATCTTTTGGAAAATACTGATACTGAATTTACTTTTATTGATATAGTTGTTCCTGTTAAAGAAATTATTGATATCAGTACTATTGAATCATTATTGTCTAAAAAAGATGTATCTTCTGGTACTGGTAAAGTTATTTGGGATTATATTTATGAATCTGAATTAGAAGATGCTAAATTAAGTATATCACATGATGAAAAAGTAATGAATATTATTAATTCAAATCTATTTGTGCCAATTGTAGATGACATATTATTATTTCATAATAGTAATGAATCATATGAAAAAATTGGTGATGATAAAGTTAAAAAACGTGAAGATACTCGAATTAGATATATTATTAATAAAATAGATACAGCTACTAATCTAAATGTACCTGCACAACACAACGATGCTAAAAAATTATATTATGTACCAATGAATAATAGAAAAGTAGTATTAATTAATAATTTTGAAGATACAAAAATAATTAATAAATTTATCAATGTAAGCAAATTGTCTACTGAAAATAGTGAATATTTAAAAGATCTTGAACATATAGTATTATATCCCTATATAAATCTTAGAGAATCTAAAAATGGATTAGTTCTACAAATGACAAAAACTATAGATGCATTACGTTATGTTAATTTTGAAAATTCAAATGAATTTAAACAAAAACCATCATCATATATAGATAATCGTGTTGGTAGTAAAGATAATTATTTAAACATTGTTGGATTTTTATTACGTCCACAAAAAGATAGTTTATATTGTGTTAAAAATAAAGATCTTAAAAGTATTACCGATAGTAAAGATAAAAATGGATATAAAATATGTTTAGAATTATTACAAGAAACATTAATTAAAAAAGAAAAGAATAATTTAGATTTATATTGGTTATTTAATCCCGACAATGATACAATAGCTACTGATAGTTATGAACAACAGAATAAATTTACACGTAGTGATCAAATAAAACATACAATAAGTGCTCTTTATGATTCTCTTGAAAAAATGTCATATGAAAATATATTAGAAACAATTAAAAAACTAAAAACACCATATATAGATATTATTGAAAAAGTTATTAATTATTTTTATAATCGTGTTCTAACTGTACAGAAAAAAGATCTATTAATACAATTAGAAAACACTATATTTGATAAATTAATAAAACGTGGTATAATAAAATATGATGAATTAGATGATTTAGTCAATGGTTTATCAAAAGATAGTGTTGTTTTACCATCTGCTGAAAAAGAAATAGTTATTAAGAAAAATAAAGTTATTTTGGATTTATCAAAATTAACTGAAACAGGAACATATGAAGAAAAAGAAACTGTAGAAGGAGTATGCCAACATAATATTACATGGGATCGTTTAAGTGTTCTCAAAAAAGAAAATCCTAAATTATTTTTAGATGAATTATATATTTTTGTTCAACAATATGTAATCGAAAATGTAGATCATGATTATGTATGTAAAAGTTGCGGGTTCTTCTTAAATATTAAAAAATACGTTGCAGATGGTAGTTTTGATGATGATCACCACTTTGTAACATATAGTATGCCATTAGATACACCTTTAGAAGAAATACCAATGTATGAAAAATATAAAGGAAGTATACGTAGTATTGATAAATTTATTGAAAAAATAGCATTAATTACTAATATACCATATTTTACTGGTTCAAATCCAACAGTAAAATCAAGAAGAAAATTAATTGTTAAAGATACAATTGATGTAGTAATTGCAAACAATCAAATACTTAAAAAAAATCTAAAAGAAAGAGGTGAAACTATTTATAAATTATATGGATTAAACAAAGATTATTCAAATTTATTCTCATTTGATCTAGATAATTCAATATTTATATTTTCAAGTAAAGATAAAGATCAATATAAACCTATAAAACAAAATAATGTTCTTGGTTATATAATAATGTTAATAATGTTAGAACTTAATGACTCTCAAGTAACATACTTTAATAGTGATAAAAAAGGATATTGTAATTTTCAAATATTTGATAAAGTATATCCTACACTTTTTGAAGGATTACGGATAAGAAAAAATAATAAAGGCGATACTACAAATATTAAGAATTATGAAATTCTATGTTATATGATATACATGATTTCTTGTTATTGTACAAAATATAACTTATGGTATTATGATTATAAAGATAGTGCAAATGATAAAGCTAAGAGAATAAAATTAATGCCTGTTGTTCAAAAAATAATGGTACATACTATTGTTGATTTAATTAATTGTTGTTTAGAAAATGCTGAAGAGGATAAAAAAAATAAAGTTTTTGAAGTTATAAAGACTAAATTTTATAAAAAATTAAATCAGACATTTTCAAATAAAGAACTTTATAATAATCTAAAAGAAAGTGCAAATCCATCAACTGTAGGTGATAAAAAAGCATTTATATTAACAAAAGCAGATGCTATTAAATTAAGTGGTCAATATCTTACTGAATATGAACAAATTACATCTTGGCGTAAAATAAGAAATCATGTGATGACTGTTGAAACTAAACCAATTTTAAGAATTAAATATGATAATATTAATAATATCACTAATTGCGAAGATGGTAATTTTCATAATTGGTTTGGAGATAATAAAACCTTTAAATGTAAATTATGTAGTATTACTTCAGATAGTTTAAATTATGATAAAACATTAAGTGATAAAATAGAATCTAAATTTAATAATGTTGGATTACTTACATTAGCAAAGAAATATTGTTTAATAGATGGTTTATTACATGAATATGTTTTAGATAAATCAGGTATAAGAGTTTGTACAAAATGTAAAAATCCTGAAAATAAAACATACAATGATTCTGATTTGATTAAATTAGACAAAGCTTTAATAAAACATAAAGAAGATGTTATTAATAATAATATTAAATATAATAAAGAATTAGAAAATGAAAATAACAAATATAATGATTATATCAAAGAATTAAAAAATAAAATAACAAATGAATATAAATCTGTAATTACATCTGAAAATCCATATAAATATATTGATGATATTGTAGAATCTTTTGAACAAAATATGTCTGATGAATTATTAAAATCTAATATATCTATTAAATATAATCTATATATTCTTGATCATGACTATAATGGTTCAAAATTAGATAAAAATATTGTTATTAGTGAAAAAGACAATAAAATACAATTTAAAGCATCACATCCATTTTTTAATACTGATGTATTATATTATACTAGTTATAAGACAGGAAAAATAGAAGTTTTTTATGATGCAATTACTAATATATTAATTGGTTATAAAGAAGAAAATAAATCTTATGTTAATAATGTTAAAACTGACAGAACAATACATATAGTATATTCAATTAAAAATAAACTTAAAATGTTAGGACATAAATATCAATTTTATAAACAAAATACTTCAGATGTAACAAATAGCACACAATCAACAACAAGTGAAGAAGTAATACTAGATAATAATAATAACATATTAAATATAATAAGAGATAGACATGATCTATTAAGAAATACAATTTATAGATTTCAACGTTTATTGTATAGAATAATTAATAACTTTACAATTAAAAAGAAAGAGAAAGAAAATGAGTTTCAACAAAAAAATGAAGAAGAAGATTATTTTAATAATAAATATGAATCTATTGTTGAAAAATATGGTAAGAAGATGAGTCAAGTAAATCTTGTTAGTCAATCTGGAAATCATTTAATATTAAAACATTGGAATAATTTTTCTAAAAATATCATAAATGAAAGAAAAGATTATGAAATAACATCTGATAAAATTAATTATGAAAAAATAAATAAAATAGATACAAATGGTAACTTGATATTATTCTATTTTATAAACGAATTAAATAAATTATATAAATTTAATGATAATAAAATAATTAAAACAAATATTACATCCATGATTATTGATTTTATCAATGTTAATTTTTCAATATATAATGAAGAAATATCACAACATAATAAAGACTTTAAAAAATTCTGGTATATCATTAATTCAGCATTATATATTGATGAAATTAAAGATAAAACTGGCGAAACTGAAGGCATATATGAAGAAGCAGTTGATCCAGATAAAAAAGAAATATCACAAGAAGATCAAGATGCTATTGATGATGCAAATGAAGAAAATGATGCATTAGATGTCGAAGGTGGTGAATATGATTATGAAGCAGGTTATGAAAGAAACTTTGATAGACCATTTTATGATGGATTTGTAGAGAATTATGATTTTACTTACTTGGATTTTATTGCTAACAAGAGCTAAATATCTATTTAGCTGTATTTAGTAAAAAATCACTATTCTGATTTTATTGCTAACAAGAGCTAAATATCTATTTAGCTGTATTTATTTTTAACTAATTTTAGATATAATATATTATTATTTCGAATTATAAATAATAATATTTTTTTATCATCCATTTAATATATGAATAATCTATTAAATGTTGTTATAATCCTGGTAATTATTGTTTTTGTTATTATGGTATTAAATAAAAAAGAGAATGAAGTAGATACCACTAATAGTGACCTATATCGTGAAGAAGATTATGCTTATTTAGATGATATTTTTGATCAAATGGAAACTAAAAAAATAAATAATCAACAATTAAATAATAAAAAAATAACTAATCAACAATTAAATAATCAACAATTAATAAAACCATACTTTGTTGATATGCGGGTACATAATGATTATCGTGACACAATAACATCTTTTAACGATATTGCGCCTGATCAGCGTCCTATATTCAATAGATCTGTTTTACCTGTTAAACAAATTGATGTTAATCCAAAAGAAGTTAAATCACTCGTTAAAGCATTTATAAAACGTGTAAATGATACTGTTAAATATATTATTACTGATGAATTAAAGGCAAATAGTGGTTGGGATGAGTTATCTCCTGAAAAAAAAGAACAAGATGGATGGAAAAAACAAATGAGAGATCTTGGTTTACCAGATGATTTATATCTTTCTCCTGCAAAACGTGCAAAAGTCAAGTTAATTAAAATAGATCAAGTACAAAAATTTGCAACAGAAGAACAATTAAATTATATCGTTTATATGATTTTACAAAAGAAAAATGCACAAGATCAAATGATAGTTAAAGTATCTTATATTATGAATAATATTGATATGAATACTGACAGACAATTTAATAAAGATGGTTATGAAGTTAATTTAGATGTTAAAATAGAAGAAATTGCAATTATTGGTTTCTTAACTGATCATCAATATGGTGATACAACAAATCGTAAAGATTTTTATCAATTTGAAAATATAGAAAAAGATGATATGATGGATCCAGAATTAATTTTACAACAACTAAAAGATAAATATAAACAACGACAAATTGAAACTGATGGATTTAATCTTCAAATTGCTCCACAAAAATTAAATGATCAAGCTATATTTAGATTATCAAGTGAAAGACCACTTTTGCCATTAAATGCAACAAATGAATTCAAATAAAATAATCAAAACAATAAATATTTTTTGTGATTTTGTGATTTTTAATAATAATTAATATATTAATTATTATTAATACAATAACATCATGTTTTTTGATAATAATCCATTATATAATTCATTAAAACTATATATAATAATAATAGTAAGTTTAATATACTTCAAACCAGAATTTATTTATGATAAAAAAAGTAAAAAATTTAAACAATTTGGTACAGGAAAAAATAATACTCTTTTTGCTTTGCCGATTTTATCTATATTTTTAGCTGTAATAATATATATTATATTCTTATGGTTAGAAAAATTAAATGATATATCTAAATTAAATATGCAATTATTAAATCAATTAAATAATATACAATTAAATCAATCATTAATTAAATAAATCATTAATTCTTATATACATCCAACACGCGTGCAGATGGTTCTTTAACATTTCCCCATTTTGGAAGCCAAAAATGAGGAATAACATTTGCCTGTGTATTTGAAAATTTTTCATTGAATTTTGTTCTATAATGTAATGATTCTTTTGTATATGGTGTATTTACTGTAAATTTACTTCCATTAATTAAATCTTGTTCATTATATTTACTATCAAAGTAATCTAATACTATTTTATACCATGATCGTTTAAGAGATGAAACGCCATCAGAAAATGCTTCTTTTGGTCTCCATAATACTTCTTGTGGGATTATTCCTTTATTATCAAATGCTTTTCTAAAAAGATATTTTTCACAACCATTTCGTGCTTGTCTAAGTTTTGGATCAATTGATAGATATAATCTAATAAATCTATGATCTCCAAATGGCATACGAGCCTCTAATCCAGAACCAGCAACACAACGATCAACACGTTGACCATCAAAAAATATAATTTCTTCTGTTAATTCATGTATTCTTTCTGAAAAATCTTCTGTTGTTGGTGCATATTTTGTTTCATTATATCCACCACATACCTCATCAGCATAATCGCCAACTATTACTACTTTACAATTTGTTAAATCGCGAATTTTTTTAGCAGAAATAAGTTGTGGTACTGATGCACGATTAGTTGTAATATCATATGATTCTATAGCACCAGTGATTTCATTTTCACAACATTCTATAAATTCTTCTTCTGTACATAATATATGCATATGTTCTGAACCAATATGATCAGCCACCATTTGAGCATATTTTTCATCTGTTCCTCCTTCAAGACCAATACAAATCGTTTTAATCTTATTTTCTTTTTCATTTTGTTTAAGAATATATGCTCCTACACAGGCACAAGCACTTGAATCAAGTCCTCCACTTGTCATAAATGCAACTTCACGATCAGCAACCATTTGATCTTCTACTATTCTCATGAATGTATTATATATTTTATCACATGCTTCTTGTTCATCAAATATTGTTACCGGTATTTTTCGAATATCTTCTGTAACTTCTATATCTTTGTAAATATTTGTACTATTTTTTTGAATAATATATCTTCCATATGTTGATCCATTTACTTGATTACATGTTTTATCATCATATGTTTTGTGAGGTATACCACACAATTGCGATGTTAAACACAATGCATTGAATTCTTTATGATAAGCATCGTAACCACTTTGAAAATTATATTCAGAATAATAAAGAGGCCGTTTACCACAGAAATCTCTCATATAATTTATTTCTAAATGATCTGCTTTAATATGTATAATTATCATTGCAAATTCTCCAGATACATCATCACGTGTTGTTAGTTCACGATATAACCATTCAATTCCAAATTTATCATATAGATGTATAAGTGGTTCACAATCAGAATGAGAAACTAATTTATTTTGTAGATTATATTTTTCTACTAGATTTTTATAATCATAAATCTCTCCATTACATAGAAGATAGATTTCTTCATCTTTATCATTTTTAAGATAAAATGGTTGATCTCCAAGTGGACTTAGATCCATAATCGCTAATCTATGGAAAGTAAAAAACAAATCAAAATTACCAAAAGATAATTGTTTATTAATACTTCTATCTGGTCCTCGTTTTTGAATATTATCAGATGATTGTTTAACATCTTGATCAAGTTGTTGATCTTTTAGTTGAGTATAAAACCAGATACCGCACATAATATAATACTATATTAATGACTTATAGTTATATATGATTTTATAAATCAATTTTTATTATGAAAAATATAAAAAAAGTATAGAAAACTAGTCAAGAAAAAGTGTAAAAAAACTAATCAAGGAAAACTGAAAAAACAAACCCTGTGCAATGTAGGTGGGACCATTGTAAATCTTTGCATTGTAGGTTTAATAATTGGCTCAGTATCGATGATCAAAGTTGATAGATCCATCAAACAGGAATGTGAGTCATGAGAAACACGCATTTGAGGATAGTAATGCCATGGCATGAATGGTGCGTTAAGATCCAAGAAAAATTCAGCAATCTGACCATATTCGGATTTGAGTTCAGACATGAATGCAGAACGTTTTGCATTAATTTCAGTCATCTTTCTAAAATTCTCTTGAAACCGTTGAACAGTTCCCATGTTCATGTCCCGACAGGTGTCAATTTTACTTGTGTACTCATCAATCTGTTTGATTGAAACTCTGCTTTTCTTGTCAATTTGAAGCAAAACTCTCAAAATCTCAATTCGTGCATTTTCAAGAGAATCCGATAAGTATGTGATTGAATTTTCACAATTGTCAACGAAAAAGTTCCAGATGTAAAGGTTCGACATGTTTATCTTTGTAAAAAAGATTTGTGTAATAATATTATATTAAATATACCAGACATTTAATAGTTTCAATTTTTAATTTAACATTATAGTAATTATATTTATTATTAAATTATCAAATTGATTTATTTCACGTCTACCTTTTATTATACCATAATCCGCTTCTCTACATATATTTAAGATTTTTAATTTCTTGTTTATATTTATTTTTTCATCATTCATAATCAGACTTGATAAACTTTTAATAATATCTGTTCCTGAAATATTTGTTATTAACAAGTCAAAAATAATATTACGAATATTATTCATCATTTTCATATCACATGTTTTAATATAACTATATAGTTCTCTTATAATATAGTCTTTTGATAACAATGGATCTAATAATCTAATATTGGATAGAGTATCATAAATTAGTGCACCAATTTTACATATAATATCATCTAGTTTAGTTTTTTTATCTATATCACTATATTTTTTCTTCTTATTAATAATCATATTTGATTTATATAAAAAGTCAGATATATTCATGAAAAAGAAATGATATCTCTGTTCAGAAATTTTATTTTTCATTGTATCTTTTATTTTATTAAACATTTTATTACCAAATGTATTGATAAATCTATTTATATTTTTATATATAAATATATTTTTATCATCAGCATCCTTTACTTCATTGTATATTGATTTAAAATCAATATAAATATTATTTGTTTCTAATAGTTCATTTATAGTACTCATATTATTATAAATATTTTCTAAATAATATGTATTTAATTTATATAGTTGCATTTTCCATAATACTTCTTTAATATTACCGTTATATGATCCAGTTATATGAGCTAGTTGATCTAAAGTTAATTTTATATTTTCTTTTATGGAAATATGCATAGAATAATCGATAACTTCTGTTATTGAAGGAGATTTAACACATATACATCTACATCTACTGATTATTGGATTAATAACTTTTGATATAGAATTAGCTATTATTATAAATCGACATTGATCACTATATCTTTCTATAGTACGTCTAAGAGAAAATTGTACAGACTCGGACATTACATCTACATTTTTAATAATTACTATTTTAAATTTATGTTTTGTTTCTACCAAATTATACATTGCTTTTGATACATATACTTTAATTACATCATGAATTAAATATCTATCATGATTATTTCCTTTAGGTTCTATTAATATATGGTGATAACTTTGTTTAAATTCTTCTTCACTTTCACTACTTCCAGATCCACTAACAATATATTTTACATGTTTTATATTATTAACACTTTTACCAAATAACATTTCCATAAAAATATTAACCATTGTATTTTTACCAGATCCATGACTACCATGAAATAGTAAATGTGGAATAGAGTTATCATTTGCCATTACTTCAAGCATATCGTATATATCTTTATGGAAAAAGACATCATTTATAGTTTTAGGATTATACTTATCTATAAAAAGCATTTCAATACATTTATTAAATTAATTATAACTTAATTAGTTTAATATATATATTTTCATCTTTTTTAGTAATTTATTTTATGTATGGAATACATATAAATTCTGATCCAAATATAATAATTGATGAAATTAATGAAATAGAGTCATATAATCATAAATATTTTAAATGTGTTCAATTATTTGTTAATAATTCTAATAAATATAAAGATGTATATAATAAATTTAAAGATATATGTAAAGAAAAATTAATTAACATTATAGTTCATTTATCATATACCATTAATATTGGTCAAACATGGGATGAATATAGCTGGTGGATAACACAATTAATATTAGAAATAGAATTATCAATTGATATAGGTGCTAAATTTGTCGTTTTGCATCTTGGTAAAAGTCTTGATTTAGATATAAATATTGCATTAAACAATATGTTTTCTTGTTTATTATATATTTCTAATAAATTAAAACATAAAATACCTGAAAATTTTAAAATACTATTAGAAACATCTTCTGGACAAGGTAGTGAAATGTGTATAAATTTAGAAGATTTGAGTAATTTTATTAACAAATTATTAAATAATAAAAATAATTATATTTCTAATTTGTTTGGTATATGTATAGATACATGTCATATATTTAATGCTGGTTATGATTTAAATACAACTACTGATGTAATAAAATATATTAAAGAATTTGATAAACTAATAGGAATAAAAAATATAAAATTAATACATCTAAATAATAGTAAAACTCCATTAGGATCTAAAATAGATAGACATGATAATTTAAATACCGGACAAATAAAATTGGAAGGAATAAAAGAGATTATTAAATTTGCTTATAAATTAGATATACCTATCATATTAGAAACACCTGATGATTTTATTGATGAAGATATAGAATTAATTAATCATTTTTTTAAGTTCTAGATATTTTTGTTTGTATTTCAAATATTTATTTCTAAATTTAATTGGCCCTTGTGGTGGGGTTGTCATTATAACGGGTTCAACTGGTAAATTACTTCTATAGCCTTTATAAGGGTTATACATTTCGAGAAATTGTTTTAATATTTGTATCTGATTATCAATTGCATATGATATTATTGTATTTAACATATATCCAATTGTGTCCATAATGATTTGTATTATAATCGTATAATCATTAATAATACCAGCATCCAGATATACACCTAATGTAGGTAAAAAAGAACTAACATAGGCGTATAGGTCTTCATGAACTGTGTATTGATTTAATGAAATTACATTGATAATGTATTGATTAGTAGTTGTATCAAAAAAATAATGATATTGACATTGATGTCCACTAGTAAAATCTCCATCAAATTTTATATGGGATAAATTATGATGTTGTGGATTAGGATGTGCTGAAAAATGCATATTTATATTATTGTGAACTGGAACATTAAACCTATCATAAGTAGTAAAAGATATTTTAAAATTTACATACACACCAGTTTGTTTTGCCGCAACACTATCTATTAATATTTCATATCTATAATTTAGATGTCCGTATGAGAATTGTTGATATGTCAAACTATTAATATAATTTTCTACATCTTCAATAATAGTTGATCTGCAGTACTAGGATTAGTAATTCTGAGTACATCTATAATTCCTTTTAAATGCAAAATATCCCATAAATTATTTGTATAAGTAATTGTTGTTTCCATTCTTATAATATATATGTAGTGTTTTTTTTTATATTATATTATTTTTTATATTAGACTAATTATGATGATTTATATATGTTTATATAAATATAGACCAGTTATGACCACTTTTAGATATATTATAGATTACACATAATATACGTTTAATACTATGTTTATAGATAGTTTTTATATTGTTTCTATTGATTTAAGATATACTTTAAAATCTAATATATCACTACTCATACTTGAGAAAATTGGCTAAATAAAGACCACCCAAACACACACAGAAATTTACTAAAAAACTAATATTATGGAAACAAGCATAACAACTTTAAGAAAAATATGTGTAATTTTTACGTCCACTACTTTTATGGTAACAAGTGTCACAACTTTCGGAAAATTTCTATATTTTCTATGTTGTCACTACAGATAATGGATATATGTATAATAATTTTAGGATTATATTTATAGAATATTATAAATATATAAATATATAAATATTATTTATATTAACTAACTATGGAACATAAATATAATTGCGACATATGTAATTACGATACAAGTATTAGATTTAATTATAATAAACATTGTAATAGTAAAAATCATTTATTAAAAGAAAAAACAACAAATAAATGTTATAGTTGTAATAAAATATATAAACTATGTGATAGTTATAGAAAACATAAAATACAACATATTGTGTCAAATAGAAATAAAAAGAATAATATTAATAAAGATAATAATAAAAATATTAATATTAATAAAAATAATAATAAAGATATTTCTAATAAAGAGATTGTTGTAGAACTTAAAAAAGAAATAAATAATTCTAATAATAAAGTTGTTAAAGTAGTAAATAAAGCATTAAACAAGGCATCGACACTTATATCTTATCTTATGGAACATCATTCAACAACACCACCATTAAGGAAATTAAGACAGAGTAAATGTATTAAAACATTAAGATTAAATTATAAGTGTGAAATAGATAAAAACAAAGATTATGATTATGAATTAGAGTTATTATTAATCAATGATCATTCTAAAAATAAATTTGTTAAAAATATTTCTAAAACAATATTAAATTTAGTTAATCATAAAACTGACCAACAACCAATATACAACACCGATAGTTCTAGACAAACATACGTTATTAAAACAACTAATAAATGGAATGAAGATATTGCAGGTGTTAAATTTACAGAATTAGTAATAAAACCATTATTAACATATATTGGTGATTTAATTAAAAATTATAGAATTACAAAGCTAGATACAGTTAATATGTATAAAAATAATTTAGAACAAAATACTGTCCATTTAGAACAAATGTCTAAAACACTTAATCTAGAAACAGATATAATTAATGATAAATTAGTTAAACCTATATTAAGAGAATTAACACCTTATCTTAGATTCTTAGAAGAGGAATTAGAGGAAATGGAAAAACTAGAAGAATTAGAAGAAATACAGGAAGAATTAGATTATATAGTTGCTACTAGAAAATTACAAGAAAAGAATAAAATTAAAGATATATCTAATGATAGTGATGGTGATGGTAATAATTCATGTGACACATATAGTGTTAAATCTAGCGATGATTCTGATTATGATTCAGAAGAAGAATTACAAAGATTTATAGAAATGAAAAAAAGAACAAGTAGAAAATACAGAGAATATATTAAATAATTAAATAATTTTATAATATACGTCATGTCTCTCATAACGTCTTAAATTAATATCTTGCATAAATCCTCTATTTTCATAGAATCTAACTAAATTACTTTGTTGTGTATCAAATATTAGCATAATACCATTACATTTATATTTACTAGCTAATTCTTCAGATTTTTCCATTAATACACTGCCTAATTTTTTATTTCTTTCTGATTCAGCAATATATATATAACTGATATAAAATACTCTTCTATGATCATCTAATAACATTATACTAGCAGTTACAAATCCTATTATTTTTTTATCATTATTTAACATTACTATGACAACACTATTTTTATCTTTTAAATTTTCTAATATTTTATCTTTAGTGTGCATTAATTTATCATCTTCTTCTAATTCAATAAAATTATTATAAATAAGATCAACAAAAAGGGTTAAATCTTGATTTACTAATTCTTGATAAGTTAAAACAGTAATACTCATAATAATATATGTATTTATAATAATTTTTGTTTTTCATCATTAAAATATTTAATCTTGTCTAATATAATTTCTCCATTATTATAATTATCTAATTCTAATAATGTTAGATTATTTCTATTCATTGGATTTTTTTTAGTTTCTCTTATAACCAAACGAATCAGTGATCTTTCATAATAAATATCATTTATATTAGGTAACATATATGGATCATTTATTTCTACATAAAATAATTTATCAACAAATATACTATCTTCATATTTTTCAATAAATTTATTTTTACCATTATGTTCTTGTATTAAATTACTCATTATATCAAGAAAATCAGAAGATATATTAATATACGTATTATTATAACAATTTATTATTTTATAAAAATTTATTATTTTATCAAATTCTAATCCATAATCTACAAATTTATTATTTTTAATTTCAATATATATAACAGATAATTTAGTTATGATAATATTTCTTAATAATATATTTAGATTAAATTTATAATAATTAGGAATATCTGTAAATAACAAATATTTTGTTAAGATTAAATTATTTTTATACAACACATCAGAAAATATTTTTAAATCATAGTTATCTAATAAACAATAAATATATTTTTCTTGAATATAATTATAACAATTTATAATACTTATCATATCAAATATAAGAGTTTTACTATTATTATAGTTTACAAATGTTATTGTTTTTTTAACATATGATTCTATTAATGTAAATATTTTATTTTCATAATCTAATAAAATATATAATACTTGATCAATATTCTTAGATATAAATAATTTATTATATTTATCTGCTTTAAAAAATACCTTTCCAATATTCGTGTATATATCAATAAGTTCTGTAATATTAGACCAATCATTAAATGGTACACTATCATTAAAATTTATAAAATTATCTATAAAATTATCTGGAATAAAGTTAATATTTTCATTATCAAAAATAATACATAGTTTTAGAAATATATTTAATTTTTCATGTATATTTAATAAATCAGTAGAAATAAATTCAATAGTTTTTGATATAATTGGTTCAAATAAGTTATTGATTGTGTTTATATTTTGTGTATTATTTTTTGTTAAATAAAGAATAACATCTATATATGCTAATATTTGTATTATAATTTTATTATCGAAATACAAGTTAACATTTAATAATAAATCTAAATAGAATGTAGATATTTTTACAATCATATTCATATCTTTAATTTTAATAATAAAATCTGTAATATTATCTATTGTATATGTAATTGATAAAAAATTTATGAACATATCCTTCTAAAATTGTCAATATATCGATAGTGATAAAATCTATTAAAAAACTAGTATATGATTTATAAATATTATCATCTTTGTTTTCTATAACTATTTTATGGAAATCAATAAAACAATTTAATATATCTAATATAAACATAGCAGGTAATAATTTTATATTAAATCTTCTAGAGAGAGATTTATTAGAATCTATAAATTCATCTAGTTTACCTAACAATAATAAAAAACTTAATATATCAAATAAATCTTGATATGGTAATTTTTTAGCAAAGAATATAGTATAATAAGTTTCTTCATTTATTGATTCTAATAATAGTAAATTCTTAATTTTCGATACTGATAAATTCATTAATAATAAAGAATTTTGTAAAGAGAAATTACCATCATTAAAATATGAATTTAATTTATTTAATATATTAGATACAAAAGTAATATTATTTAGATTATTGTATGAAAATTCAACAATATAATTTATATTGGTAGTATCAACTAATATTTTAATATAATTATCAATAACATCAGTATTTTCTATATTTTCCAATAATAAATCAAAAATATTATTTTCCATTATATTTATTATATACTAATATATTAAAATGGTAAAATATAACGAAATAATAATAATTTTTATAATAGTAATATTCTTAGTAATATATTTATTACCATATAAAGAAGATTATGATGGGAGAGTTAAAAATATATCAACTATAGAAGATTGTGCTGATATAGCATCATCAATATATCAAACATCAGCTTTTGCATATAATCCAGATACAAAATCATGTTATATATCAAAAACATCATTAACAAGACCACCCATACAAATTCATCCATATCATAATGATTTTAAAATATCAGATATAATATGTAATAAATTAAATTATATTCAAAACAGTGAGAATAAATATAAAAATAATATGATTGCAAATAGATATTATTATTGTTATAATAATACTGTAAATATTGATGATAACATTGATCAATATTATTTTGAACAATATAAACCTAAAAAATTAATATCATATGAAGATCCGACTGAGTTACATATAAATAATCATGATTTATTTAAAATAGATTGGCCTATTGAAAAATCTCAAATGAATGATATACGAATAACATATGATGATACAGGAGATAATAATAAAAAAATTAAAAAAATAACATGGAATCCTATGGTAGAAATAATAGAACCAAAGAAATCAGTATATGATATATATGATGACAAAAATAATTTTAGTTTATTCAAAATAAAAGAAAATACATGTTTATAAAATTATTTTATACAATAATTAGTATAATACTATGTCTATAAAAATATATATAATTATTGTTTTAATAATAATTTTTATTTATTTAATGGTAAAAAAAAGAAAACTTTGATAATTCTGGTACACCATCATTAACAAATGAAGCAATACAAAATATTGCAAGTATATATAGTAATGTAGGAGGAACTGCATCATTTAATGATATAACATTAACTGGAGGATTAATATCACCATTGGTCATAAGTGAATCAGGTAATTTTAAAGATATATCAATAAATGGAAATCTATCATTACCACCAGATAATAATACACAACTTATTTTAACAGATACAAATGCTATTGGAACATCTATAAATAAATATGGTATATCAACACCTACAATAAATACAAAAGATATAAATATATTAGGTAAATCATATTTTAAACATGATATAAATATTGATGGATATCTAAATCCAAAAAATGGTATACAAATACCTGTAATATATAATTCAAGTTTATCATCAAGTGATATTACTAAAACAATACAGGGATATTTTAATACAAATGATACAGATGGAAAATCAATGTTATTTCTATTTGTAAATTCAACAGGTGGTAATAGTAATATAAGTCATGATTATAGTTTAATACTTGCAATTAAAGTTAGAAATCTAAATAGTACTACACCAAATATAGTAACTTTTAATTTAGCAAGTTTAGTAGGACAAAAAGATAATCCGAATATACCATATAATCCTTTTAATTATATAATCAACAATACTCAAAATCTGATACCATTATCATCACTACCATCAACATCTATTAAAGGAAATTAAGCTATTTCTTGTAAAGGAATGCTATATAAATGATTAAATATATTATTAGGGTCTAATTGTTTTTTCATTTTAACAAGAAAATTAAATGTTTCTTTGTCCCAGAATGTAGTTTCCCATTCGGGTTCATTACAATCTGAATGATTAATATATGTAGAGTGTCCAAATAATTCCCTTAATTTATTAATTCCATTCATTGTCATTTTACGTGATACTTCTGCTCCCTTTAATAAATATTCTTCTATTTTTTTAGATCTCTCAGCAACATTATCTATTTTTAAATATTCTGATATTTGTTCATTAAAATTTTTATCAAAGCCATTTGACTCACTATAGACTCTTTCATTCGTCTCATATTTAAATTTTGGTGCAAATTTCTTTGTATCTAAAAACAACTGATTTGTATTAGGTCTAAAGTCTATTATATATGAACGTATATACATTAATCCTATTGCATTACGAACATTTTTATTTACAGAAGTTTTTTCATTTTCCTTTAATATTTCTGGAGGAGCACCATACATTCCTTTTGATATTTCCAACTGTATCAATGGTGCACCTGCATGTAGCACTTCCATGATTTTATCAGCACATGCAGTGGGATTTTTAACATCATCAAATAGTAAATATCTAGAACCAAAAGCAACAATATGATCATTATATGATTCATATGTCCACCATCTTTGTTTACTGGGTGTAAATGATTTACCAGATGTTTCTTGATTTGGTGATTCAATAAATGTTGAGTTTGGCTGCATTGAAACTGTAAAAGCAATTCTATCATTCCATCTATGAATAGAAGATGTTGATATATTTATATCTTGATTGAGTTTAAGTTGTACTTGATCACATAAAGGAATTTGTTGTGTTAAATCTCTAATAAAATCATTTGTATATTTTTTGGCTTCATCAAAAGTTAAATTAGCAAACGAAATAAACATATCAAAACTATCTAATTTAAATTGTATCTGCCCTCCAAAGAAGGGTTTTAATGAAAAAGGTGATCTTAAGAACGTAGATATAGCGTATTTGGTTTGTTCTTCGGTTAGTTCGGATAGTTTTATAACTATATCACCAAATGAATCTAATTTTGGTAATAATTTATAAGTAACATCAACAACAATACCAAAATTGCATGCACCACCACCTCTAAATGCTTTGAAAATATCAGGATGACTACAATTGCTAATATCTAAAATATCACCATTTGCCAAGACAACTTTCATACAAATAACATTATCAACACCCATACCATTTAATTTAGGAAATAATCCAAAACCACCGTCTAAAATCCATCCTCCTGCTGCCCCTACAGTATTACTAGCACCTTTCATTGCCCAATCATCAATTACACTTTTGTTTTCTGTATTGTGGTTTTTCATCATATAATCAAATACTTTATACCATTGAACACCAGCACCAACAGTAAGATACCCATCATCATATTTTGGATAGTTTATGTCTGTTTTATTACAACCAGTTGACGGATCTCTAATAACACTATCGGGTGTTATTTCGGTTGTAATATTTTTTTCATTAATAATATATTTTTTACTTCTCCAATAAATATTTCTAATTTTATGAGTCCATAAAACAATACTATTATTTTTAGGATATGATCTGCCAATATAATCATGACCAGTATTTTTTACAATAATTGTGTTGCCCGGTACATTATTTTTTTTAATATAAAAGATATATCCTCTGCAGAATATACATCGACATAATATACATTTTTTGGTTTTTCTTTAGTATCACCCCAATATTTATAAAATCCATTATTAGTATATCCATTTATTTTATCAGTTTCGTAATATGGATTATCCTTTACTTGCATAGAATCAATAACACACGCATCCGCATCAATTTCATCTATAAATGCTGTATCACATACAGAGTTTGGCCATTTTTTAAGTTTTAAATAATCAGGGTTTTCCATTCTTCTACGCAATTCATAATATTTCGTTTTATATTTTATATATAATTTTTCATAATCTGTACCATCAATAATATCCATTTTTATATATAAATTATAGATATATAAAATAATATATTTTCGATATTGTGTACATCAAATTTTTATTTATGCCTTTAGGAATAAAAAAGAAAAAATCTGCCTGAATTAAAATAAATAAATCATAGAATAAATAAAACATTGTTTTGACCATAAGTCTTTCTGTAATTTTCAATCAACAAGTTAATTTCATCTTGTGTGTTTACAATTGTTTTTTCAATTATCATAAATGGTATATGTAATTGTGTAAACATGCCACCCATACCATCAACATGACGTTGAAAACTTTTGTCAGGATTACTTGTTTTTTCAACAAGATATTTATCATGAGCGAGCTCACATAGTATTATATATTCTGCCATAGCTAGTTACTATTGTTTATATTAAATAATGATATAGAATATATAGTGATATAAATATATCAATTTTTTAAATAAATTTATTTCTTAGATTTTTTAACCGGTTTAGAACCTTTTTCCTTCTTAATTAATCTTTCTTCTTTAAGTCGTATTTCTTCAAGTTCTTTAACGTAGACATTATAGTATTTAACAAATTCATCAAGTTCTTCATTCCAAATACTTTCTATAGTTTTTTCTTTATATTCATCTAGTATTGTTTGGATATCTTCTAATTCTTGTTTTAGTTCTTCTACTTTTTCATAAGTTAAAGACCATAAAGGCATATCAATAAGATATTGATAAGATTTTTCTGATTCATCATCATTAATTTTACGAGCTAATTTTGGAAATTTAAGTTCAACTAGTCTAGCGATAATAACATCCTTCTTTTGTTTTTCTATTATTATTTTTTTGCTAAGAATATATTCAATGAACATACGTTTATATTTTGCAATATTTACATCATTTTCTAGAACTTTAATTCTATAAGCTTTACGTTTAATATATTGTTGTCGTCTAACCTTATAAAACTCATCGATAATTTCATATGGTGTATCATATTTAGTTATTTTACCATCGGCATTATATAGACACATATTTGTCATTGATAATTTTGCAGTAAGTTTAAGATATGATTCTAATTGATTAGATTTTATTAATTTTTGTAATTCACCTGGTTTAAATTGTACAGTAATATCTACTTTATTATTATATGGTTTCATATTAAAATCAATTAATTTCTTTTTATCATTTTCTTCTTTTTTATCTAAAATAGTAATCTTAGTCAAAAATTCTTTATATTTTTCAAATGATATTGGATTGCGACTAACTGGTAATTCTGTAATATGTACAGTGTTATCATTAATTATTTCATAACAACCGCTAACAATAAAATCTTGATCACCAACTGGTTTAATCTCACCAATAAATCCTCTATAATAAGGAATAATTTCTTTATAATCTTTATCATTAATAATATTACGCAATTGTGTTACTATATCTAATGGATTAAATTGTAATATATTAGTAGAATATCCTGTACCAATACCAGTAGAACCATTGACCAATATCATTGGAATAATTGGATAGTATACTTTAGGTTCAACGCGTTTACCTTCTTCAACATTGTATTCTAATATGTGTTCATCTTCTTCACGATATATGTAATGTGCAAGTTTATTTACATTTGTAAATATATAACGAGGCGAAGCAGCATCTTCACCTCTCATACTACGGGAACCAAAATTTCCACTTGGAACTAGTAAATTAATATTGTTACTGGTTGGCCAATTTTGTGCCATTCCAATAATAGCCTCTTGAAGACTTATTTCACCGTGATGATATTCAGTTTCACAACTAATATAACCTGAGAACTGACCCACTTTAATATCTGGAGCACGTTTACCACGTAACAATCCTGCATAAAATATTTTACGTAAAGCAGGTTTGAATGAATCAACTAGAGAAGGTATAGAACGAATATTATCAGCATTTGAAAAGTGTATAAGATCTTTATTAATAAAATCATCATATGATACTTCTCCAATCATTTCAAGCATATTTTCAGGATTATAATTAGATAACCAACGTTTACGATCATCTTTACGTTTATCTTCAAATGCAAGAGTTATACATTCATCGACATGTTTAAGTTTTTTTCTGGTTGCAGATGTCATAGATGATGTATCGGAATCATTATTTTTAGATTTTTTATCATCAACATCTGAATCACTATCGCTATTGTTTTCTCTATCTTTTGTACTTATATCTTCTGAATCAGAATCATCAAGTGAACAAACAAAATTTACTTTTTTATCATCAAAGTTTAAGAAAGTTTCTTTTGCTTCCAGAGCAGTGGAAGTTCCAAGCCCTTTGTAATATTTAGCATCAGTCCATTTATTCAAATTTTCTTGTTTTTCTTTCCAAAGTTTATACTCATTAAGACTATAAAATATTTTGGGATTTTCTTGTTTTTTATCTTTAGTTTCATAAATTTTAAGAAGAGGAGTACGAAGACATTGAATAAAATTATCTGTTAAAATTAGACTAGGCCACATAAAATGAATCAAATTAATAATTAATCCTTTAATGTGAGAGCCGTCAGCATCTTGATCGGTAAGAATTAGTATACCACCGTAACGTAATTCTTTTACTGATTTATATTCAACACCTTGTTTTAATCCAAGAATACGTTTTAGAGTAACAAATTCTTCATTATTAGCAATTTGTTTAATAGTTGCATTACGAACATTTAAAAGTTTTCCCCTTAGAGGAAAAACACCATATAGTTTTGATCCGATAATTTCAAGACCTTCTTTTGCAAATCCTTTGGCCGAATCTCCTTCTGTTAGGATAAGTCTACAATTATGAGAATTTGATCCACCAGCATCTTCAGCATCTTCGAGTTTAATAAGATCTTTTAATGATTTTTGTTTTTTTCCATCTGTTTTTTTAAGTTCTTTATTTTCTTTAAATTCAGTTATACTAATGACTTCATCTACTATACCAGACTTAGAAAATTTAGTAATAAATTCATCAGACAATTCACATACAGAACCAAAATCACTAATTTTAGTTTCTAATTTATCTTTTACTTGGGATGTAAATCCAGGATCTTCAATAGAACATACAATAAATAGTGTAAGATTCATTTTTACAACATCTGGTTTAACTTTAAGATCTTTATTTTTCTTTTTAATAACCTCAATAATTTTATTTGCTACTTGGTTTGCAATATATTGAACATGAGTACCACCATTATATGTACATATACCATTAACAAATGACATACTAGTAAAACCAGAAGAATTATCAAAAATTGCTCCAATTTTCCACCGTGATCCACCTTCAAATAAAGTTAAACTTTTAGGATCTGATTCATAATACATTTTAATATATTTTGTAAAATCATTACAGTTAATTTTTTTATCATTGAGATAAACAGTTACATTCTTGTTTGTACAAATAGCAAGATCATATACACGTTTCGCAAATAATGATGAAATATCTGATGTCATATTTTTATAACCAAATCTGTGATATTCTGGAATGAAAGTAATTTTTGTATAAGATTCTTTATTGGAATCTTTAATAGTTGGTTTTGTTTTATCTCTCATATTATTTGTAAATGTTTGTTGATAGTATTTCTTATTCTTAGCATCAACTGTTTCAACTATAAATTCTTTAGAAAATATATTTGTTAATTTAGATCCAAAACCATTTTTACCACCAACGATACGTCCTTTTTCTTCATAAGTAGAAGATGTACGCAGATTACCAAAAATCATTTCTGGTACATATGTTTTAAATTCTGAGTGATATTCAACTTCAATACCTGGACCATCATTCCACACACTTATAGATCCAGTAGTCTTATCAACTTCTACTTTTATATTTTTACATTCTTTAGTTCTGACTGTATGATCATATGCATTTACAATAATTTCATCAAATATTTTATATAAACCAGGAGAGAATAATATATCTGATTTTACAAATTTATCATTTTCTTCATCCAATACCCACATTGGCACAGTATTCGTTTCAACAGTACCAATATACATATCTGGACGTAATAGAATATGATCTATATCATTTAGACCCTTATATTTGTCTTCTACACGAACCGATTTAGATTTACTAGTTGAAGTCATATTATTTATTAATTTTTATATATTATAATCTTAAATCTGATTAAGTTTATTTTTCAATTTTTATTTTACGATTATTTGATGATTCATAAAATAAAGACCATTAAAGATCATTAAAGACCAAAGAATATATTTTATTATTCTACGTTATAAATAAAATATTAATCTATAGATTAATAATAATAAATGTTATACGATATTATAGGCATTGTTATCTTTATTATATTTGTGTACTGTATATTAAAACTTAATAGCAATAATAAAATAAATAAAAGCAATAAAATAAATAAAAGCAATAAAATAAATAAAAGCAATAAAATAAATAAAAGCAATAAAATAAATAAAAGCAATAAAATAAATAAAAACAATAGCAATAAAATAAATAAAATAATTAAAAACAATCCAATACAAGAAACAATATCCAATAAAAAAGAATATGTATATATAACAGTAGAAATAAATGGTAAAGATAATGGTAGAATACTAATTAAATTATATGAGGATATTGTACCAAAGACATGTAATAATTTTAAAACATTATGTAAACAAAGAAAATATATTACATCACCATTTCATAGAGTAATAAAAGATTTTATGATACAAACAGGTGATTATACAAATTATAATGGTACAGGAGGGAAATCTATTTATGGAAATCAATTTGAAGATGAAAATTTTGAAATAAAACACAATAAACCATATTTATTATCGATGGCTAATTGTGGACCAGATACAAATGGATCACAATTCTTTATTACTACAAAAGAAACACCACATTTAGATAATAAACATGTTGTATTCGGAGAAGTAATAAAGGGATTTGAAATAATTAAAAAAATTAATAATACAAAGACAGATAACCAAGACAAACCATATGATAGTATAGTTATATCTGATTGTGGTATTATTGAATTATGATTGATTTTTTAAATTTACTAAAATGTTAAAACACTTATAATTTAAGTATTATATAATAATATACAATATGTCAATATATGATAGACCAATAAATTATGATAAAGATGTAATAATGGGTTATGATAGAACACTAGTAGATAATGAAGATTATATTAACGAAAAAGAAGAAATTTTAAAAAATAGAGGTACAACTAATTATAAAATTCAAAAAACAACAAATGAAATAAATCCATTATTTACACCAGCAACAAAAATATTAAATCAAAATAATACAAATAATATAATAAAAATAGATGAAGTAGATTATGATCCATATTTAGATTTTTTGAGAAAAAAAGGATTAGATAATAATAATGTTGATGTACGATATAATATTGAATATATAAACATAGATAGTTATAATAGAAATAAGGTTCCTAAAAATATACCATCTGTAACATATGAATTAAGTACAGATCCATTAAGTATATCAAATAATACATTGCAAATAAGTCTTACATCTGATCAAATAAAGAATATTAATATAGGTGATAAATTTTCATTAACAGGTGTACAATCATTAGAACAAGTATATAGTGCATATAAAGGTGGTAATACAGTATTAACATTTATAAAAAATAAAAGTTATATTCAAGTAAACATTAATCCAAATATTTATTCAACAAAGAATTTAAATTTGTACCAAAAATATTTTGATACAAGTAAAGTTTTTGTAAGAATTTCAGGTGTACAAGGTGTTAAACAAAATAATTATTATAAGATACAAAATAATAATCCATATAATACAACATCAAATAATATATATACCAAAACTATTCAATATAGTAATGATCCAACCTCCCCATATATTGGCAATGTACCAGTATCTTTTATAAATAATCAACATCAAATATATTTATTACCACCAAATGATACAAGTGTGATATTTGATCCAAATAAATTTTATATATTATTACCATTTGCATCAGATGGAACAAATATTATTTCTACAGATGATAATATAAATAATAATTATAATATAACATTTGATTTTGATCATTATAATTTTATACCAATTAATGAAATAAATGCCGATTATCCTATTAATAGCGAACATATCAATGGTTTTCAAATAGTAGAAACAATAAATTATACAAATAATTATATAACAACAAAGGTTTATCCGCCAATAGATTCAAATTTAATTAATTCTTCGATATTTTATTATAATAACTTTGGCGGAGATTCTATATATTTAAGTATAATTAGTCAAACAGTATATGGTTATCCAGATCAAAATAATTATACAATAAATTTAAATAAAGTATATAATAATGTAGTAGAAATAAAGTTAATAGATTCTACTTTTATAAATCCAGCAAAAACATTTTATAATACTGGATCAAGTAAAAATAATCGTATTTATTTTCAAAATATGGAAAATATTGAAAATATACAATTTATTGAATTAACAGAAGGATTATATACATATGATACGTTAAAAACAGAAATAGAAACACAATTTTCTAAATTAACACGATCAGTAGATCCAATAAATTTTGTTTATGATTTAAATTATAATATTAAAGTATCAATAAATACAAATACAAATGTTATAACTTTTAATAGTTATAAATCAAAAACATTAAAAACACCAATAAATAACGTAGATCCAGTAATAAATTTAAATGATACAGGTATTGGTGTTGGAACATACACTATTGTAATTGATCATCCAAATCATGGGATAACTACGCAAACATCAACAGTTTTATTTTCAGGATTTATTGATCATTTAGGAATACCTGCACAATTTCTTAATACAGAACACACTATAACAATAATAGATAATAATCGTTATAGTTTTATATTAAAAAATATAAATTTAAATCAACAAAAATATTCAACTAATGGTGGTCAAAATGTGATTGTTTTAATACCATCACCGATGAAAATGTATTTTAATTATTCAGATACTGCCGGTACTGTATTAGGATTTAGAAATGTAGGTTATGTTACATCAATAACTGATTATAACTATATAATAAATAATTCTGATCCATATTTAAATGAAGTAAATTCAGATGCAAATGGGAATATAATAATATTAAAAAATAAGGCAATACAATTATATAAGTTTACATATTTTTTAATGTATTGTGATTTATCTAATCAACTAACAAATGCAAATACAAAAAATAATTTATTTTCAAAATACAGAATCACACAAGATAATATATTAAACAATGAAAAAACAGATATTGGAATGTATTTCTACGATCCTATATTTTTAGTTGATAAATTAAGCTTTAAATTTTATAATCCAGATAATACACTAGTAGACTTTAATGGTAATGATCATTCATTTATAATACAAATAACAACATTAGATAATATGCCATTATTGACAAATATTAATTCGACGAGAACTTTGATAAAATAGAAAAAGTTCTAATTGAAATTATTTATTATTTCTACGAGAACTTTGATAAAATAGAAAAAGTTCTAATTAAATAAAAAAAAAATGAAATAAATAATTCACTAACAAACCATAATGAAATAAAATATAATTATTCTTTCTTGCATCGAACACGATGGATCGCATGTACTCCCAGGTTGTGGTTGACGGTTCGGTAGCAAGCGTGATTCACCAGACGATCGCTATGTTTCTCATTGCCGCGAACCTGTTTCGCTTGCTGGTTTCAACAGATGAACTGGGAACAACCAGCATTCCATTCCGCCGTCGAATTCCGAATATGAAGAAGATCACCGTAGGTGATGTAATCCTCAACAACAATGACATCTTCTGTGCAGTCTTTCGCGCAGTACAAGTCGCACTTGAATTCAAGAACTTGAGTATCACTGTTCAATCATGTGAACAAGACCTCACAGTGCTTCTACAGGAAGCTAGTACAGATGGAACCAGCTATGTGCGAACAGCGCCATTTGATCTATTTGATTCACGTCTCTTCACAGTCACTCAGCGTAGAATCGCTACTGCAGATTGCACATGTCTGTTGTTTGCTTTGGTCAAACCACTGCGCTATGAATACAATGTATTTGTACGACTCAATGATAGTATTCGCTATTTTAGAAAGTATCTTCGCGAAGAAGACAAGAATCTTGATTTCGAATTTTGTAAATTCACATATTGTCATGGCTCTGGAATGATTCCTGTTTTATCACCAAATGCTTGGAACGCACCAGATCCCTATGAGTCTGATGACTACTAGATTTCAACATAAGTTTTTTATTCCATACTAGATTTAACTAATACTTTATCTAATATATTTAATTTTGTATATAAATTAGAAACCATAGATAAATAACCATCCATAATTTTCTTCATTTTCTTAATATAAATTTCTAGATATACCTTAAAATAAGGATATATAGATTTATTTAATACATTTAATGTTTTAGATGTATCTTTGTTTAATGGAACTACAGTATTTGCAGATAACAATTCATGGATGAATAATAATAGTTTAGAAATATTTGTATTTTTATCATCATCTTCATCATCTTCATAAATATTAAGTGTTATTTTAACTATTTTTTCTGGTAAGATATCAAATAAATATGATGTTAATGATATATTGTTTAATTCTACATTTATTACTTTTTTAAGTAATTTATCTATACGTTTATCAAAATCTACAGCATCTTCATTATCTTGTTGTGGATAGCTTAATTCTATTTCTGCCCGTAATAATTTAATAATTATATGATAAAGATTAACCATCATAGTATTTTTAATAACATGAATAATAATATTCATAATAATTGTTAATTGATAATTTGCATCATTATAATATATAGGTAATGAAAAATAATTATTAATATCAGTATGTAATACTGCCAAACCAGCATTAGCTAATTTAACAATGTTATCATTATGTAAATTAGTATTTAACATACCTAAAATTTTATCAATAATTTGTGTTGAATCAGACAATTTAGTTTTTTTCTGTTTTTCAAATAAATATTCCCATAAACTAGTATAAGTTCTATAATCATAACTTCCAATAGATAATATTTGTTTTACAATATCATCATATATTTGTAATGGATAACTACTTAATGACATTTTTTGATAAAGATTATTTAATATATCACTTTTAACAATACTATCTTTTTTATTTTTTTGTCTTATCTTATCTAATTGAGGATTTTCTAATAATGGATCTAATATTCTTTGAGTTTCAGATTTTTTATCATCAAGTTTTTTTGTTAAATCTATTATTTCATCATCATGAAATATAGTAGTTTTACCAATATCACCACGAATCTTTGTTTGTTGTTCCTCTATATCTATTATATCTTTTATTGATTTATCAATTTGCATAGTGTCTGTATCAATAACAGATTCAACACCCTTGTGATAGGATACTGGTGCATCATATACACTTTCAAGTAAAGGCAAAACTGTAATTTGATCAGTAAAGAAAGACATTATTTTATCATGATCATCTTTAGATAAATTATTATAATAATTATTTATTCTAGAATACCATATATGATTAAGAATATATAACATCATTTTTATGATTATATTATTAAATCGTAGATTATGATTTACATTTGTTGATTTAATTAGATCATTATTTATTTCTTTGATAATCTCGGTTAAAGTTTCATTTATTTCAAAATAAAAGTTATCAATATTTGTTTTAACTATTTTTTGCGCTAATTCTAATGGTTTAAAACCTAATCTATTTTTTGATTTCTTAGTAGAAACAGATACATTTAATTTTAATAGTTCAGTAACCGCATCAGTATTTGATTGTAAAATAGCAATAGACAAAGGAGTATTTCCATCTTTATCTCTGGCATTTAAATTAGCACCATTTTTGACTAATATTTTTAATATATCCATATTAAATTCCATAAATAAACCATTTGGTTCATCATTTATATTAGAACCCATAAATTTATAATTTGATTTATCAAATTTATTTCTTGTTGTAACATCTTCGGCAATATTATATAGAAATAATTTTTTATTTTTCTTAATAAGTTTACTTATTTTTGATGATAACTTATCATAATCTATATCATTTATATCAATTTTGTTCAATGTTGTTATGGTTGCTATCTTATATTGTGGCATATTTACATTTTGGTTATATCTATAACCAAAGTTATTAGTTGTATTATTTATTATATTAGATAAATTTTCATTAAAAATTTTATCAATAATTTTACCTATAACTATTAAAACAGTACTTACATCATCTGGATTATTTTTTGTGTACTTTGATATGTTATCTGATAATGATAATATACTTGATCTTAATTTTTCTAATTCTTCTAATTCAGGAGGTAATGCTGCTGGAATTTTACTTAAAATATATGTGTATATAGAATCAATTATATATCTTGTTACAATATATTTTTGTGTTAAAATAAATTTATCTAATAACTCTGATATTATGGGTATACCGAATGAAAGATTCTTATCTATTTGTAATGCATTACTAATACCATATTTACCAATCTTTGAACCATCATTATCATCAAGAGAATAATTTGGATTACCTTTTTCTCCATATATTAAAGATAAATTATTAACTTCAACGTCATAATCATTAATATTTGAAATAAAACCTACCATAGGTTTTTGTATAGCAATACCATTTTTAACAAGAATATATATTTGTTTTTGAGATACTTGTATTACATATTTTTGAAATAACTTTGTTTTATTAAGTTTTTGTATAGCAATATCATCTGTTATGGTAATAAATTTTTTAAAATTATCAAATGATGTAAAAAAATCAGGTAACTTTGATATATCATAAAACATAATGTTATCAATTAAATCTGTATTACGTGCATATAATATTGTATAATAATCAAATTTATTGAAATAATTATTGTAAACTTCTATAGCTGATTTTTTATTAGTATATTTAATAATATCATTTAAAATATCATAGTATCCTTTAATAATATTAAATAATTTAATAGGATATTCTTGTTTATTTTTATTATATTGATCTAAGAAAGAATCTATTTTATCTAAATATGCTAAATAAAATATTTCTGGATTATAATATTCATTAATACCTTTATTATTATTATATATGATTATCTGATGCGAGTTATTTAATTTAGATTCTATAAGTTTTTTAATATTTTTAAAATATATTATTAATTTATCATATTCATTTAAAAACAATACAGATTCATTTGTAAAACTAAGTATATCAATAATACATTTTTGTAATACTGAAATAAAGTTTGTTAAATCAACCATATTGTTAATATCATTTATATTTTGTAAAAATGAATTAAGTGATTTTGTAGTTAATTTTAAATGCAATATATATTTTTTTAATATAGAATATATATTTGGATTTTGATTCATAATAATATCTATAGAAACTACAAATTGACTATTTGGAATAGCCGGATCATAAAAGGGTGCTCCTTGATAATATTGAGTATTATGCGTAACACAATTATCATATGCTTTCAAAATTTTTGTAATTTCATTAGAATATATTTGAGATTGTAATATTGTATTCAAATCAATATCTAAATCTGAAATTAATGAATCATCAAAATCGCCAGATGGTATTCCATCGACCATATTATCACTTAGATCAAATAGTTTAGATTCTGTTTTTTCTAAAGAACCAGAATATAATAATTTATCAAAATCTGTATTAGTAGTTGTATCATATGTAAAATATGATAATAGTTCATTATTAAGCATTAATAAATCATCAATATTATTTATTTTATCTATATAGACTTGACCTGTAGCATTTGGCATTGTATTGCCAAAAGAATTAATAGATTTTAATAAGGTATCTATAAATAATAAACTTTTATTTAAATCAAATAAAATTTGATTTTCCATATTTATTAAATTAAATAAATCAAGTACTTTATTATTGTTAGTAACTAATTTATCATTAATAGCTGATTTTAACTTAGATAATTCTTCTGCATTTTCATCTAAGAAATCAGTAAGATTGTTTTTATCCATAATTTTATTAAATAACATGTTAGTTGGCCCCCATCCATTTTCAGTATTTGGTTCCAAATGTATTTGTTTCTTAGCATTAATTAATCTATCATTTAAAAATAATTTTACTTTTTTATTAACTTCAGATGTGATTTCTATAATGCGAGAATTTTTTTGTTGTTCTGTTAATTTATCATTGATTAATATTTCAGTAATTTTATCATTTATTTTCGGAGTATGCATAATATCATAAATTTGTGATCTAAAGATATCTTGCGAATTATTAAAAATATTATATTGAGCATCAAAAAATTGTTTGATATTTGGTGTATTATTCATAAAATTTACCATATTTATTGTAATATCTTGAATATCAGTTGATTTTAATTTTAATTTAGATTTTGGTATTAATGGTTTATCTACTACATCTGGGCCTTCGATAGATTTACCTACAATAGCATAATATAATGGTGTTTTATAAGATACATCTAATGCATTAACATCGTGACCTGCATTTATTAATTCTTTAACAATTTCAACTAATTGTAACTTAGATGCGATATGTAGAGGTGTTTGATTTAATTTATCATATGATGATATTAACGTATTATTATCACGTAAGAATCTAACCATTTCAAGTTTTTGTCTATCTGTTAAATTTTGATTTAATAAAATAAGATGTAATATACTTTGTCCATCTTCATTCATCATATCATTTGTAGTAATACCATTTTCCATAATAAATTTTTTGATATCAATAAGATTATTTTCACTAGCTGCTTTTAATAATAGTTGTGATATAATTAGAGGATCATATTCTGTTTTAGGAAATATTGTACGGTTTATCATTAAATTTCTCGGTACAGGTTGTTGTTGTCCAAATGTTGATGGTTTTCTTATAATTGGATTACGACTCATTATATATTAGTATATATAATATTATATGAAAAATGTTTTATAAAATAACTAAAAAGAATAAAAAATATTTATATTAAATAAGATTAACACATACGATAATCTGATAATTTTTTACATTGAACAGCTTCGGTATTAACTTTACCACTACGTGTTTCATTGTATAATTTCATTTCTTTAAATTGGTCTCCTACAGGTTGTCTAGTGGGTGAATTATGAATACATACATTAGGATTGCAATTAAATTCTTTTGTTAATAACCCCCATTCAGTATCCATTATTTTAGCAGCTTGATTTTGTAAAAAAAATCTATATTCGTGTTCAGAAACTATATTATTTATATTTCTTATATTTTCTTCTCTAACTGAAGGTTGTCTATAATCGGTAATTTGTGAATAATCCATCATTGCTGGACATTCTTTGTAATAGTTATCTCTTGCAAAGTTCATTTATAATTATTGTTTAGATTTTTTATTTATTTCTTCTTTAATTTTTAAATAAAGTTCTTCTTTTTTATATAAAATTCTTTTTCCATCTTTTTTACAAAATGTTGGAATATCAAAAATACGGGCAATGTTCTCTAATTCAGTTTTAGAATATTTATCTATGGGTTCTAATTCTGTTAAATTTTTTACATTTGTTGAATTTATTGATTCTACTTCTTTCTTAATACCTAAATTTACCATTGGTTTCGATCCTTTTGATTTTTTAGAACCAAATGATATTAATTCATGCATACTTTTTAATTGCATACTTTCTATAGAAATAGTATCTGTTTGTTTATTTATTGGGACTTCGTTAGTTTTGATTTTAATTTCAGTAGATCTGTTTTCAGACGATTTAGATCTGTTAGAGACATTGTCCTTAATGGAGGAAGATTGTCTGTTATTTGTGTTATGTAATAATGATGTGGTTGATATTTCTGATTTGTTATCATCATCGTATTGTTTATTTGATTTATTTGATTTTTCTGAATTAATGGAATTTTTAATGATTTTATTACTATTTTTGTCTGTTGTGGAAGATAAGGAACTTTTCAACTCGATTGTACATGTTTTACCAACAGTATTATTTTTATCATTATTATCATCATCATTATCATTATCATTATCATTATCATCATCATTATCATTATCATTATCATTATCATCATCATTATCATTATCATCATCATCATCATTATTATTATTATCATTAATATTTGGTAATACTAGTATAGATGTTGTACTTAAATTAGATATTTTACTAATATTATCACTATCAGTATTTAATACATCTTTATTTTCTATTTCTTTATTGTTTATTTCTTTATCATTAATATTATCAAAATCTATTTTAAACATATTATCTGTTTGCTTAGCTTCAGAAAGATAATTTAATATATTTTTTCCATCATTATCAGAATCAGTGAAATAGTTAGACATACTTGTTATTTTTGATGAATGAATCTTACTAATTTTTTTTGTTTGATTTACTAAATCAGTATTTAATTCTTTTATATCACCTAACATATTATGAAATTTATTTTTTATTAATTTATTTGTATTATCATTAATATCATTTAGATGAATTTTTAATAATTTAAATTCATTTATAAAATAAAAAGTAATCAATATTATTATCAATAAAATACCTAAAAATTTAAAATCCATTTATATATTATTAAAATTTAAAAAATATAACTAAAATAAACGTACGGCTCTGTCCATCATAAATGAGTAAAATCATATGATAATGTTATTTTGTATGTAATGATTTATATATAATAAAAATGTTCACTATAAATAACATTTATTACCACAAGACATAAAATAAAAAAATGAAAAAAATAGTATATAATAATAAATTTAATATATAATAAGTTATATTATGAAAGAACAAAAATTAATTTTATATAATGATAAGATATTTTATATTGATCGATATATTTATGAATCAGAGGAAATGTTTTATTTTAGAATAAATTATATATATTACTTATTACAAGAACAAAAAAAAATATCTTTTGAAGATATGATAGGTTTATCAAAAATAGAATTAGAAAAAAAATTTAAACATTGTGATTATTTATCTACCTGAATTTAATTTATCTTTGGCATAATCAATATTAATAACATCTCCTGGTGTTATTCTTCTTGAATCATTCCATTCTTTCATATCTACTGGTGTACCAGTTGTTGTAACTGGACATACTGGACATTTCTTTTCAGTTACACAAATTGGAGGATGGGGTGGAACTGGAAACCATTTTTCTGGTGGTAAGTATGAATATCCATATTCATATAATTTACTATCTTCACGAGTAACAGGTAATATATTATAATCAGTATATTGTAATTCTGATTGCATTACACCAGTATCTTGTCTTGTTGGTCCAGATTCGTATTTTTGAGCATGTGTTTTATAAACATATGATTCCATACCATCTGAATTGATTACTTTTTTAACACAATCTTTACATTCTCCAGGATGAGCAGCATCTGAATGTGTTTTTACAACAGGAGTATTTATTGTTACAGGTTGTACTAATTGTGTAACTGGTTGAACTGGTTGAACTGGTTGAACTGGTGGCATAACAGGTTGTACATTTACAACTGGTAATGGTAAAGTTGTGTTTGTATTATTAAAATTTTCAGATCCGCAAAATGATTTTTTTGAAAATACATTTTCAATAACAACATATAATGAGAATAAAACAAGTGTTGTAACTAAGGAATCTTTTGTAGTAATAGATGTAGATGGTGTTAATTTTAATAGAACAAAAATACCTGCTAAAACAACAGCATATCTTATTATTTTATTTGTGTTTAATAAATCCGATGTGTTCATATATTATTCACATAGAAAAAATTATACAAGATGATTTATATTAATAAATTAATTTATATATAATAATTAATTTTTACTAGTATATATAATTATTGTTAATCCAATCATCATAATAGTCATTATAATAAGTAATGATAGGACTGCCATGAAATGTGGGTAATATTTTTTATTAATATCTTCTAATATTGGTTGTATAACTTTTTTTATTATTTTTTTTTTGGTTTTTTCTTTTGCCAATTCATTTGTCATAGCAGTTATAATATTTGTAGTAGTTGCATTTATAAATGATTCCATTTATATTAATAGAATAAAAATTATTAATGTGTTAAACGCTAATTTAAAAAATATAAGTTAATAATATGGAAGAAAATAATGATATAATAGATATTAATATAAAAAATGTTAAAATAGTACCATCAAATAAATTACATTCAAATATATTATATGATTCCAAAAATATTACAATAAAAATACCATCAGCATATATACCATTTGGTATTGAAAAATATAATAATGGTATTATATTGAATTTAGAACTATTAAATGATAATAACAATAATAACAACATAATAAGTAAGATCAGTGGATTAGAAAATCATTTATCAACTTTATATACAAATAATGGTTTTACACCAATATTAAAAAAAAGTAAATTAGGACATATAATTAGAACACATTGTACAAAATCAACAGAATGTTATATTATGAAAAAAAATACTGTTACAAAAAATGATGAAAAAATGTTTATAGATTTAATTAATATTCAAAATTCTGATTGTGAAATAGATTTAATGATAAAAGGGGTTTATATTAAAGAAAATCATTATGGATTATATATTATTGTAAAATCAATTAGAATATTGAAATTTAATTAAAATGAACTTGATGATGAATAGCTGCTAGATGAATCAGAAGAAGATATTGTACTTGAAGATGATTTAGATTCTTTAGAATTATTAAGTGATCTAGAAAGAGATGATATAGATGAGAATGAATTCAAACTAAAATCTGATAAACGTTTTTGTTTTTTCTCTTTTTTAGTCTCTTTATTTTTTTTAGTTTCTTTTTTAGGTGTTTCAGTAGTTGAATCAGATGATGATAATGATTTTGTTACTGTTTTAGATGATGAAGATACTGATTTTTCAGATAAATGTTTTTCTATTTCTTTTGTAACTTTATCTATATCTATTTTTTTAAGGAAATCAAGTGTTACAGATTTTTCCATTTCTACTGCTCTATCAAAATTATTTAATAAAGGATTCTTTTCCTTAACTATTCTATAAACAGCTGCTTTATAATTACGTGCTTTTTGAACATCTTCAGCTTTATCTTTATTTAATTTTAATAATTCAATTATTTTTGTAATAACACGTTCATGTATATCCGATGATTGACGAGATATTACTCTAGCTATATCTGATATATCTGATGCATTATCACTTAATGGTGATACTTCAGAAAAGGTGTTAATTCTACTTTGACTTATAATACGACGTGATTTTTTAGATTTCTTTGATGAATTCTTTTTTGATGATTTTTTTTTCCCACCACCCATCATATTCATATGTTGAGATGGTAATAATGCACCAATTATATTATCTGTTTTTACAGATGCATCACTATCGGAAACAGGTGAAATACGTGTTATAATATGATCTACAAGTTCATCAATATTTTTATTTTGTTTTACTGGTTTCATAGTTTCTTCAATATCTTCTTGTGATACTATTTTTGATTTATTTAGAATATCATCAATTATGTCACCTGTTCTAACAGATAAACTATCATCAGAAATTCTCAAAGATTGAACTGGTTTTACAACCACTTTAGGTACTGATGCAATAGGATGTGGTTTTTTACATTTTTTTTGTACTTCATTTATAAAATTATCAGTATCATAAATTGGTGTAGGTGAAAATAATTGTGCTGAACGTGATTTTGCAGATAATGTATTTAAAATATCTGCTAGTGAAGAAGTAACTGGTGTATCATTATCGATGTTATTTAATGCAAATAATCTATTATTACGTTTAATTGTATTATCGGATATAGGTGATTCAGAAGCAACTATTATAGATACATCAATTGGTTTGCCCGATTTAGTATCTTTATCTGATTTAATATCTTTCTCATGTTCTATATATAGACCTTTATTATTTTTAATTTTTAAATCACCACCATATTCGACATATAAAGCTACTAGATTATTAAAACCAAGTTCTGTAGCATAATGTAATGGTGTATTTCCAAATTGATCTTGTGCACGTAAGGCATTTTTAATTTTTGATTTACCACTATCTTTAATTATTTTTGATAAATGAACAACCATATTACCATGTGATGCATATAATGTGAAATAATGCATAATATTTCGTTTAGCATTATCTTTTTTTGTTATTTCTTTTGGAACTTTATTCATTTTACATAAAAGATAACAAGCAACATCAGGTCTTTCATCACCAAAACATTCTAATAAAATAGATGTAAATTCATCACCACAAAATAATCCACCACCAACTAAATTAGTATTTTTTTCTGTTACTGTTTCTAAATCATTATGTTTAAAAGAAAATGTATTTTCAGTTGTTATACTTTTATTATCAGTTAGATCTAACATAAAATCCATAATATATATATATAATATATATATATTTTTATTGATACAAATTTTTTATTTTAATATAGATAAATATTTTATATTAAATAAATTTTTCTAACATATTATATATAATGAATTTAACAGGAAAACAAAAAGCATTAATTCTTGGTATTGTGGTAATAGTCGTACTTTATTTAGTTTATATACAAAAAGAAGGCGCTGAAACTGTATCAGATGCATCTAAAGGAGTAACAAATACTGACACTAAATCAGTAGATACATCAATGTCATCAGTTATCCTTAAAGAAGAACCAACATTACAACAACATGATACTGATAATTTACTTTTACAAAAAATGACATCTAAAAACAGTGCTCAAAATAATGAATATAAACAAGCCAATTATTCAAGTGGTAATCGTTTTACTGCATCATCTAATTTAGATGATTTCTTCGAACAAGGAAATCCTCTCAATGAAACAGATAATAATAACTTTTTACCAAATGATATGGGAGCTGCACAAGCATCATATTCAGGTACACAACGTTCTGATAAAGGTGAAACACATGAAATGTATCCTGGTGGTCCTCGTAAAGAACTTTCTGATGATGAAAAATTCAATGCATCAGCTCTTCTCCCTAAAGAAGAGAAACAAGATTGGTTTGAAGATGTAACACCACAAAAGATTAAAAATCGTCATTTAATTAATATTTATAGACCAATTGGTGTTAATACAGTTATTACATCACGTAAAAATGGTTCACTTGATATCCGTGGTAACCCAGTTAACCCTAAGACATTTGTATCACCATTCCTTAATTCATCTATTGAACCTGATGTCAATGCTAGAGGTATATGTACTTAAGAACATAAAAAAATTGTAATTAATACTGTTTAACTATTAGTAATTAAATTAACTATTAGTAATTAAATTAACTACTAATAATTATATGGAAATAGAATACTTAGTTAATAAATATATAGAATATTATAAAAAAACATATCCAGATAAGAATATAAAAAATATGTTTGATGGAATAGATTTTAGTGATGATAAAAGTACTAATCATATAATGGAAATGTTTTACACTGATTTATTAAAATATAAGAATCTCGATAATAAAATATATTTACAATCAGATATAAATAATATAGATATATCTAATTATGAAGAATTCTTTATGTTAAAAAATGGAGAAAAAAATTGTTGTTTTTCAGAATCAGTAATTACATTGTTGATAGAAGTATTAAATAATGACTATAATGATTGGTATATTATAAATATGAAATAATATTAATTCGAATTCTTTGCTATCAAGAATTTCATAAACTTAATTATTTTATTTTTACTTTCATCATAATTACTAATATTTTCTTTACCAATTTCTTGTATCAATGGCATAAATATAAGTTTTAATAATTTTTTACCAGTTTCACCTAATGTTTCATAATCGGTTTCAATTCTATTAAAAGAAATACCTTCCATAAATTCTTGTACTTTATCAATAGATTTATTTATATTTAAACTATTCGTATATTCATTCTTATAAATAAATACTAAATTTTCACCTAATTTTTCACAAAATAACTTTATCATTTTATCAATCCATTTAGAATCAAATAACCAATGCTGATCATTAATACTTAATTGTTCTTTTAAGAAATCTTTGATTTTATTATTTTTATTAATATTTTTTTCAACTAATCTATATAACATTCTGTATGGATCCTCTATATGTGTGGATAAAAATTGTGGTAAATTCTTATCAAAATCATCAAATGTTTTTATAAATTTAATCATATCATCAGTTAGACCACCTTTATCAAAGTCATTTCTAACATCATATATACCATTTTTATGAGGATATATTATTATATTTATTTTTTCTAACATACGTTTCATAATATTAAAATCAAATTCTTTACCTGTATTTTTATATTCAAAAAAACTTACACAAAACATAAATACATATTTTAAATTATATTCATTAACTTTAACTTTCATAGTTGTGAGTGGTATTTCTAATTTAGAATATCCATCAGAATCTAAAATAGATATTTCAAATAATGGTTTACCTTCTAATAGTATTGGTCTTCTTGTTTGATATAAACAAAAAGTTTTAGCTCTTTGATGTAATTTATATTTTAAACCTATTTTATCTAATTTTTGTCTATATTCAGGTGTTATATTATCTGGTGTATAACCACTAAAATCCCAATCCTTTATTAAATCAAGTTTTAAAAATTCAGCAAAACATTTTTTAAATTTAATATCATCATTTTTATACTTCTCATATATCATTTTTAATAATTTCAAACCTAGTACATTTCCACCTTTTAAATAAACAGTTATTTTCTCATTGTTTATTATATCTTTAATAAATAAATAAAATGGTAATGCTTCATGATATATTTTTGCTTGTTGCATTTCATTTTTAATATATTTACTTTCACAATCATTAATACAACTTTCTTTTGTTCTATATTTACCATTTTCTTTATCTACACATATATCAACAAATTTATTTGTCGGTATACAATCATAACGCGAATTAGCACCACCTGATTGTAAATTATTTGTTTGTAAATTATTTAATGCGTGTCGTGATTTTAATGTATTATATTTTATTTTATACTTTAAATATTTTTTATAATATGTGTCTGGATATATTTCCATATAATATAATATTAAAGAATAAAAACATATATTATATATAAATGAAAAGTTCTAAAATTAAAATGGAAACAACACATAATAATAAAGATGTAAAAAAACCCCAAAAAGAAGATCATGATTCAAGTGATGTATCAAGTTATGATGATAATAGTGATTATGATAATATGACATCAGATGAAATATCAAGAAAGGGACAAGAAAAATTTTTTAAAACAGAATTAACAGAAAAAATAATAAAATATATAAAAATTGATGATTCTATAAAAGAGAAACAAAAAGAAATTAGAGAACAAGTTAAATGTTTAAAAAAACAAAAAGAAGATATGGAAGGTTATATTTTAGGATATCTTGAAAATGTAAAACAAGATTTTATTAAAATAGAAGGTACAGCAAAATTAACAAAGACTACATCAGTATCTAAGGGGGCTATAAAAACTGATAATATTAAATCATCAGTTATTGATGGATTAAAAAAACAACAAATTAATTTAGACAATAAAATAATCGAAAATTTGTTAGAGTCAGTATTAGACAATGTAGATAAAAATCGACCAACTAAAACAAAAACATATATTAAACGAACAAAAGATAAAATAAAAGATATTAAAAAATCTATTAAAAAAAATAAAGAAGAAGATAAAAATAATGATAGTGATGAAGAAATACCACAATATAAATCAAAATAATTTAAGTATATATTATTATATTAATAATAATATGGACAATAGAGTTTTAAACAATATAATTAAAAATTATGATGATCTAAGTATTTACGATAAATATAATGATTGTATAGATCAATTAACAAACATAGAAAAAGAAATGATAGAATATGAAAAAACCATGTTAGAAATGTGGGATGAAATAGAAATGAATTTTAATTTTAAAAATAAATACGATTATTATAATTTTATCATTTCAACACCGAAATATAATACAATGATTGATATAAAAAATATTTTAATAGATCACATAAATAAAAATTATAATGAAATTAAAGCATTGGAAGCCATAATTTAACATAAGGAACTATTGGGGTAGTAAATGTTGGAACAAACATACTATTTACTCTATATATTGATGGTGTATAATACCACATAGCAATAGGTTGTGTTAATGATCTATATTTTTTAAAATTATAATAATCATTTTCATCATCAGAATCTAAAGAAGAAGATGATGATGAAGAAGATGAATCTTTATGTCTGCTTCTTTCTGGTTTATGTTTTAATCCACCAACTTGTTTTGTTATTTTATTTTCTACTTTTTTTATTTGTTCTAATAAGTTATTTTTTTGTGATTGTGTTAAATCTAATTTAAATTCACTTATATTAAAATCAGTCATTTTTGATCCACCAACAAGTTTTTCTGAGATTTTATAATGTAATAAATTATTTGTACCATCTTGTAAAGTAACATATAATTGTGGTACATTGTTTGTTATATGTGGTGATAGATCATTCCAGAATTGTGATATAGCATCTAATCCAGAATCAGCCTTATATTCAGTATTAAAGTTTCCAATAATAAGAGGATTCACGAGTTTAAAACTTTTCATTTATATTATTTATTTAGATTTTTTATAAGATTATTAAAAATCAATTAATTAAAAATCAAAACATAAAATGTAATAAATAAAGAGGTTGTAACATAGAATTGGCGGGGATATACAAAAACTAACATATAGACATATAGACATATTGACTAAACTGGGACATTGTGTGACAAAGTGTGACAAAGTGTTACAAAGTGTTACAAAGTGTGACAAAGTGTGACAAAGTGTGACATAGAGAGAGAAGTTAGAAGCGGGAAGCACGATCGTAGATGACCAACTCTGTGTCAGCATTCTTCTTTTTTGCAAATTGCTTCTTGAGTTGCTTGCGGAGACCGATAGGATCAGTCTCAAAGAGCTTGACAATAGCGTGAGCAGTCTTCCGGCTCATGACCATCATGAGCTCACGTTCCTCGCCAGGCATAGGTGGATGATGTTCATCGGAATGATTGATAAACTTGTGTGCATCCTCGATGATCATGTCGACAGCATCGTCCAAAGGTGACCGAGATTGCGCACGCTGCTTGGCGGCATTCTCCTCGATCTTCTTGAGACGCTCTTGCTCGAATTGAATGCGTTTCTGCTCTTCCAACTCAGCACGTTGCTGTTGCTCGATCTTATCCTGTTCGATCTTGCGCTTCGCTTCCTCTTGTTGTCGTTCGCGCTCTTCCTGAATATGACGCGTCTCGGAGAGGTGCTGATCAAAGACCTCCTCATCGACGTCCCAGTCATCAAGAACAGGCGAAGCCATCGCTGTGGTGTGTGTGGTTTGTGTGGTAGTGTATGACGTCGTTGGATACTGTTGTACTGTTCGCTTTCGCTAACTTGTGCAATGTATCAAAAAAACGCCCGCTCAAATATAAAACCTTATGGGATTACTAATCTGTTGTAAATTTCAACTTTTTTAAATATTGCTAAATTTATCAGTAATATCTAAAAAAATTGATTAAATTTAAGATTGACTTAAATATATATAAGATATTAAGTATAAAGTAATATATAATTATGAAAGAGGGTCGTATCTTTGAGTATACAATTGAACATATATCAATTTTTAAACATCTCTTTGAAATTCTATCTAATGTATTACATGAACTTGAAATAATTCATATTAAACCAGAAAAACCAATTGATAATGAAAAACAAGATATTACAGATGAATCAGAGAGTGAAGAATCTGAAGATGAGAAACCAAAGAAAACTAGTAAAATAGTTCTTAAGAAAAAACAAAAGAAAGAGAGTGATAGTGAAAATAGTTCAGATGAATCAGAATGTGAACAAGATAGTACATCAAATAAAAAGAAGTCATCAAATGAAGATGATAATTTAACATTACAAAAGATAGATAAAAATGATACTAAGAAGGGTGGTATAAAAATAGTAGAAATTAATCCTTATGAGAGTATAGTAATTATTATCAAATTAGATGCTGAAAACTTTTTTAAATTTGATTGTTCGAAACCTACTTTTTCAATTGGTATGGATCCAACAAATATGTTTAATATTCTAAAAAATATTGATAAAGAAGGACAAGTAACATTTTATGTTAATGAACAGAATAAACAAACTATTAATATAGAACTACAAAATAATGAGAAAAAGAGTAGATCTATTTATGATTTCAAACTTATGGAACTAGATGAACGTAAGATTGCTCCACTTCCTCCAGAATTTGACATTAATATACAAATGAAAACAAAAGATTTTCACGATATTTGTAAAGAATTATCAACATATAGTCAATTTATGATTATAGAGTGTACTGATAAAAAAATAGAATTTAAATGTAAAGGAGCTAAAAGAGAATTTGAACATGATCCAGATGGCAAAGATGATTGTGTTTTTATTAGATTAAATCCCAATAGAAACAAGAATAAACCAGTAATTGTTCGTGAAATATATGATCTTAATGATATATGTATGTTTAATAAATGTAAGAATTTAAGTACAAATATTCAAATTCTACTTAAGAATGAATATATTATGTTTATTCGTTACAAAGTAGCATCATATGGAACAATGACAGTTGGATTTAATCCAGCAAATGAAAAACTAGTAAATAAACATGCAGATTATGATAGTTCTAAATTTGATCCATTTTATAAACAATCTGAAGTAAAATATAAACAATAACCTTAGTAATAAACTAAATATTTTTTTATAAATATAGTATTTTTATAAAAAAATTGATGAACTAATTGCTTATTTAATTGCTTATTTAATTGCTTATTTAATTATTTAATTACTTATATTAATGGAATCCAAACAAGTATTATATATGGGACCATGGTTTGATACTGAATATCTAAAATATTTCAACAAAGACACTACTTTTATTTTAATCGATACACAACCACGTTCACAATGGGACTATACATTAAATGATTTGTGTATGATAAACCAATATAGTATAGATAAAGATGAATATATTAAAAATTTATTAATAAGATATAATGAACATAAATTTATACCAATAAGATATTATCACTTTATGGAAGGATATACTATTTCAACAATAAAAGAAAATAAAAGAACAGAATATTTAAAAACAAAACATACAAATTTCATTGATCCAACACTTATAGTATTTGAACATATAGAAACAAAACAAATTATAAAATATTATCTTTCAACTAATATTAAATATAATATGATTAGTGAATTACAACAAGATATTTATGATTGTGATACATTATATGTTAAAGGATACTATCCTACAAAAATAATGTTAGATTATATATCAAATAATATGACATATTTTTATGGTGGCAATAATTCATGTTTTTATATTGATTATGATGATCCGGATCAATTAGAAACAATAATATATGAATTAAGTATAACTAATAAAAAGTATTTTAATAAATATTATTTAATAACAAATAAAGAAACTTATATTGAATGTACTGATATAAATGATTTAATAAATAAATGGAAAACACTTAGCTATTAATAAAATAATTAGCTATTAATTTCATATTCTGGTTTAATTTGTTTATATTGTATTGACATTTTATAAATATTATTAGAAGACCCATTAATTTGTTTTTGAATTTCGGTATTAAATTTATTAATAAGTTGTTTTGGTAATTCTTTAACAAAGGTTTCATCTTTATGAAAAGTTTTTGTCCAAAGTTTAATTAAAATACCACGTTTCTTTACTGTATATGATATACCATTAATATCATCATTATTTTGAATAAATGTTTCATTCATTACTAACATACAAATAGCAATAAATATTTCTGTTGATATATCTGTTTTAAAACCACGTTGATTTGAATCAACTTTGATTGAACAAATACCACCAAATTTATTATTAACATCCTCCCAAATTGGGGCTATTTCACCTCTCATAATAAATATTTGATTTTTAATACTATCATAAAATTGAAAATTATTAAAAAATCTCCAAAATGATCCTATACTATTTATTAGATAACGAGGTTGATAACTTTTAAGTGTCCAATCAGCATTATCAGCATTATGTACCCAAACAGTCCAGTGAGAATTAAGTTTTAGATCATTTCCAATATCGCCATAATTTATATTATCATCATATACTTCTTTTGATTCTAACATTTTTTCATCAAATCGTCCATGTTCTCGTGATTTTGGTTTAATTGTTGCTACAAATTCTGATACTTTAATATTTTCACTAATATTAAGCATTTTTTCATTATCAATATCGTAAGTATTATTTTGTTTTGTATCTTCTATAACAACAACACTACCACTTCTAATAAGATCTTCATCTAGTTTTATTTTTTCTTGTTGTTCTTGTTTAATTTGTTTAACAACATCAATGGTAGATTCTTTATGTGATTCACTATCAGAATCGATATTATCTAGTACTGCAAATAAATTTGCTGTTTTAGTAAGTTTAACTGATGATTTTGTACTTTTTTTACTTGACATTGTATATATACTATAAATATTATATTGTTAACTCTTTAAAACATATATTTATCAATTTTTATTTATTTGTATTTATTTGTAAAGAACTTTAATGCAACACAAGATAATACAACAAAAGATATAAAATAAGTAACTAATCTTTGTTTATCATCAAATCTATACCAATTTGCAATAACAGTGTATATTATTGACATTATAGAACCTAAGCCTAACCCATGTGACAATACATCATTATATTTATATACGGCAACAGAACCAATAATTGTTAAAATTGAAATAACCATTGTTGGAATAAATGTTGCTCTATCAATGTTTTTTATTTTTTCACTACGTGTTTTTTCACAATCTTTATCATATTTCTCAAAGAAAGAATCATTTTTAGAAGTATCATTCTTAGGAGTAATATTTTTACACATATTATCTATTTTTTCTCTATCATAGTAAACAGATAACGCTTTTTGTAAAAGTCCCCAATAAATAACACCAATACCAATACCTAATGGTGATGCCATGAATATATAACTATAGAATAGAAAAAAAGAATAGAAAAAAATAGTAAATTATTTTTACGAATAAATTATTTTATCAGTAAAAACATGATGTAAAAGCAGCAATACTTAAATCTTCTAATGGACAAGAATATAAATTATATTCAACTTGTTTTAATTTATTTATTATTTTTGTAAATCTATCTATTTTAAGTTCATTATTTATATATTTATCTAAAATAAACTGATGTATTTCAGTGATTACTTCTAGAAGTGAATATTGATTATTTACAACTATATCTTTTATATATTTATTAGATTTTTCTAAATTATTTTTATTAACTATATCATATATTTTTTGTATATCTTTAATTGATGGATAACCGAAAAAAATAGCAACTATATCATATGTAATATTTTTATAACACATTGCTATTGATTGCAAGTTATTAATTGCCTTTCTCATATCACCTCGTGATATTTTTATTAAAAAATTAATTCCATCATTATCATAATTTATTTTATTTATTTTAGATATATATATTAATGGTTCTTTCATATCACTATTTGTTAGATTTGCAAATTTAAATATAGTACAACGTGATTGAATAGCTGGATCAATATTTTTAACTTTATTACAAATCAAACAAAATCTAGCATTTTCTGTATAATCTTCTATAATACGTCGTAACATAGATTGAGCAGAAAATGTCATCGAATCAGCTTCATCAAGAATTACTAATTTAAATGGTTGTGTTTTACATAAACACTTTGTAATAACAAAATTTTTAACTTTATTACGTATTATTTCAATACCTCTTTCTTCAGAAGCATTTATTTGCAATACCATAAAATTATAATACTCACCATAAGCTTCTTTAGCATATGCATTTATAATAGATGTTTTACCCGTACCACTAGATCCATGTAATAAAAGATGTGGAAGTTGTTTTTGTTTTAGATAACTTTTAAAAGAATCTTTAATATTCTTATTACCAATTATATTATCAATAGATATAGGACTATATTTTTTAACCCATGGTAGAGTTTTTTCTTCTAATTTATTACGTAGTTCTCTCTCTCTTGATTCGTTTACATTAATATCAATAGTTACACTAAAGTCTATATCATCATTTATATCAGTATTTATATCAGTATTTATATCAGTATTTTTTTTCGTACTCATATAGATATATTGATTGTAGAATGTTTAAATATATAAACATGAAATAATAAAAAATTAAAATATCAATTTTTATCAATTTTATCAGTTTTTATGAAAGTATATAAAAAATTGATTTTTATATAATTAATATAATATCACTTAAATTAATATTAACTAATTATATTAATACATGGACAATCCTATATATGCATACGATGGACATATCAAACAAATAGATCATATAGATTTTAATGTTTTACCGAATCAAGAAATTATTAATAAATCGGCTTTTGGTAGAGACAATCCTGGAACAGAATTTCCAGATTTATATGAAAATGGAGAACCGCGTAAAGGAGGTTTAGCTGATCCACGTCTAGGAACAATTGATATAAATACCAACTGCGCAACATGTGGGTTTGATACTAATTTTTGTCCTGGTCATACAGGCCATATGACATTAGTTGAACCATTTTTTCATATAGGTTATCTAGGACATATTAAGAAGATTCTAGATTGTATTTGTCTTAAATGTTCTCGTGTTTTAATACATCAAAATGAAAATAAAATAAATGATATATTAAAATCAAAAACAGGAAAAGCTAGATTAGCAGAAGTTTATAATGCTGTTAAAAATATACTTAGCTGTCCAAAATGTGGTACAACAGTATCAAAAATTAGATCAGAAATAAAAAAAACTACAGCAACTATTTTAATGGTTGCAGAAACAGATTTTGACAATATTAAAGATGAAACGATGCAAGGAATGGGTAAGAAAAAATTAAAACTTATACTTACTCCTGAAATAGTATATGAAAAATTAAAAAATATAAGTAATGATGATTGTATTATTCTTGGTATGGATCCACTTAGAACTCGACCAGAAGATATGATTCATACAATATTTTTAATTCCACCACTTGCAATTCGTCCAGCAGCAAAAGGAGATTTTTTGGGAGGTGCAATGATGGAAGATGGATTAACACATCGTTTAGTTGATATAGTAAGATCAAATTACCGTATTATGAAACAACGTGAATCTGGTGGTGAAAATGTATCTAAATTTGCAAATGATAATTCAAACTTATGTCAAATACATATAGCATCATATTTTGATAAAGATCAAATATCATCACAAAAAGGAGATCAATCAAAAGAAAGATCTCTTGCACCTGGTATAAAATCAAAAGAAGGTCGTATTCGATCAAATCTTATGGGAAAGAGAACAGATTTTACAGCTCGTACTGTTATTACATCTGATCCAGTTATTGATTACAATGAAGTACGTATACCTGTTAAAGTTGCAATGACATTAACTTTTCCAGAAGTAGTAGGACCATATAATATAGATTATCTAACAACATTAGTTAGAAGGGGTAGAACAAGTTATCCAGGTGCTAATTTTGTATTTCAAGTAGGAAGCAGTGTACCTGGTCAAGCAGTTAGACCATTAGATTTACGTATTAAAAAAGAACAAGTTGAATTAAGATATGGAGATGTAGTAGAACGTCACTTACAGACTGGTGATATAGTATTACTTAATCGACAACCTACTCTTCACAAACAGAGTATGATGGGTCATAAAATTAAAGTAATTAATAATCCTGAATTAATGACTTTTGGCTTATCAGTAGCAATTGTTAAGCCTTATAATGCTGATTTCGATGGAGATGAGATGAATATATTTTTACCACAATCACTACAGACACAAATAGAACTTGAAGAATTAGCAGATGTAAAGAAACAAATTATTTCACCATCATCTTCTCGTACAAGTATTGGTCTTGCACAAGATGGTTTGTTAGGTGCATATAATTTAACAGCACCATCAATGCGTATTAATTGGCGTAATTGTATGAATATTATTTCATATACAAGTTTTGAGAAACTTGATACATTTAAAAAGAATAAAAACTATACTGGTCATGAATTATTTAGTATGATCATTCCACCTGGAATTAATATTAAAGATAGCAATCTCGAAATTAAGGATTCAGTATTATTAAATGGACGTCTAACAAAAGATGCTCTTGGTGAAAAGAAGAATTTTGCTATTCATCAAATTGTTTGGGATAGTTATGGAACAGATGAAACAAAACGATTTATTGATAATGCTCAACGTCTTATTAATAACTTTAATCTATATAATGGATTTACAGTTGGATATGGTGATGCATGTATATCAAACAATATAAGATTAGATATAGATAAATTATTTGCTACAAAAGAACAAAAAGTAAATAATATGATTGCTGAAATTGAAAACAATCCAAATCTGATGGAACGAGATGTATTTGAATTTAAACTTATGCAAGAAATGCAAAATACACTTTCAGAGGTAAGTAAAGTAATCATGAAGAATATGTCTCCTGAAAATAACTTTAATATCATGGTATCATCTGGATCAAAAGGTTCAACTGCAAATATTGCACAAATTAGTGGTTGTCTAGGTTTTCAAGCTATTGAAGGTGTTCTTGCACCAAAGAAATATAATTCTAGAACACTTGCATATTTCCATCAGAACGATGATCGTATTAAATCTAGAGGATTAATTAGAGAACCATATTTACAAGGTCTAGATTTTCCATCATTCTCATTTTTGTTAATGGCTGGACGTCAAGGTATTATTGAACAAGCAGTTATTACTGCAACAACAGGATATGCACAACGTCGTTTAGTTAAATCTATGGAAGATATTATGGTTAAATATGATTCATGTGTTAGAACAGCAAATAATGGCATATTACAACTTGTATATGGCGATAGTGGTGCCGATACTACTAAACAATATAGATATAATATAAGATTTATTAATTATGGCAATAAAGAACTAGCTGATAAACATAAATTTACTGATTCGGAATTATCTAATTTTAAAAACTTTACTAAAAAAGATAATGAAGAATTTTACAAAGAAATGCAAGATATGCGAGATAAATTTAGAACAATCATGATGAAAGCAAATTGTGATTTCAAAGCTTTACAAACAAATCCATTTTTACCAATAAATTTAAGCCGTATCATAAATACAATTGCAAATGATAAAGCTCTTAAATCATCAAAATCTGATAAATTACAACCAGATTATATTAGAGATACACTGAATAAAATTTTATTAAATGAATATACATCACTTTTGATGATGTCTGAAAAAGAAAGAAAAAATAAAAATTCCATAAAAAATAAAGATGAAATTAGATTTAAGACATTTTTCAAAATGGCGTTATATGATGCATTGTCTCCAAAGACATGTATAAATCATCTTGAATTAAATAAAGTTCAATTTGATAAAATAATAGAAGATATCATAAATGTATATAATGCAAGTATAATCCAACCAGGTCAAATGATTGGTATTTTATCAGCCCAAGCTCTTGGAGAAACAATTACACAGATGACACTGAATGCTTTCCATAGTGCTGGTTTAGCAACGATGAAAACTTTAACATCAGGTGTACCACGAATTCAAGAAATTCTTAGTGTAAGTAAGAACATAAAAACACCTCAATTATCTATTCGTCTAGATAAACAATATAAGAAGAGTAAAGAAATGGCACATAAAATTGCATCAAATCTTAAATATACAACATTTGGTGATGTTCGTGGTCGTATTAATGTATATTATGATCCAACACCAAATGATGATGATTCTATAATGAAAGCTGACAATGTTAAAAATGTATATTATAATCAGAAAGCAACTAAAAATAGTTGTCAATCAAATATTACTGGTTTACCTTGGTTGATGAGAATAGAATTAGTAAAAGAGAAGATGTTAGATAAAGAAATTTCACTTTTAGATATAAAGAGTAAATTTTGTAATTGGTGGGAAACTAGATTTAATGATATAAAGAATATGAAAAAAGAAGAAAAACATGTTATTAATAAAATAACTAATTTAGCAATTTTAAGTAATTCAGATAATGATATACAACCTGTATTACATATAAGATTTAATGTTAAAGATGTTGATCGTGTTAAAGATCCATTTAATAGAGAAACATTAATTGAATTCATTGATCATATTATAGATAAATTTAAGCTTAAAGGAATTGACGAAATTACTGATATTCCACTTATTGCATCTGAACGTATGATTACATATGATAATGAAGATCAGGAAGTTAAATTCAATGATGAATATATAATATATACATCTGGTGTCAATCTTAATGAAATAAGATATATTAATGGAATTGATATATTAAATTCAATATCAAATGATATACATGATGTATATAAAAACTTTGGTATAGAAATAGCCAGAGCCAGATTAATTCGAGAATTAGATGATGCTTATCAACATGCTGGTCACGTTGTAAGTTATACTCACTTATCTATTCTTGCTGATTTAATGACAAGTACCGGAATGATGATGTCAATAGATAGACACGGTATGAATAAATCAGATATGGATGTACTAGGACGTGCATCATTTGAAAAAGCAGTTGAACAAATTTTAACTGCGGCAGTATTTAATGAAACAGATCATATGAAAGGTGTTTCATCCCGTGTTATGGCTGGTCAAGTAATTAAAGGTGGTACAGGATTTTGTGATGTAATATTAGATATGGATTTGATAGAAAAATCAGAATATACTGAAGATAATAAATATAAACAATATACAGATATCATTACTGATAATATTGCAAAAGATATTGTAAATAAAGATAATGATAATATTTTTATGCCTATGTAAAAATTTAAAATGTAAAAAATTAAAATGTAATATAATTTTTAAGATAAATATCATAATCATATGGTAAATATTTATTATCTTTAATTTCTATTTTTGATAAATTAATATTTCTTGTAAATAAATCATCATTGTTTTCTATTTTTTGTTTAATACTATTTTCATTAATATATACTACATATATAGTTTGATAAAAATTGATTTTTATTTAATTTATTATTTATGTTATTAATTTATAAAATATAATAATGGATATAATACTAAGCGGTGAATTATATATTTACTTTGTTAAAAGTATATTTGAATCAAATAAAAAAATAGGATTTGAAATAATAATTGATAAGAAGAAATCTGATAGTCAGCTTATTCGTGAATTAACAAGATTAAATCAAATAAACCAAAATAAAATAATAATATATAACATAAATAATATAAATATTACATATACAAAATATAAAGCAACATGTGAATTTACTTATTTATATAATAATAATCAATTAATATTAAATAAAATTTTTAATATAGAACCAGACAAAATAAATATACCTGTTATTGAAATGAATAAAAAGATATATGTTAATAAATTTACAACTAGTAAACAAAAAACTATTAATAATATTATGGAAATTATTAAAACAATATAGATTTTTTTTTGCCTGAATTTTTTTTATTAATCAAAAAAAAAATTGACGCAAAGCTTTATGATATATACCAGAATCATAAACTTGCCTGAATTTTTTTTTTGCTATAAAAAAAAATTGACTTTTAAACTATTTAAAAACAAGTGATTTAATAATATGACTATATATAATCATGCCTGCCTCTAAAACCGATTCTAAACGTAATGTAGATTCCGATGCTGATTTTTCAGAGTCTGAAGAAACATATTCAATTGATTGTAAAGATTTTGATGTTAAGAAACTTACTATTCCTCCAATTGATGAAAAACGATCTGCTGATGCTCATTATCATGCTTTTCCAGTTTATCAATATGGTAAGAAACAAGACAAGCTTACACTTAAAACAGGACCAATTAAAATTACAAAAGGTGGTATTCCACGTCTAGATGATAAATGGCGTAAAACAGATGCTAAACGTGAATTTATGTGGCTTGGAATTGATTCAACACAACCAGCTTGTCAAGAACTATTCGATGCACTTAAACAAATCGATGAACACTTTGATAAACTAATCACATATGATTCAGATGAAAAATTAGATAACAACATTGATACTAAGACAGTATATTTTAAACGTGATAAAAAAGAAGAACCACTTAAAATGCTAGAGTATGCACCAATGGTTAAACTCTCTGTTTCTGCAGGTGATGCTGAACAAAAACCTGATCAAAAACAATATGAACCATACGAACGTGTTAAACTTCGTTTTGCTCGTAAATATGATAAAGATCGTAAAGAAGGTGAACCAAGTGAACTAACAACAACACTATTCCTTGGTGAAAAAGAAGATCCTGAAGATCTTAAATATCCTACAGATTTTGAAAAACATCTTCGTTGGAATTGTACTGCTCAATTTGTTCTACAATTTAGTAAATTTCGTGTTAAGAAAGTAGCTGAAACAGATAAGAAGGGACGTGCAATGCCACGTGATTGTGCATTTGATATTAACATTCTTCAAGTAGTTATTACAGAAGAAGCACCACGTTCAGGAGCATCAAATGCAGATAAATATCGTAAACGTATGTTTCCAATTGGAAAAACAATTAAACAAGCAACACCAGTTGAAGAAAAGAAAGTAACTAAACAAGAATCAAGTTCAGAATCATCATCGGAAGAATCTGAAGATGATAAACCAGTTAAGAATACAAAACAAGAACCAAAAGTTGTTAAAAAGGATGCTAAGAAGAAAGTAGTATCATCATCTGAATCAGAAAGTGAGAGTGATTCAGAAGATGAATCAAGTGAAGAATCACCAAAGCCAAAAGCTAAAACAAGTAAAAAATAGATTATATTTATTTAATTTATTACTATTTTATTTAATTTATTATTATTTTATAAATATAATATAAATATGGAGTTTAAAGATAAGTATTTAAAATATAAAAAAAAATATTTAGATTTAAAGGAGAAAGTTGGAGGATTTAAAAATTTATCAGATGGTATTAGAGAAATAGCAATACCTGATTTAAATTATGATTATTTAATAAAGTTTTTTGTATCACATAGTGATCCGATATTTAGATCATTAAAATTTATAAATACGGGTTTAAGAACAAATTCTGATACATGTTCATATTTGCAATTTACATCTGTTGATAGTTCATTTACATCACAATGTTACGCAACAACTCAAGTATTTAATTATTTTTTTAATGATTTAGAACCAAAAGTTTTAAATTTAAGTGGCAGTTCAATAAATCTTAATGTTAAAAATAACTTTGTTACTAATATTTTAAAATTAATAGAAGATAAAAAAATTACAAATAATGATACAATTAAAAAAAATATCAGGCAATATATAGAATCTATTTTAAAAAATACTAATGTACCATTAAACTTTGAATATGAAATACACGCTGATATAGCAACAGGACCAAGAACAAATTTTCCAGGACATATTGGTAACTTAGTGTATATACCTGTTAAAGATAAAGATTCTGGAAATAATAATGTAGATGATGGTCGCTATTACTGTGTACAATCTTTTATATATAATTATTTTCCAATTTATAAAAAAATAGATAAACAAACATTTATAAATTATTTATTAATATATTTATTTAGATTTAATTTAAAATCATCATTTGGTAATGATGGAATACATACATTTGATAGTATATCAACTAGAGATTATTTTACTGTAACTTGGGCACAACCAAGTGATTATAATTTAGAAAAATTATATGGAAAAATAAATATGCCTAATATAACTATATATAATATTGCAAATTATGAACTTATATATAGTAAATTAATATTTATTTTATCTTCAATGATGACTGTTATAAAAATAATACAATATATTGTTAAAACTTTTTATAGAGCATACATGCATACATACACATCTATAAGACTTGTTTCATTAGCAATGTATAGAAATTTATATCATTCATATGATACAGATTTTAATTTAATAAATGAGATTATTCGTAATAATCATATAGTTTCTATAGATAGTATATTGCAAGATATATTAAGAATAAGTTACTCAAATATAGGAGAAGTATATGAAAGTACATATAATATAAAATTAAGTATTTCTGAAAATTATCCAATAAAATATGTTAAACAAATGGATAGGATTTATAGATTAAATATTAAATATTATAAAGATTTAATAATCGCATTAAATGAATTAATAAAAATAAATAATGAATCTATGTTATCATATATTACTGTTATAAATAATGACTTACTTGATAAATCTAATAAAATAACTATTGATAATAAAGATTATGAACCATCTGATTTAAAAGACATACTACATAAACACAGATGTTTAATTACTTATTATAGTGAGTATTGTGCATATTACTATATCCCTGCTGAGAATAGGTATTTAATTAATATATATCCATGTCTGCCAATTTTATCATTTGTATCTTTAATAGATATTATTAAAACAAATTATGGAGAAAAAATAAAATTTATGAATGTTGATGACGGTATTAATTTAAATTATATTGATATAACACATTACTTTATAATTAATTTAATTAATAATATAGTTTTATTACCTTTATCAAATAATATAGATATATTAACAAATTATAATAAAGACTTTACTGAACTTTATGATTATACATGTAAATGTGCATATAGAGATAGTACATGTAAATGTAAACCGATTAGTTTAAATATAAAGAATATAATTCTTATAACACTATTGTTCCATAATAAAATAAGTCAAAAATTTTATCCAGAATTAGAAGCATTATTAGGGATTGTAACTAATACATTATGTGAACGTTTTTCTAGAACTGACGATACATATTATTTACCAGTACCACATCCAACAGATATGGTTGTATCTGCTCCACCACAAACACCAACACAACCAACTGATTGGGAGTATTCATTGGGATCACAATCACAATCACAATCACAATCACAATCACAATCACAAGCACAAGCACAAGTACAAGCACAATCACAAGCACAATCACCTGTTTGGGAATCTTCTTGGAGAGCACAATCACAATCACGTGCACCTGTTTGGGAATATTCTAGGAGATTCCAAGAAGAAGAAGAGCAAGAACAACAACAACAACAACAACCACAACAACCACAACAACCACAACAACAACAACCACAACAACAACAACCACAACAACAACAACAACAACAAC
>Ga0164296_1000309_pt1 | contig 61035 bp, 56 predicted proteins | sample GEODES057metaG_FD_113533 | JGI IMG/M metagenome (GOLD analysis project Ga0164296, IMG submission 113533) | Dystrophic lake water microbial communities from Trout Bog Lake, Wisconsin, USA - GEODES057 metaG | ecosystem: Environmental > Aquatic > Freshwater > Lake | place: USA: Trout Bog Lake...
CTACTACAACAACCAGCGCAAGCACTCGGCCATCGGCTACCTCACACCCAACCAGTTCGAAACTCAGCACATCAACCTCAACTAATTAAGCGTCTCTGGTCCAATATTGCGTTGCACCTCACAAAGGCGGGACGCCTCAATCCATCGACAGGCCGGAGGCCTATCCTCCGTCAGATCCCATACCCCGCGCGATAAGCCTTATGGATGATCGCGTCGGCCTCGGGGGTGTTGGGTGATTTGAGTGCCTTGGTGTTCCACTCGACACGTTTGCCGAAACGTACGGCCAGCAGGCCGACGAGAAGCGATTCGGTGAAGGGGGCGGAATACCAGAAGCCGGACTTGGCGTCCTGCGGGTTGCCGGTTTTGCAGGCTTCGAGGAATTCTTTGCGGTGGCCGCTGAGGCAGCGGGGGATTGTTTTCGCGGGGATGACGAACTGCTGCATTTTGGTCTCAGGCACGATGCGTGGAGTACCGGACCAGCCGCCGGCGAGGATGCAGCCTTTGTCTCCCACGAAGTAGATGCCGTTGTCGCCAAGGTTGCGGGTTTCTTCGAGGCCTTCCGGACGTGGGGGCAGCTTGCCGCCGTCATACCAGACCATCTTCACCGCAGGGCGGTCGCCTTTGGCCGGGAAGTGGTAGGTGATGATGCTCCATGTCGGGTAGGACTGGTTGTTGTTCGGGCCGTTCTCCGCCTCGACCCAGTCGGGGGCGTCGAGATCGAGAGCGTAGAAGGCGGGGTCGGCGTTGTGCACGGCCATGTCGCCCAGAGCGCCGCAGCCAAAATCCCACCAGCCGCGCCATTTGCGGGGGCAGAAGTCAGGATGGTAGGCGCGCTCTTTCGCAGGCCCGAGCCAGAGGTTCCAGTCGAGGTTTTTAGGGAGGGGCGGCGTGTCGGTCGGGTAGGCCTTGCCCTGGGTGTCCCAGAATTTGCCGGGGCGGTCAGACCACACATGCACCTCGGAGACTTTGCCGATGGCACCGGCCTGAATCCACTCACGTGTGAGACGGATGCCTTCGCTGGCATGGCCCTGATTGCCCATCTGCGTGACACGTTTGGTCTCCGCAGCCACATCGCGCATGGCACGCGCCTCGGCGATGGTGTGGGCGAGCGGCTTTTCCACATAGACGTGGCGTCCGGCACGCATGGCCATGATGCTCGCCGGGGCATGCACATGGTCCGGCGTGGCCACCAGCACGGCGTCGATGTCCTTCTGCTTGTCGATCAGTTCGCGGTAGTCGCGGTAGAGCTTCGCATTTGGGTACTTTTTGATCGTGCCAGCGGAGTGGTCCAGATCGACATCGCAGAGAGCCACGATGTTCGCCAGGCCCGAGTCATCCAGATCCCGGATGTCGCCACCGCCCTGGCCCCCAATGCCGATGCAGCCGAGATTGACCTTTTCGCTGGGCGGGGTGAAGCCCGGACCGCCGATGACGTGGCGTGGGACGATTTGGAAGCCGAAGATCGCGGCGGCGGTGGTTTTGGCAAACTGGCGGCGGGGAAGCGTGGTTGGCTGGGACATGCAGGGTTAACGCAAAACAAAAACAACCTCTTGCGTAGAGTGTTCACTGGGGTTCGTATTGGTACCTATGAAACGACCATGGAAAGATGTCTCCGTCCCACTGCGCGACGGTATGGTACACTGGCCCGGCGACCCTGAGTGCCAGATCAAACGCGTGAACCGCATGGAAGACGGTGCGGTGTGCAATCTGACCCACATCAGCATGAGCGCCCATACGGGTACGCACATGGATGCCCCCCGACACTTCATCGCCGACGGGAAGACGATGGAGCAGATGCCGCTGGAGCCAGTGATCGGCCGCTGCCGTGTGTTTGAGCTCGATTGTGAGGATCAAATCACGGCGGATGACCTGAAAAAGCTCAAAATCGCCACCCGCCAGCGCGTGCTCTTCAAGACCCGCAACTCGACCCGCAGCTGGGCCATGAAGGAGTTCGACAAGGACTTCGTCTCCATCCGCGCAGACGCCGCACAGTACCTCGTCGATCTGGGTGTGGTCACCGTCGGGGTCGATTACCTCAGCATCGGCGGCTTCAACAAGGACGGTGTGGAAACACATCAGATCATGCTCGGTGCCGGCATCTGGGTGATCGAAGGCCTCAATCTGGCCGACATCAAACCTGGCTTTTACGAACTGATCTGCCTGCCCCTTAAACTGGAAGGTGCCGACGGCGCGCCGTGCCGCGTGGTGCTGCGCTAGGCTGTTCCTGATCCAGCTTAGAAGGGGCTGGGTGGCTGGCTTTGTGAATGTGCACCCGCACGCCGGGCCTGCACAGTTCCCAGCATTTCTGCTGCGGTGCCTCCGGACAGCGGACGCAGCCGTGGCTGGTGCAATAGCCGCGTTCAAAACCGCCGACATGGATGCCCACTCCATCGTCCGTCAGCCGCAGCCAGAACGGCATGGCGATACCGAGATACCGTGTGCCTGCTGGCTTCGGGCCGCTGTGCTCCCAGGTGCGCGCCACCACGACCTCGCCGCTCTCCGGCCTGACATACTGCCCGTAGAGGTCCGAGCGTTTGAGCGGCAGTTTTTCCTTCACCACGAAATCGCCGACTGGAGTCTCATGCCCAGGCAGGCCGGGCGAAACATCCATTTCCACGAGCACGCAGGAGTTCTCGTCCAGCAGTTGCGCCGTCTGGCTCGCCAGTGAGATGTCCATGCGCACTTTGCCAGGCTTCGTGGCGGCGCAGCGTTCCTCATCAATATGCCAGCGTGGATGTTTGAAAGCCTGGGCGACAGGCTGCTTTTTTCCGAACTGGCATGAGGCCAGACAAAAGGGAAGCAACAGGCAAAGGAAGAGTTTGGCAGGCGCAGCCACCAGCGAGCGCATGGCCATCGCAATTGGAACTGTAGCGAAGGGTTTCATGATGCGTTAACCCGCGCGCCGCTTCATCTCATCGCTCGCCTTGTCCAGGATGCGGCGCTCTTCGGCGCTGAGGCTTTGCATACCTTGGCGGCTGATCTTGTCGAGGATGTCATCGACTGTCGGGGTGCTGCTTTTTTTCGCGGGCTTCTTGGCCTGCGGTGCCCGTTTGGGCAGGGAGGGGAGCTTTAACGCGCCTTTCTCGAAGATGATATAAAGCCATGCCATTGCGATACACCCTAAAAGGACGATCAGCTCTGCCCACTGGCGTCCCGCGATATGTCGGAAAGCATAGATTGAGCTAAAAAGCAGCGCCACCATCCACGCATCAAGGGTGATCACGATCAGGGAGATTTTTGCTCTCGGGTAAAGTGCCGCAAAGGCATTGAAAACGCCAAATTCGAGTATGGTGACTCCTGCGGCCAAGGGACAGCCCAGCATCATGCCGAGCAATAGCGAGCCTTTAAATCCCGCCAGACCCATCAGAGTTACCAATGCAGGTGGTGTCAGCCACAAGATCACAAGAAGCCTGATAAAGGAACGTCTGCCCAAATGACGTTCGATGGCTTCGCCAAAGTTCCAAAGCAGGAAGCAGCCGAGCACCACCCAAATGTCCGGTGGATTGAAGAAAACATAGGTGAATGCAGTCCAAAAACGCCCTCCACTGAACGCATTTTGATAGGTAAAGATGAGCCATGGGGCGCTTTCAAAGCCAAGGATGGCGGTCAGAATGATGCTTGCCCCTCCGATCAGTGCGATGATCGCAGCAAGATAGACAGGCTGCTGCTTCCACCATGTGAGTGGAAGGTGGTCTTTGGATTCGGGGAGCCAGGAGTTGAACATGATTTTTTGATCCTTTACTTACGCACACGGTCCACCAGCACCGCGCCTAGAATGACGAGGCCGAGGACGATTTTCTGCGTGTTGCTTTCGACGTTGGTGAGGTTCATGCCGTTTTGAATGACGGCGATGATGAAGGCACCGATCAGGGTGCCGGGCATCGTGCCGCGTCCACCGCTGAGGCTGGTGCCGCCCACCACGACGGCGGCGATGACATACAGCTCATACATTTGCCCGTAAGTGGGCGATCCGCTTTTGAGCAAGGAGGCGGTGACAACGCCCCCGAGACCTGCCAGCAGCCCGCACAGGACGTAGGCGATCAAAATGACGCGCCCGACCGGCACACCGGAAAGGTGTGCGGCTTCCATGTTGCCACCGACGGCGTAGAGATTTCTGCCGAAGCGGGTCTGTGTCATCACGACGTGCGCAGCGGTGTAAAGCAGCAGCATGAGCACCACGGCATTGGGCAGGCCCAGGAAGTCGGAACCACGCCCTAAACGCGCAAAGGAATCCGGCACCTGATAGACTGATTGATTTTCGGCGAATCGGTAGGCGAGGCCGCTGCACACCAGCATCATCGCCAGAGTGACGATGAAGGGCGGCATGCGCAGGTGGGTGATGAAGGCCCCGGAGATCAACCCGCATCCGCCGCACAAGAGGATGCCACCGATCCCGGCGGCGAACATCCCGGCGGCTCCGGCATTCACACCGCCGCACCAATCCCGCACGATCAGTGTGGTGATGACCGCTGAGAGGGCAATCAGGCTGCCAACGCTCAAATCAATGCCGCCGGTGATGATGACCAGCGTCATGCCGATGGCGAGAATGGCGATGACCGCAATCTGATTGGCGATGTTGAGCAGGTTGTCGGTCTTGAGGAAGACCGGCCACCCATGAGCTCTGGGCTGCACCACACGGGTGTCTTTGAGCGCGGGGAAGTCATGAGCCAGATCGGCCAACACGAGCCAGGACGCGGTGGCGTGATTGCAGGCGATCACATCGAGGCCGCCTCCCGCCGCCGCACGCAGCAGCGCAGCGCGGGCTTCTTTGGGTTCGCCTTGCACGAGTTCAGCCCTGGAGCCGAGTTCGGTGCTGAGCGCCGCAGCGAAAGCGCTGTCTGCGGCAGTCGGGCGCACGACAATGAGCACTTTCGCCTGCGGCGCGATTTGCGCCGCCACGTCTTTGGCCGCGTCCGCATTCTGCGGATAGTGGCGGGTCCACGTGACGATGCTGAAAAAGGCGCAGAGCAGCAGCAGCGCGACGAGCATGCCGGAACCAGCAAGGTGATGGCGGATGAAGACTAGTAGGCGGCTCATGCGGAAAGGACGACCATGCGGGACGGAAGAACGCAGTTCAAGGCCGGAGACGTTCGGGATTGACCACCTGCTACGAATTGGATTAGCCTCGGGAACCTATGAAAACGCCCCTGCTTTCCCTTCTCGCGCTGCTGCTGGTTGCCACCCTTGCCAGAGCCGACTGGGTGCTGGTGCAAAAGACCGACACGGCCGGTCAGGCGATTGAAGTCACCACCAAGATCAAAGGCGATCTGGCGCGGGTGGACCAGGGAGACAAGATGACCGTGATCGTGGGGGCGGAGGGCATGACGATGCTCATGCATGCGCAGAAAATGCTCATGAAAATGGATCTGGCCACGATGAAGGCGGCCGTGGAAATGGCCGGGAAAGCCATGCCGGGCCAGCAGGCCGCCGCCAAACCGGTGGCGACCGGGCAGAAAGAAAAAGTCGGCGAATGGGACACCGAAATCTTCACCTGGGAAGGGCAGATGGGCAAGGGCCGCTTCTGGGTGGCGAAGGACTTTCCGAAATACCAGGAGATCAACGCCATCAGTGACAAGCTCGGCAAGGTGGTGGGCAAGGCCATGTCAGGCTTGGCACCGCAGGCTTCCGACTTCGACGGCATGGTGGTCAAATCCGAAATGACGATGATGGGCAAAAGCGTGAACTCGCAGCTAGTCTCCGCCAAGGAGGAGACCCTGGACGCGAAGGAGTTCGCACCTCCCGCAGACTACAACGAAATGAAAATGCCCGCGATGCCAGGCGCTGCGCCGTCGAAGTGAACTACGGCGTCACCACACACGCATAAGCCGCCGTGTTGGTGCCGGGCATGGAGATGACCACAGGCTGCTGCGTCTGCCGTGCCGCCATCGCTCCCAGCACCAGTTGCAGAGAACTGCTGGCCCCCATGCTTTCACCGAGGATGTACTTGGGGCTGAGCACGGAGTTCCACGACCGCCCAGACCAGGCAGCAGCTTCCGCGTGATCGAGCTTGGTGATCCCCGTGCGGTCATTGATGAGCGTGGCCTGCCCCTGGAACTGCGCCTGCGTTTGCGCGGCGAGTTCCGGCAGCAGTTCGCAGCGTTCCTGCCAGGACAAATAGGCCAGCGGGCCGATGACTGCGCCAACCTTCGGCCCATCACCGCTGGCGGCGAGCAGGAGCGCTCCGGCACCTTCGGAGGCGATGAGCTTGGGATGATAATAGGTGAGCGCTTCGGCGCTGAGCCAGTCGCATTCTTCAGCGGCGATGAGCAGGCATTCCTCGATGATGCCACTGCTGATCCAGAACGCGGCGGTGTCCAGCGCCTCCATGATGGCGTTGGAACTGCCAACCAGCGTGCTGACCGCGCCATCGACCCCGAGGAAGGAGGCAATGTGCGAGGCGGGCGCGTTGAACACGGTCTCTGGAAAGATCAGCGGACTGGCCTGGGCAGGATTTTGCAGCACTTCATGGTAGAAGCGGCCCGTGTAGTTCACGCAGCCGTTCTGCATGACGAACAGAATGCCCAGCCCCGGTGGCGGCGCCGTAGGGTCGTGCCCGGCATCTGCCAGCGCCTCCAAGGCCGCAGCCACCGAGTAGCGCGTGATCGCACTGGAGCGGCGCAGACGTGGATGTCGCGCGATTTTTTCCGGAGGCACGGCTGGGGCGAGGCGAGAAGCACAGGGCCAACTGCGCCCCTCTCCAGGTCGGGCACAGGGGGTGGCGGGCAGGGGCGTGCCAGCCAGCACGGCCTCATGCATGGCGGCAGCGCTCCAGCCTGCGGAACTCACCGCCCCGACGCCACGGATGCAAATGTTGCGTGAGTTCATGCGGACCTCCTTTGCAGTACCAGAGTCGCGTTGGTGCCGCCGAAACCGAAGGAATTGGTCAGCGCGTAATCCAAGGCGGCGCGCCGAAACTGACGCACCAGATCAAAGCGCACGACTGGATCGACCTCGCGCACGTTCAGGCTCGCTGGCAGCCACTGACCTTGCAGGGCCATCAGGCAGATCACCGCTTCGACAGCACCCGCCCCACCGAGCAGATGGCCCATGGCGGATTTCGTGGAACTGACGGGGATGCCAGCCACCGCATCACCCGCCCAGGTGGCGATGGCGGCGGCTTCGGCCACGTCGTTGAACGGCGTGCCGGTGCCGTGGGAGTTGATGTAGCCGATTTGAGCTGGCGAAATACCGGCCTGGACGCAGGCGGCAGTCATGGTGCGGATGGCGGCTTTGCCAGCGGGATCGGGCTGGGTGAGGTGGTGCAGATCGGTCGCGGTGGCATAGCCGGAGACATCTCCCAGCGCAGCGCTTTGTCGTGCGTCCTCGGCTTCCAGCAGCATGACGGCGGCACCTTCGCCAAGAGCCAGTCCGTCCCGCTGTGCGTCAAAGGGGCGCGGGATGCCGCTGGGTGCGAGCGCGTGCAGGCTGTCGAATCCCGCAAACACCAGCCGCGCCAGGGCGTCATACCCGCCTGCGAGCACACGCTTGGCCCGGCCGGAGCGAATCATGTCTGCCGCCCAGCCGATGGCATTGGCCCCGGAGGCGCAGGCATTGGAAACGATGATGACCGGGCCGCGCCAGTCGAATTCGGCGGCGATGCTGTTCATCTGGCGCTGTGGCTGGTAGTGCTCCGCACGGGAAAGCTGGGACGGGACGCGGCCTGCCTCCTGCTGCGCGTGTTCAAAGTAGGACTCGCCCAGTGGCATCGCCCCGGCGGAAGTGCCGATGACCATGGCGTCAATGCCCTCCATATTCTGTCGGCCCGCCTGCGCGAGCGCTTCACGGATCGCGATGAGCAGCATCTGCGTGCCACGGTCCACGAACGCCTGTTTGTGGGAAGGGATGCGGTGAAACAGGTTTGCTGCGGGCAGATCGACCACGCCGGCGGTTTTGGCGATGAGTTCACGGGTGTCGAACAAACCCGCCGGCACCGGCCTGAAGGCGGTACGATCCGCCGCCAGCGACTGTTCATTCGCCTGCCAGCCCAGGCCCAGCGGCGAGACGATCCCGGCTCCGGTGATGGCGATACTCTGGCGTGAGGGGGAAGGCACTAGGGAAGACAATATAAGATTCGTCGTGTGGAGGGTTGAACTGCCAACGCAAGTGTTCATGCTACCGCACGGCGCGGCACATGGTTTACGCTTCGCCGCAAGGACTGCAAATGTTTGGTGAACGCTGGGATCGTATTGTAGCAGAGCGCGGCGCGCAGGCTGCCTTGTATCTTGCTGATGGTCGTGCCACCACGTTCCGCCAGTTGGATGAGGAGGCGCGTGCCGTCAAGCCAGCCGGGGAGCAGGTGCTGGTGCAGGGCGATGTGCCCCAGATTCTCCGCCAGTTGCTGGCCGGGTTTCTCCATGGCGTGCCGGTGCAACTGGTGGAAAAAGACCGTAATCGCCGCATTCCCGCCTGCCCACCCCCCGCAGATACGGCCCTGATCAAGCAGGCGGTCGGCGGCTCGGGAGTGCGCCGCTGCCAGTTTTTCACCTTCGATCAAATCGCCGCTGATGTGGACCGGCTGCATGTGGCGCTGGATCTCGGGGCACGCGGGGCGGGAGTGGCGGCGGTTTCCTGTGCGCATTCCTTGGGTCTGACCATGACGGTGCTGCAAACCTTGTTCAACGGCGTGCCCACCTGCCATGCCCCGCAGCCTTTTGCACAGCCCTTGATGGATGCGATGAAACACCACCCGCGGGTGTTTCTGCCAGGCGTTCCGGCCTTGTGGAAAGCCTGGCTGAAGGGCGGGGTCAATTTTGACAACGTCAGCCTGGCGATTTCAGCCGGAGCACCGCTCACGCTCGACCTGGAACGCATGGCGCTGGAGCAGCACGGACTGAAGATTCATAATCTTTACGGGGCGAGCGAGTGCGGCGCGGTGTCCTGGGATGAAACGTCCGACTTGCGGGAAGATGGGCGCGATCTCGGCGTCCTGCTGCCCGGCGTGCAGGCAGAAACCGACGCCGAGGGGCGCTTGACCGTGACCTGCAGTTCGGTCGGCCTGGGCTATGATGAACTGCTGCCACACGAGCGCTACGGCGCAGGCGTTTTTACCACCAGCGATGTGGTCGAACTGCGGGGCAATCGCCTCCTGTTTCAGCAGTGCGTCGGCGCAGGCATCAACGTGGCAGGCCGCAAACTCAGCCCCGCCGAGATTGCCGAAAAAATCATGCGGGCATCCAACCTGGACCGGGTGAAAATCCAGGGTGCCCCGAGCCGCGATCCTGAACGCTGCCAGGACATCGTGGTGGAGCTTGATCTCCCGCAGGCTGAGATCGACCCCGCCTTCAAAATCACCGCCTGCTCACTGCTCGCGCCGTGGGAGGTGCCACGTAAATGGATTGGCAGGGCATGAGTACTCCCTTGTCTGCCACCGCCCTGCGGCATATCAGCCGGCTTTGTCCTGGACGCTGGGAGCGCTGGTATGCAGCGGCCAAACTGCGCTCCGACCCGGTCTATGCCGCCGTAACCAAGGAACTGCAGGGTTCGCCACTGCCGGTGCTCGACATTGGCTGCGGCATCGGCCTGCTGGCCTGTTATCTGCGTGAAATCGGTTTTATGCCAGCCATCGCCGGGTTTGATTATGACCCGCAAAAAATCTCCTGTGCCCGGAGCATGGCAGTGCGCAGCGGTTATGAGGGGCTCAGTTACATGACCGGCGACGCCCGCGGCGGACTGCCAGACTTCAGCGGTCAGGTGGTGATCATCGACATTCTGCAGTTTTTCACGCGGGAGGAACAGGTGGCGCTGCTGCGCGCAGCGGCATCCCGCGTGGCGCAGGGTGGCAGGCTGATCATCCGCACCGCCCTGCGGGACGACTCAGTCCGCTTTCGCATCACGGTGGCGGGCGACTGGCTGGCCAGGCTGACGTTTTGGATGAAGGGATCGCCCATCAGCTACCCGGACCGCGCTTTGTACGAGTCTGTGCTCGGCGCCGCCGGGCTGCGGGTACGAGTAGAGCCCTTATGGGGTGGCACGCCGTTCAACAACCATCTCGTCGTCGCCGAACGCGAGTGAAGCCGGCGGCGTGTCGCATTGCAGGCCGCTGGCGGCCAGCATGGCTGCCACTGCTTGCGCAACCTCAATGGCAACGGGGGTCCCTTCGTGAATCAGCACGATGGCTCCGGATACCAGCCGGCGGGCGATGCGTTGCGTGATGACCCGCACCCGCTGATCCACGCCGTCAAATCCTCGCGCGCTCCACAGCATCATCCGTAGCCCCAGTGCTTTTGCGATCTGCGCGGTGAAAATATTGTGATGGCCCGCAGGCGGGCGGAAGAAGCGCGGTGGTTTGCCGGCACAGAGGGTGGTCAGCGTCTCCTGGCAGTCGGCGATCTCACGCCACAAGCGCACCGGGCGCAGCCGCCAAAACATCGTGACGGGATGCGTCTGCGTGTGGTTGCCGATTTCGTGGCCGCGCGCGAGGATTTCACGCACGAGCTGCGGATGCTGGGCGGCACGTTCGCCGACGAGAAAGAACAGCGCCTTGATATGGTGGCGGTCCAGAATGTCGAGGATCGCCGGCGTGTGCTGCGGGTGCGGACCGTCATCAATGGTGAGCAGCGCCTGATTGCCTGCCGACGGCAGGCGCTTGATCATGCGACCAAACAACGCACAGCGCGGCACCAGCGTGCCGATCATCATGGTGGTCAGGACCGTGCAGAACAACAGCAGGGCGGCTGCCACCTGCCCGCGCCACAGCAACCAAAGCACCACCGGCGCGGGTGCAAGAGCCAGGGTCATGCGCCAATACGCACGCCGCAGGGCGCTGGCACGCAGGGTGGCATTCATGTCGGATCACGGGTGACGAGCTGTTCAAACACAAACCACTGGTCCCAGTGCTGCGAAAGAAATCGGTGCATCACCTTGAGCCAGGCGGTGCTGACCGCATTGGCCTTGGGCTTGCGTCCACCTTCGCCCTCGAAAAAGGGTTCACCAATCTCAATGCGGTAGGAAAGCCGCCCGCGCCGGGTGAGAAACACCGTGTAACACGGTACCCCGGTCACTTCGGCAAGAGCGAGTGGGCCGCGTGGGATCTGGTAGGTCACGCCATCAATGCTGCCCCGCGTAGGCGCCAGGTCTCCCATCACGCGGTCGCCCTGGACGCAGACCACTTCTCCGGCCAGGAGCAGACGGCACAGCTCCATGCCGAGATGGCTGCCGGGTTCGTTGTAATGCACGTGCAGGTTCGGGTGACGACGTTCTTCATCGCGCAGTTCCTCCGCGCGCAGCTTTTGCAGCGACTCGGACGCCTCCGGCATACGGACGGTATGGATCGGCCGGGTGAATTTGCGCGCGAAGAGGCCGGCGCCGATGTCGTAGTTGCCCGAATGCACGGTGAAGATCAGCGCACCTCCCGGCTTTTTTTGCAGCTCATCGAATTTTTCTTTGCCGATGATCTCCCAGTCAATCTCATGGTGAAAATGCAGATGCCACAGCCGGTCCAGGTACGTCAGCGCAAACTGGAGGAACACCTGGTAGCCCGCCAGGGAAGTGGCACCCTTGCCAGGAACCAGGGCACGGAGATTGGCACGCACGTTTTCGCGTGGCGTCACTGCCAGCAGATAAATCAGCGCTGACACCGGGTAGGCCAGCAGCGTGAAGACCGCAGCGGGAAGCCAGCGCATGAAAAACAGCAGCGCCTCTGTCCAGCACGCATCATGCAGTCCAAGTCGCGGGGGTGGGGCGGGCGCATTCGGCTCGTTGGTTGCAGAAAGAGCGGATGGCATTATTTAAAGGCGTACCATGGATAATATGAGACGTTCTGTTTCGACCGTCACGCCGCCTCCGACAACTGACTTTTTCAGCACTTGCTCACATGATCCCTTCTAACACAGATTACGATGTGGTCGTCATGGGCGGCGCTTTTTCGGGCGCGTCTGCCGCCATGCTGCTCAAACGCGAGCAGCCGGACCTGCGTATTCTCATCGTGGAGCGCACGGGGCAGTTTGACCGCAAGGTGGGGGAAAGCACGTCTGAAGTGGCGGGCTGCTTCCTCACCCGGGTGCTGCATCAGGGCCACCACCTCAGCGCGCATCACTATCAAAAGCACGGCCTGCGCCTGTGGTTTTTCCAGACGCCGAACGATGACGTGGGGAATCTCACCGAAGTCGGGCCGCGCTACCAGTCGCGGCTGCCCACCTTTCAGTTGGACCGCGCCATCCTTGACGAACACCTGCTCAAGGAGGCCTGTGACTTCGGCTGTGAGCTGCTACGCCCGGCCACGATCAAAACCATCACGCTCGCGGAAGATGCTGCCCCGCACACACTGGAAATCATGCCCAAGGAAGGGCCGTTGCGCACAGTCACCACGCGCTGGCTCATCGACGCCTCCGGCAAGGCCACCGTGCTGGCCAAGAAACTCGGCTGTCTGCGCAGCATGGAGGAGGAGCATCCCACCTCGTCCATCTGGTGTCGTTTCCGCCATGTGAACGGCCTCGACAGCTTCAAGAGCCGCAAGCTGCATCCGCAGCTCATGAAAAATGTGAGCCAGCTCCGCACCACGGCCACGAATCACCTCATGGGGCATGGCTGGTGGTGCTGGATCATCCCGCTGTCAGACGGCAGCTTCAGCGCCGGCGTCACCTGGGACCGGCGCTTTTTCACCCTGCCGGAGGGGCCGTCACTCCTGGCCCGCCTGCAGGCTCATCTGCTGACGCATCCCATCGGCCGTCTCATGTTTGAAAATGCCGTGCCGGATGCAGACGACACCTTCTACTACAAGAACCTCGCCTATCGTTCCGAGCGCGTCACCGGCAATCGCTGGGTCATGGTCGGTGACGCCGCCGGTTTCATGGATCCCTTGTACAGCCATGGTCTCGATTACTGCGGTCATACCGTCTCTGCTGCCGTCAATCTGGTGCGGAAGAACCTCGCGGGTGACAACACCCAGGAGATCACCGACTACCTGAACATGGCCTACCCGCGCAGTTACCGCCTGTGGTTCAATTCGCTCTATAAGGACAAATACTCCTACATGGGCGACGCGGAGCTGATGCACGCGACGTTTCTGCTCGACCTCTCCGCGTATTTCCTTGGCCCGGTGCGGGGAGTGTATGACAGCCCGGATGTCGAATGGAATCACATGCCCTACGAGGGGCGTCCCGGCGCGGCTTTCGGTTGGTTCATGGCTTTTTATAACCGCCGCTTTGTGCATCTCGGGGAGGTGCGCCGGCGCAAAGGCATCTATGGGCGCTGCAACAACGGTCATGTCTGGATGCCGCGCCAAAGCCTGTCGCCAGACGCCAGCGCCGTGCGTTTGTTCTGGGATGGGCTCAAAGTGTGGATCAAGGTCGAAGTCTCCACCTGGCTGGCACCCACTCCGGCCACCGCACCCGTGATGATGGCGGAAAAACCACTCGAGGCCTGACCTTCATTCCGCCACGAAAAACATCCCCGCGAAGGTGTTTGGCGTGAACTTGGCATCCGGCTGCGGATCCACCAGCATGCTGGAGATGTCTCCGTCGAGATACAGGGCGTCTTCACAGCCGAGGTGCAGGAAGAACTGGGTGAACTGATGAAACGTCACGCGCCCTTTCACGGCGTCGTCGCGGTCGCTCATCGCAAAGAGGATCTGTCCGTCTTTTTTGCGTACGCCCACGGCATTGCGCAGGCGTTTGTTGGGTGAATTCACCTGGAAGGCGGGATGAATCACCCCCTGGCGCAGCATCAGCGGGCCGGATTGCGTGGCGAGGCGTGGCTTGAGTCCGCTTTGGGCAAATTCCGCCGCCTCCATCACGCCGGGGCCGGTCTGCTCGTCGAGGTAGAAGATGCCGTTGGGCTTGAGGAAAAAATTGCCTTCACCTGCGCGCAGATTCAGCGGCACTAATTCCTTGCCCGCGCAGATGGTCAGTCCGCAGGGCCTGGGGCCGCGCTCGTAGATGCCGGCGTTGGTGGCGAAGATGATCTTCTTCTGGCGCACGGCGAGCTGTCGGCGCAGGCCGTTGAAATCGCCCAGTGGCTGGCCGTTGTCACCCAGCCAGGCGAGCTGCAGACGTGACCAGTCCGCCTTGTCCACCCGGTAGAGGTGATAACGTCCACCTTCGTATTCCACCGTCTCCGCGCCGTGCAGGTGGGAGGTGAGTGTGGCACAGCCGAAAAGAGTGAGCAGCCAGCGGGGCAGGGTCATGCGACAGGATGCTGAATTCACGCCATCGCACAACCAAAGTAGTATTGAGCTTTAGCTCATTCTGGGAAGCGCCGTTCCCCCAGAACCCAGACTGAGCTAAAGCTCATGAGTACTTTGGCGTCACGCCATCGCACAACCATCTTGAACCCGGAACGGATTGCCCCATGATGACTCCCCAATGTCCAGCAGTCTCGGTACCCTTTTCCACATCAGCACCTGGGGTGAATCCCACGGCATCGGCGTCGGCGTCGTCATCGACGGCTGCCCGCCGCGCATCCCCCTCACCGTGGAGGACATCCAGGCCGAACTCGACCGCCGCCGCCCCGGCCAGAGCAAGATCGTCACGCCGCGCAAGGAGGACGACAAAGCGGAGATTCTTTCCGGCGTGCTCGATGGCCTCACGCTCGGCACCCCCATCGGCATTTTGGTGCGCAACACCGATCAGCGTCCTTCGGCCTACACCGAGATGCAGCAGGCCTACCGCCCCAGCCACGCTGATTACACTTACGATGCCAAGTACGGCATCCGCGCCGTCTCTGGTGGTGGGCGTTCCAGTGCGCGCGAGACGATTGGCCGCGTGGCCGCCGGTGCCATTGCGCGCAAGGTGCTGCAGCACTCGCTCAGTGGCTACGAATGCCTCGCTTACGTCAAAACGGTGCAGCACATTGAAGCGAAGGTGCCCACGGGTGCCGAGCTCAATTCGGCGGTGATCGAATCCAACATCGTCCGCACCTGCGACCCCGTGGCGGCGGAGAAGATGATCGAGCTCATTGAAAAAATCCGCAGCGAAGGCAACAGCGTCGGCGGTGTGATCGAGTGCGTCGTGCGCGGCGTGCCGACGGGTCTGGGCGAGCCGGTGTTCGACAAGCTGGAGGCTGATCTGGCCAAGGCGATGATGAGCCTGCCCGCGACCAAGGGATTTGAAATCGGCAGCGGTTTCGCCGGCACCACGATGACCGGTCTGGAGCACAACGATGAATTCTACATGGACGGCAGCACCGTCCGCACCCGCACCAACCGCAGCGGCGGCATCCAGGGCGGCATCAGCAATGGGGAGGAGATCGTCTTCCGCGTCGCCTTCAAACCCACCGCCACCGTGCTGCGCGAGCAGAAAACCGTGACCAACACCGGCGAGGACACGACGCTCTCCGCGCGCGGTCGCCACGACCCCTGCGTACTGCCACGTGCGGTACCCATGGTGGAGGCCATGGTGCATCTGGTGCTGGCCGATCATTTCCTGCGCCAGCGCGCGATGAGGGGGTGATGGGATGAGGTGGATCGCATGGCTGTTCACCGGCACGATATGCCTGGCAGGCTATGGCGGGCCATTGCCAGAGATCGAGATTGGAACCAGCCAGCGTGAAATGGTGGTTCAGGGTTCGCCGAGGCTCCCGGAAAATGGAGCCTCTCAGACGTTTCTGGTCGGTACGGTCACTGATGTGTCTGCTGAAGAAGACCGCCAGCCGCAGCAGACCCGGCTCTCAGAGTCTTGCACGCTGCACGTTGATTCCGCCTATGGGTATCTGGACCAGGTCGTTGGCGTTCAAACGGTGGTGCTCAAGGCCAGCTACGAGCAATCACCTTACGTTCCAATTGATGAAGACTGGGGCAATCTGTGGCATTTTAAGAAGGGGCAGAGGTTCATTGTCATGCTCCATGTCTGTGACAGCGAGGGTCGCAGAAAGCCGTGTTTTGACGCTGAGGAACTGATGGTTCTCAATGAGCGCACGGCTTCGCTGCCTGACATCCTGCGACGAACGGCGTTGCTGCCGGAGGAGTTCACCGACGATGATCTGGAAGTGCTAAAACAGGCTTCGCCCTTATTGCATCGGCAGATTCTTTCCCAAATCATCGGAGACCGGAATACAGGGGAAGAACTGGTTAGGTTGCGGCGTGAGTCACAGTTAACAATCGCAGGCTTCACTGCTCTGCTTGTTCTGGTCATCTTGACCATTCGCAAAATGCCGAAGCGTCCGGTGCGTCGCTGAGATGGCGGAGCCATCGATTCCCTCTCCTTCCGCCCTTGGCTCCTCCACGCGTCATCCCGCACCGCCTGCAAAGCGATAGACAAGCGCGCGCGGTCGCGTTAAACCTCGCCCGATCATCCACAACCATTCTTCATGAAACTGCACCTCGCTCTCGCCTCCTTGTTCGCCGCCCTTTCCTTCGCCAGCGCGGGGGAGAAGGAAATCTTCAACGGCAAAGACCTCACCGGCTGGGAGGGCAACAAAGACCTCTGGAGTGTACAGGATGGCACCATCACTGGCAAAACCCCGGCTGATCCGGCGGCCCCGACCAAGAGCATCCTCAAGCACAACACCTTCCTCGTCTGGAAAGGCGGCACGGTGGGTGATTTTGAGCTGACGTTTCAATACCGCATCGAAAAGGGCAACTCCGGCGTGCAGTACCGCAGCAAGGAACTCCCTGCCGGTGAGTTCGGCCCGATCATCAGCGGCTACCAGGCCGACTTCGAAGCCGGCAAGACCTACAGCGGCATCCTCTATGAAGAGCGTGGCCGTGGCATCCTGGCCAAGCGCGGCGAGAAAACCGTGATCAAGCCTGCTGCTGACGGCAGCAAGAAGGCCGTGGTGGAAGTGACCGGCAGCGTGGGCGACAGCGCCGCGATCCAGGCCAGCATCAAGTCCGAAGACTGGAACGAGTACCGGATCGTCGCCAAGGGCAACCATGTGCAGCATTTCATCAACGGCCAGCAGACCGTGGATGTGACCGATGAAGACACCGCCAACGCGCCGAAGGAAGGCCTGCTGGCCCTGCAGATCCACGCCGGCCCGCCGATGGTGGTGCAGTTCAAGAACTTCAAGCTCGTCGAATCGAAGTAGCCGTGCTTTGTTGCCGCCGTCATGACCCGACTGCTCTTCTCCACGATTTTCCTGCTCACCTGCGGCTTTGCGATCAAGGCCGCCGCAGACACCGAATACCTCGTCGTCAGCGGCGGACCCGCCGCGCGGCAGTTTGAGGATTTGCGCCGGCCTGGAGAGCAGCATGACCGCTGGTGGGGCAACTTCATCCGCACCGCCCGCGTGCGGATGGTGGAGATCCAGAAGACCGCCCCGGCGGGTACGCACATCACCTGGCTGGTGTATCGCGACGGCTACGTGCGCCGCTCCGCCGCCGAGCACCAGCCGCTGACGCAGAACATCGAGTCTGTGCCCAAAGCCTACCCGTTCATCCATCTGGTGTGGTTTCGCAGTGCCGATGAATTGATCCATTACATCAACAACGGTGCGGCAGGGCGTGGCAATCTGAAGATCTCCGGCTTCGAGTACTTCGGCCACTCGAACAAGTACAGCTTCATGTTTGACTACAGCTCGGACACCTACGCCACCTCCACCGCGTGGTTGCATGAGCACGACCTGCACAAGCTCAGCCGCTGGGCCTTCGCCTCCCGGGCCTACTGCCAGAGCTGGGGCTGCCACACGGCGGAAAGCTTCAGCAAAGCCTGGAAACGCGCCACCGGCACCTTCATGGTCGGCGCCCAGGGCAAGACTGACTACTCCGACATGCACCTGCGCGACTGGCACGTGGGCCTGTCAACTGGAGCACGCTGGGTGAAGCGCTAGGAAAAGCAGCCTCGTTGCTGCGCCACAAGGAATCCCCGGCTTCCCAGGAACAGGGCCGCTTTTTGGTTCCTCCCCCCACCCCTTCGTTTCCCGTTTCCGTACCAGGGGGCACCTTGGGTGGAAACGAAGGGGGATTCACCTCCGAACTCAACCCTCCGGGAAGTAATCCTCATCCGCCTGCTTGAGCCCAGTGGACCGGAACGCTTGTGCCATACGTCACGGCAGGCATTCGTATGTCCTCTTTCAACTACTTCAATCTCGCGATGCTGCGAATGATGGGCTCACGGAGCTGTTTGTACGCGCCTCGTCTGACGGTCCTGTTTTAGAGTTCTTCACCCCCCTCCTCGTTTCCACTCCCGCTCCGCTTCGTTTCCACTTTTTGACCCTCGTTTCGCGAATTCGGCCCAGAAAAGCGCTTCGTTTCCCGCTTGCCTCCCCCTAGTGCGGAAACGGGAAACGAGGTGGGAAACACGGAATATTGAAACGGAGGAGCACGCTCACGGCGCGAATTTTCCCATCGGCGACCAGCGCGCGCTGCGGCTGAGGTTGAATCGGGCATGGCAGGTGCGGGAATCGCCATGCTCAGGCGGGGCGTCGGCGGCGGTTTTGATTGATGGTAAAGATGTCAGAATATATTTAATTATATTTATTTATATAATAACCTGTTACTTCGTAATTTTTACATTTTATATGCTTCTAACTGTCATTATATAATACTAGTTATGTTGTATTATTGTATAGTAATTATTGATATTTAATATTGACCGAACGTACCAGGGTGATTGCGGAATAACGCACGCGTGAAACGTACGAGGAGCGAGGTGGGGGCGAAGCGACCGCAACGCGATTGGAGTTGGCGCGAAATATTGGGCGCGGCGCCAAGGCGTACTGAGTTAAACCGCCCTTTCAGGGCTCCGAAATCAAACGGTCACCGATACCCAGGGCGTTGCTGGGCTGCGATAGGGCGCACCGTGGGTGCTGCTGAAGCAAGTGCCCTGGCTACTTTCCGCTCCAGACAAACGTCACCGGTTTGTCGATGTCCGGGTGCACGCTGTGGTGTACCGGGCAGCCGAGGGCGGTGGCTTCGAGGAGCTTGCAGTCGGGATGGTCTGCGGGCAGCGGGATGTCGATGGTGATGGGCAGGCGCACGATGCGGCGCGGGCTGTCCACGCTCATGTGCTTTTCCACGCTGACCTTCATGCCGGCGATGTCATAGCCTTTTTGCTGCGCCTTGATACCGATGACCGTGGCCATGCAGGTGGCCAGCGCCGTGGCCACGAGGTCGGTGGGGCTGAAGGATTCGCCTTTGCCATGGTTGTCCACCGGCGCATCGGTGATGAACTGATTCTGCGAGGGGCCATGAGTGGCCCGGCAGCGCAGGCCGCCTTCGTATTCGACGCTGATGGAGACGGCCATGGCTGGTAAACTGGTGAAACTTACTGCGCGGTGAGAACGCCGTTCATGATGGCGACGTGTCCTGGGAAGGTGCAAAAGTAGGGATACTCACCGGCGGCAGGCACGGAGAACTCGATGGTCTCGCTCTTGGTGGGCTGGATCAGATTGGTGTGGGCGAGGATGTCCGGGGAGTCTGGGATGTAGCCTTTGTCCACCAGCGTCATGGCACCCATGGCGATGGCCATCATCTTGTCCTTCGTGCCCAGCTTGCCGAGCACAAAGTTGTGCGGCTGGGGCAGGGTGGGGTGGGTGTTGTTGAAGGTCAGCTTGACCTTCTGGCCCACCTTGACGCTGATGGTCTTGGTGTCATAGGCCAGCGGGTTGGCGGCGTCCGGCTTGATGGTGATTTCGAGCACGGGAAGATTCGCGGCAGCAGCAGCCGGGGCGGCGGCGGCCGTCGCAGGAGCCGCAGGCGCAGCACCCGGAGCGGCAGGAGTAGCGGCGGCGGCAGCGGCCGGAGGAGGTGTCTCCGCCTTCGGTTTCGGACGCAGGGAGCCCAGGCCATCAAAGATAAAGGCCAGCACCCAAAGAAACACGACACCGCCCATGACAGCGCCAATGATCTTATTGGTAAGAGACCAGAATGAGGATGAATTTTCCGAAGGAGTGGAGTGCGCAGACATGGGCTAGGGGGAATGGGGGGGATTGAAAGCGCATCAGAGCACAGCAGCGCCTGAAAGCAACCGCCGTGTGCCTTACGGCTTCACGCCCGCCAAGACCGCCGCCATCGCCTGCCCAATTTGCGGTGAAACCAGGCGCAACAGGTCGTTGTGGTGCCCGTCGGGCACCTCATGCAACGTCACCGCCTGCGGGTGTGCCGCCGCCAGTTCCTGCCCCATGCGCAGCGGGATCACTTCATCCTCCATGCCGTGAAATATCGCGATGCGCGCCCCGGCGCGTGAGGCGACGTGGCCCAGCGTCAGGCGATTGTCGAAGCGGTGCCGGTTCAGATAGCACAGCGGCCAGCCGAGTACGATGCGGCCCATGTCTGTCATCGAGGTAAAGGGGGAGAGCAGCACCCCGCGCCGCAGGTCGAGATCGTCCGCCGCCATGAGGGCCGCCGCAGCGCCCAGGGAATGCCCCAGCACCGCGAGGCGGGGCTGCAGCTCGGCCAGCGAGGTGTGCAGGTGCTTGGCCAGCGCCGCCACGGCCGCTTTGCTGCTGTCGCGAATCCGCGAAGGGTTCGGAGTCCCCTCACACTCGCCATAGCTCGGATAATCGACGAGCAGGTACGCGAAGCGGGTATCCCAGTCTTCGGTGTACTCCAGCCAGTCGAGTGCCAGGGAGCCATTCCCGGCGAAGCAGAGCCAGACTGTCTGTGGCAGGCCGGGGGCAGGCGTGCGCGGCGGGATGTAGAAGGCCGTCTGGTGGCCCTGGGAAGTTTCAAAGCGCAGGCGTTCCCCTTGGACGTTGCGCAGCAGGGTCTCGTGCTCCGCCCGGTAGGGATTGGGGTGGTAGATGAGGCGGGACTGGCAACTGAGGAGAAAGATCACAGGCGTGAGAATAAGGATGGCGACGAGGCGCAGGAGGCGTTTCCAGGACGGCATGGGGATTCAGTCGGGGGAATAGGTTTTAGAGGTCACTTTGCCCTCCTTGAGATTCAAGATGATAGCCTCGCAGTCAATGGAACTGGCAGGATCCTCGGGGTGCATGAAAAACGTCAGGCTGTTGGACTCATCCATCATGATACGCGGTTTTTGCCGGGGGCCGCCAGCAGGGTAAAGCTGGTTCTGCAGGGCCATGACTTCTTCGCGCGTCATGCCAAGCCGGATGCCTTCATAAAAGGTTTTGAAGCTGCGAAAGCGGACGTCAACCCACTCGGGATGCATCGCCACCAGCACAAACCCCGCAGGGGTCAGGGTGAAAACGCCGATTAGCGCCAGCAGCACCTTCAGGCCCTTGCTGCGCACATGAAAGACGGTGATCAGCATGATCACCGTGGCGACGATGCCCAGCACCGCCAATACAAAGATGGGGTGGGTGGAGGAGGTCATGCTCAAAGCATGCTGAGAGATGCCGTTTCGAAAGGCGATCAAAAAAAGCCACCGTGCGCCAGGCAGATGTTGCCACCCGGAGGGGGATCGAAAAACGTATCCTCCAACAGGGGAGCCTCAAAGCGCACCACCCCCCCTTCACGCTATGAAAACCATTCTTGCACTCATCGATTTTTCCGATGTCAGCCCAAAAATCCTCGATCAAGCGGAAGCACACGCGAAGGCGTTCGGGGGTGAGGTTGTCCTCGTCCATGTCGTACCGCCGGAACCGCTGGTGGTGGATTTTGAGCCTCCCGCCGTCCCGCCGGACTTGTTCAGGTCCAGGCAGCAGCAGTTGTTCGTCATGCGCGACCGCTTGATCGAGCACGGCATTCAGGCGACGGCGGATTTGTATGGCGGCCTGCTGCTGGAAACCGTGCTGGAACAGATCGGACTCATTGCCCCGGATTTCATCATCATGGGATCGCACGGCCACGGCGCACTGTACCATCTGTTCGCCGGCAGTCTCACAACGGGTGTCATCAAACACGCCAGCCGCCCCGTGCTGGTGGTTCCGAGCGTGCCCGTACCGGAGACCCATCTGGTGAAGATGGCTGCCAGGAAAGCCCAGCGGAAGAAGACCGGCGCGCTGAGTGGGATTCCCGCTCCGGTTTGATCTGGCAGCGCGGGAATTAGCCCCCTCCCCCGCCTACCATGCCCGCATCCGGCTGCGTCATCCTGGCTGGATCCAGCGCTTCGTTCAACTCCGCCTCGGTGATGCCGAGTTCGCTGAGGCGCTCCAGGCAGAGCTGGCGCACAGGAGTGCCGGTCTTGGCGCTCTGCTTCGCGATCTCCGCAGCCTTGTCGTAGCCGATCTTGGAATTCAAGCCCGTCACCATGGCGAGGCTGTGCTCGATGAAACTCCTGCAGCGCTCCCGGTCTGCCACGATGCCGTCCACACAGCGCGTGGCGCAGAGAACTGTCGCATTCGTCAGCAGCTCGATGCTTTCCAGCAGCGCCGCAGCGAGCGCGGGCATCATGACATTCAGCTCCAGATTGCCATTGGCGGCGCACCAGGTGACGGTGGTGTCGTTGCCCATGACCCGGGCGCAGACCTGCATGAGGCTCTCGCACATCACAGGGTTCACCTTGCCGGGCATGATGGAACTGCCGGGCTGCGTGGCGGGGAGAATGATTTCACCGAGGGCGCATTGCGGGCCGGAACTGAGCCAGCGGAGGTCGTTGGCGATCTTGAAGAGGCTGGTGGCGAGGGTCTTGAGCTGGCCGCTTGCCTCCACGAGGGCGTCCTTCGCGGACTGCGCCTCGAAGTGATCCTGCGCTCTATGAAAGGGCAGGCCGGTCTTCCCGGCAATGAGAGCGATGGCACGTCCGGGCATCTCGGGGTGACCGTTCAAACCAGTGCCGACTGCCGTGCCACCGAGCGGCAGCTCCATGATGGCGTTGAGCGCCTTGTGCACGCGATTCACCGCGAGCTCCGCCTGACGTGCGTACCCCTTGAACTCCTGGCCGAGGCGCACGGGCGTGGCGTCCATCAAATGCGTGCGGCCAATCTTGAGCACATCCCAAAACTCCACACCTTTTGCTGCCAGCGAATGCTGCAGTGTCTCCAGCGCAGGAAGAAGCTTCAGATTCAACTCCTGCGCCACGGCCATGTGCACCGCCGTCGGAAAGGTGTCATTGCTCGACTGCCCCATGTTCACATGGTCGTTCGGATGCACGGGTTCTTTCGCGCCAATGGGCTTGCCGACGATCTGGCACACGCGATTTGAGATGACCTCGTTCACATTCATGTTGGTGCTCGTGCCGGAGCCGGTCTGATAAATGTCGATGACAAAGTACGCATCGAGCCCGCCCCCGGCCACCTCCAAGGCAGCCTGCTCGATGAGCGCCGCCTTGTCCTGCGGCAGCAGGCCCAGCTCCTGATGCACACGCGCAACAGCCCACTTGATGAGGCCATAGGCATGAATGACCGGCAGCGGCACACATCGGCCGCTGACCGGGAAGTTTAACACCGCGCGCTGCGTGCTGGCACCGTAGAGAGCATCAGCAGGTACAGACATTTCTCCCATGCTGTCGGTCTCAATGCGCGTGTTCATGGCAGGGGATACGTTCGCCGAGTGTCCGGCATACCAGCCTTGATCGCGAAAACTCCGCATCAACGCCCGCTCACCGGACCGGGGTCCAGCGCAGCCGGTAAAAATACCTGCTGGCGGTCTGGGTGGGCTGCCAGGCATAGGTGAAGGCGGGGGTGGTGTCTGCGGTGCGGAAGGTCTGCTCCGTGGTCCAGCCACTGACCAAGTCGGGTGAACTTTCGATGATGTAGCTGAGCTGCGGATCCAGACTGGCGGCATTCAACTGCAACTGACCGCCCGAGCCCTGGAGGGTCATCGCCGGTCCATTGCCCAGTTGGGCATCCCAAGCGAGGCCGTAGGAGCGGTTGTTGGTACTGGTGGTCACGACGAGCATGTACTGGCCGGGCGGCAGGTTGTAGCAAAACAGGTGCTCCACATTGTCCACGCTGCTGGTGGAGGCATACAGCGCGGAGGAACCCGGCGTGAAACTGGTGGAAGCGTAGAGCTGCAGATTGAGATCCGACAGAGTGCTGGTGTAATTCTCGTTCAGTCCCGAAATCGTACGATGCCAGGTGAGTGCGGCAGAGAAAGTGGTGGCGTAGCGCCCGGCGGGAATGCTGAAGAAATAGCGCTTTCCAGTCGAATTCGAGGTGCTGGCACCATAATCCCAGCCACGTGAAGGGGATTCCACACTGGTGGAGGACGCATGCTGGCCCGCCTGCTGGATGTAGTAGGCGTTGCGGATGTTCAGCTCTCCGGCACCAAAGACGGCATCATACGGCGCGGCATTGGCGAGGCGCACCCACTGCGGCAGGTTCTGCTTGGAAGCGCCTGCCAGCATTTGCGCCTTGATGACCTGGGGCTTTTGCGAGTTCGCATTGCCGGAAGCCACGGCGGACTGGAGCAGTGCCGCAGCGGTGCCGGCAATCGCTGGCGAGGCATAGCTGGTCTCCGTCACATTGACGACGAGATCGGGCTTCATGCGTCCGCTGCCGTCCGTGTTGGTCCCGCCCTGGCTGTGCAGGCCGGAACGCAGGCCTGCCGTGATGGCGTGGTAGTTGTTTCCCAGCAGCGCCGGCAGGGCGCCGGTGTTGTTGTCCAGCGGCGCGGCGGCGATGACGCCGTCACGATTGATCATGAAGTCCAGACTCCTTAAAAGCTGCGGGTCCGTGGTGGCATTGGTGCTGCCGATCCAACTGTGGTTCTGCACACGACCGGGAAAGACCGGCGGGGCGGACCCCGAGTAGAGCCGGTTGAGAAAGTCCGTCGCCGTGTAGTTGTGAATTTCCGTGGCACCCTGGCCAATGCCGCTGCCATTGGCAAAATAGTAAGAGGCCACGCCCTGCGCGTGGCCCGATGTCGTCCCGGCGCCGGACTCGGCGTAAAACGTCTTGCCATTGAAAACGCCTGCACCTGTAATTGCGCCAGGGCCGCCGTCCTGCAGCAGATAATCCGGCGGCGAGACGACGTCATTGGCCTCGGATTGCAGCAGTATGATGCCGGCACCGTTCGGCAGGGCTGCACCCAGCTCGGCGGCCAACTGCGTGTAGCCGATGTCATCGCGCCAGTCCGCCTGCAGCCCGTACGGCACCGCAAACAGCAGCATGGCCATCATGCGGCAGCATGAATGAGCCAGTGGGCGGAGGATCTGGGGAATGAACATGCGGTCTGTTAAAGACAACGCCGAGGGTTCCGACGTTAATCCAAAAGACAAAAAAGATCGCCAGACGGAATCCGACGATCTTTTTTTTGAAACAACTTTGCGGTAGCCAGACCTGGCCGGGTTACTTCACCTCCGCCAGCACACGCTTGATATCGGCGGCCTGCTGCTCGGTGGCGGCCGCGTAGTCCTGCCAGACGACCTTGCCATCTTTGATGAGGAAGCAACTGCGCTTGGCGAGGGAGAACAGGCCCTTGAGCATTTTCTCGACCTTGAAAGCCTCGACGATTTTGCCTTCGGGGTCGGCGATGAGGTCATAGGGGAGGGTGAACTTGGCTTTGAACGCCTTCTGCGCCTCCGCCTTGTCAAAGCTCACGCCGAGCACTTGCACGCCTTCCTTGGACAAATCGGCAAAAGCATCGCGCAGTGAGCAGGCCTGCTTGGTGCAGCCGGGAGTGTCGGCCTTCGGGTAAAAGAAGACCACCGTCGGTCCTTTCTTGTACACGTCCGCGAAGTTTACCGTGGCACCGTCCTGATTGATGCCCGAGACCATCGGGGCAGGGTAACTGACTTTTTCGCCTTGTCCGGCGACGGCGGTGCCAAAGAGGGCATTGAAGATGGCGGTAAGCATGAGGAGGCGCGTTTTCATGAGAGGCTACGGATGGGTTGGGTTATTCGATGCTGGCTTTGAGGCCGGGGATGGCGGCGTTGAGTTGTTTTACGCCGGGCTTGGTGGCCTTGGACTGCCAAAGATGGACACTCTTGAGGCTTTTGATCTTCGCCAGGTACTTCAATCCGGCGTCCGTGATCTCGTTGCCAAAGAGATTGAGGGACTCCAGTTTTTTCAGTCCGATGAGTGATTCGAGGCCGGCGTCGGTGATTTTGGTCTGGCGCAGATCCAGCGCGACCAAGCGCGGCATTTTCGCGACGGTCTTCAAAGCCTCATCGGTGATGACGGTGCGCCCCAAATCGAGCTGCACGATGTTGTCCTTGAGCGGCAGCAGCGTCGCGACCTTGGCGTCATCGCACTTGGAGACCCCCGTGAGAAAATCGACCCGCAACAGCGGGCTTTCGACTTTCACCGGAGCGACCTGGGCACCGGCCTCCTTCGCCTTGGCCAGCACGTCGTCGGAGAGCGGCTTCACCTCTTTTTCGAGCTTGGCGTAAAACAGATCACGCGGACGGGGTTTGTAAGGCTTGACGGATTCCGTCATCGCGCCTGCGGGCATGCCCTCCACGCTGCCGATCCAGCCGCCGAAGTCCGCGCCTTCCTGAATCCAGGTCTTGAGCAGGGCGATTTCCGCCTTGGTCAGATCTTCGCCCTTGGAGGGCATGTGGCCGTCGTCATCCTTCGGCAGCATGACGGACTCGAAGATGCCGCTCTTGTCTGGAGCGCCGGGCGTGAGCACGGGGCCGTTTTCACTGCCTTTGAGAATGGCCCAGGAGGCATCCAGCCGCAGGCCGGCCTTGGGATCTTTTTTCTGGCCGTTTTCCACATGGGGAGCTTTGTGGCATTCGATGCACTTCTTAGTAATGGCAGGCAGCAGGTCTTTTTCAAAATTGACCGCCCCCTGTGCTGAGGACGCGATCAGGCAGGCAGTGACAATGCGTGGAAAACGAAACGCCGGGATGGACATGGGGTTGGATTAGGTGATAAGTCGAAACTGAATGCGTGGCGCGTCAGCCCGCAAGAATTGGACAGGGATAACGCTTGCTTGTTCCCCTTGTTTCAGAGAATTAATGCCAACCAACTCCGGACCATGAGCATACAACCCAGCGTACAAGCACCCTCATCCGCCAATGTCCAGATAGAAGCAGACACACTTCTACGACGCAACACCCTGGCCATCGTCATGGGAGGCGGCGCAGGCACACGCCTTTTCCCTCTGACTGAAAACCGTGCCAAGCCTGCTGTGCCGCTCGCCGGCAAGTATCGCATTGTCGATATCCCCATCAGCAATTGCATCAACTCCGGGCTGCGCCAGGTGTATGTGCTCACTCAGTACAACAGTGCATCGCTGAACCGCCACCTCGCCCGCACCTATCGCTTTGATCAGTTCACCCGCGGCTTTGTCGAGGTGCTCGCGGCCCAGCAAACCCCCGATGGCGAGCGCTGGTACCAGGGCACCGCCGATGCCGTGCGGCAAAACCTGCGCTACTTCCTCGAAGGCGATTACGACTACTACCTCATCCTCAGCGGCGACCAGTTGTACCGCATGGACTATCGCATGCTCATGCGCCAGCACATCGCGACGAATGCGGACATCACCATCGCCACGATTCCGGTGGATGCACAGGCCGCCACCTCGTTTGGCATCATGCATTCGGATGAAAACGGCAAGATTTACGAATTCGTCGAAAAGCCCAAGGATCCCAGTGTGCTCGACAAGCTGCGCATTCCTCCGGCCACGTTGAAAACGATGGGCATTGATCCGGGAGAATCACGCTTCCAGGCCTCCATGGGCATCTACCTCTTCCGGCGTGACGTGCTCATCGAATGTCTCGACAACACGCTCAACGATTTCGGCAAGCACATCATTCCGAACGCCATCAAGAACAAACGCGTCTTTAACTTCAACTTCCAGGGCTACTGGGAGGACATCGGCACGATCCGCAACTTCTTCGACGCCAACCTCGATCTCTGCCGTCTGGTGCCGCAGTTTGACTTCTTTGAAAGCTCCGCGCCGATCTTCACCCACGCCCGCTTCCTGCCTGCCACCAAGATCAACGGCGCGACCATTCGCGGCGCCTTGATCGCTGACGGCAGCGTGCTCACCGACGCCCACATTGAAACCGCCGTCATCGGTCTGCGCGCCAGGATCGAACCCGGCACCACCATCCGGGACTGCATCATCATGGGGGCGGACTACTATGCGGGCGCGGTCGGCACGGATCCCAGCCGCCCGGCACCCGGCATTGGCCGCAACTGCCGCATCGAACGCGCGATCATCGACAAGAACGTCCACATCGGTGACAACGTGGTCATCACTCCCGAAGGCAAACCGGAGAACATGGACGGTGAAAACTTCTACATTCGCGACGGCATCTGCTGCATTCCGAAGGACGCCATCATCCCGTCCGGAACGTGGATCTGATCCGCGCCGAAAATCATCCTAACACAAGCATCGGAAGGTGCGTTAAAAGCGCTGTCATGAAACATACCACCTGTGTTTTTCTAGCTCTGGGTCTGACCCTGGCCTCCGCGTTCTCCCAGTCGGCGGAACTCCGCACCTTCACCAGCGCCCAGGGCAAGGCGGTGCAGGCCAGGCTCGTGGCTGTCAGCGGACCCAACGTGACCATCGAGACGGCGGCAGGTCAGAAGTTCACCCTCCCCATCACCTCCCTTTCTGCGGCCGACCAGCAGTACCTCAAAACGGCTGGTGCAGCAGCGCCGAAGTACACCTTCAAACCTGGACCCAACGACAAGCTGGAGCCGGCCTCGGTCAATGAGATCGTCGGCCAGCCGCTGTTTGATGAAGCGCCGCTGTGGACCTCCTCCGCCGAAGCGGTCGCTGCGAGGTTGAAAATCCCCCAGGAATCCAAGACCAAGACGGGCAGCAGCTACCGCTCCTACACCAAGGATGACTACCAGTTGTTCGGTGCCCACCCTTACTCCGTGGCGATGTATGCGGAGAACGACAAGGTGACCAACTTCTCCCTCGTCTTTGCCAACAAGGGCGATCTCTTCAGCGCCAAAGGCAGCGGTGAACTGCACTTCGACAAAAACACCCCCCCTGCAGAGGCGGCCAAGATCGTGAAGACGGCCATGGACAAGGATCTGGCTGCGATCGCGGAGACGCTCACCAAAAAGCTCGGTGCGCCCAAGAAGGAACGCTTTGGTGAAGGCAAGGCTGGCCGCATGAACATGCAGCGCTGGGACTGGCGTGGTCATGCCATCCTCCTGGCCGAAGCTGAAGAGGAGTACGTCGGCGTGCAGATTGTCACCACGGCTTTTGCTGATGCTGGTGGCAAGGTGGAAGACACCACCGACAAGGTGATTCGCGCCAAGGCGCTGGCCAATCTCGAAAAGCGTGCCAACGGCGACGTGGTCATTGGCGACATCCCCATGGTGGACCAAGGCCCCAAAGGCTACTGCGTGCCCGCCACGGCCGAACGCGCCATGCGTTATCTCGGGGTGCCGGCGGACATGTACATCCTCGCCAATGCCGGCGAGACGGGCTTCGGCGGCGGCACCAGTGTGTCCACCCTGCTGGAAGGCATGGCGGGACAGATCCGCAGCAAGCGCCGCTCCTTTGATGCGTGGAAAGGCGAACTCAAGCTCAAGGAAATCGCCAAATACATCGACAAGGGCGTGCCGCTGATGTGGTGCCTCTTCAGCACCAAAGGATTTAACGACACCGCCAACAAACGCACCAAGGAGCGCAAGGACGTCACCGAGTGGGCCGCCTGGAAGACCAAGGTCACGGCGGAAGCCGCCAGCAACTCGCTGCCCAAGGACAAGGCCACCGGCCATGTCGTCCTCATCATCGGCTACAACAAGGACACCAACGAAATCGCCTTCAGCGACAGTTGGGGCGAACGCTTCAAAGAACGCTGGATCACCCTCCCCGAAGCCGAGCAGGTGTCCCGGCAATTTTTTTATGTCGTGGGGTTTTGAGTTGAAGCCAGCATGACCGCATTCTCCAAAAGGCTCAGCCGACCATTCGCATCGACAAAAGCTAGGGAATAGGATTGCGGTTCCGCTAAACGAGCCATCCACCAGCCGCATCGGTCCACTCCTGAGAAATACACGCTGCCGTCTTCTTCGGCCTCAAGTTCAAAAGCCCTCTTGGATCCGGAAGCGTAAAACAAAGTCAATGTGCTTTCCGAGAATGCATATCTCAGTGAGGTGATCTGCCTTCGGCCTCCACAGTCCATCTCCCAATAATTCATTCCATCTTGGGTGAAATGATAAATGATTCGCGCTGCGAAGGGAGGCTTTGTTCTGTGAACGAACAGCCACGAACCCACAAGACTCTCAGTGAATGGGATTTTTATTTCGCCAGTCATGACCCCAGGATATGCAGCTAGACATACATAGCACCCGGTTAAGGCGGGATTTTGGGTCTGCTGCGGCTATGCCGATGGCAGGGCACAGGGCGGTTTGGCGCAGCAACTCTGGATGAAACGAACCCGCCGCGCGCCAAACACACTCAGCCCACGAAACCCGGCCATCCCTGGTGTCCGCGCATCAAGATCGTGATCTTCTTGAAATGGCAATGAGCTTGATGTCTGCTATACACTGCGCACGATGCAACTGCCGCGCCTCTTCTCCCCCCCCTTGTTCTGGCGTGTTCTGGCCCTGTTGTGGTTCGGGGTGCTCTGGTGGCTGTCCTCGCAGAGCTTTCTGCCGACTCCGGGGGATTTCCCCAACTCGGACAAATTTGAGCACACCATCTTCTTCGCCATCGGCGGCACCTGCTTCCTGCTCTGCCTGCGCCTCGCTGGGCGGGCGCGGTCCACCGTCAGCGCCATCGCCCTTACGGTGGCCTTCTGCGGCCTCGTCGGCGCGGTGGACGAGTGGCATCAGCTTTACACCCCCGGCCGCAGCGGCGCAGATCTCTGGGACTGGACAGCGGACGCCTGCGGCGGCCTGGTGGGGGCTCTCGTGGCCATGGGATTGCAGAAGTGGCTGGTGAAAGGTCAACTTGAGACGTGACAGTGCGACCTGCCCCTTGGTAAAAGGGCGGATGCGCAGCCTCACCGTTTTCATTGTCTTGCAGGTTGTGATTCCCATCCTTGCGCAAGGCGCTGAGGTCAAAGCCGCAAGGGACTGGAAACAAGATCTCGCCAAGGCCGGTTGTTCCGCCGCAGAAATCGAACGACTCGACAGAGATAAGCTGCTGGTCACCACGCAGGAGATCAAGCAGAGCTTCAGCGCCTACCTCGGCCATGGCCCTCCCAATTTCATCACCTCAGACGCGATTCTGAACGCCTACCATGTGCTGTTTGAGGAAACGCTGCGCCGGCGGGAGGAACTCAATGCGGCTGATCTGCGGCGTTTCTGTGCGGAAGACTGGGCATTGCTGGCCACGATTGACCGAATGTACGCAGGAGACACGGACGCAATCAAAGCGGCCCAGCAGCGCGTACGTTTCGTGATGGGTGTGGCGGTGAAGCTGCTGGGGGATGACATTCAGAAAGCTCCTGAACCGCTGCGCAAGGCCATCGAAATCGAGGCTGCATTAATCGAAAAAGCAGAAGGAAAGCACAAGCCAGCCTTGTTGGGTCCGCCTGAGCCTGACTTCATCGCCCTCGATTACACCCTGTTCCACCCGGTGGGCTTTTATGCCAACACGCCGCGGCTGCAACGCTACTTCCGCGCGCTGCGCTGGCTGCAACTGGTTCCCTTTCGGCTAAAACGACGCGAGGAGCTGCTCGCCTTTCAGATGCTGGAGCAGAGCATCGAACATCCCTTGGTCTGGAAAAAGGATGCCACGGGAAATTCACAACTGGAGTTGATCGACAAAAATCTCATGCCCGAAGGTGGTGGACTCGAGGCATCTGAACGCTTGTCGCAGTTTCCATTGGATCGAGACCGTTTCTTGGTCCGCTTGGGAGTGGGTCTGGCCCACGCTGAAATTCGTGATGCCGGACTGGCTGATATCATTGAGTGCCCAGTGAAAATTGATGAGGCGTTCTTTCGCAAAAACGAGGAAGAAATCCGTGAACGATCTTCGCCAGAGGGTTCAGAGCCATTCATTGTGAGTGACCGTCTTCGCGAAACGTCACTGACGTCTGCAAGCCCTGAGGTACGCGTGGTCAGCGCCCTCCGCCTGCCCGAGGATCTCGCGCTCGCTGCTGTCTCCAGACTTAAAGCGGCGGAACTGCCGGCCAAACGTTCTCCGGGCCTGGAGTTCGCCACATGGTTGGGAATCCCGGCGGCCAAGTCGCGACTGCGTGAGCAAGCAGGCGATGCCCAGATCGCTGCCTTGGAAAAGTTCGCCCCCGAACGCTACCCTTACGCCAATGAAAAGGATGCAGCGAAGCCATGGTGGAGCGTGTTGCCGGAAAACTGGCTCGGCAGCCTGATGCACTATCGTGCTGCCTTGGGTTGCCTGGCTGATGCCGATCCACGCGCACCCGCATTCATGCAGGGCAAGGCCTGGGAGGTGAAGACCCTGCAAACCGTGGCGGCAAGCTGGGCGCAGGAACGGCATGCCTGGTCTCTGCAGGTCATGCCGGAAGTGCATTTCCTCAAATCTCCCAGCATGCCGCAAGGCTTCATCGAGCCAGTCCCTTCGTTCTTCATGCGCATGAGTCACCTGGCACGGGACCTGGGCGGAATGGCGGCTGAAACGGAATCCAAGCTTGATCCTGCCGAGCCTTTCATCGAGGAAGCCACAGATCAGGTGCGATGGCTGCGTGAGGCTGCAGACAGCAAAGCATCCAAGCAGGATCTCTTCGGGGCCGTTTGGGACGCCACGCGCTTTCTAGGCGAATTTGATGAACCCTTTGATCGCCTCGACCCTGAAAAGGCCACCGCAGCGGATGCGCTCGGCCTCATTGAAAAGATGAACAGTTGTGCCAGGCGCTTGCGGGCTGAAATCCGGCCCGGCACCGTTCTCTGGGGCAAGGTGCAGTCCAAACGCTTGTGGACCGACAGGCTCTGGCATCAACTGGAAATTCTCTGCGTGCGCCTCTCCATGCTCGCGGACAAGCAGCTCAACAACATCCCCTTCAGCGAGAACGAGGTGCGGTTCATCGAATACATCGGCATGGAGCTTTCAGAGATCATGCTCTATCGCGGCCAGGCGTGGACACACCCAAGCGATGATGCACCAAGGATCGCTCGCCTGTTCTCGGACCCTCGCTCAGGCGCTGTCATGCATGTCGGCATCGGCAGGCCGCGGCTGATGTATGTGCTCTATCCCTGGCAGGGCAGGGAGGTTCTGTGCCGTGGTGTCGTCATGCCCTATCACGAAACGGAAGCCGCCAAGACGCTCATGGATGCCGAATGGTTCCAGCAATTTGAGGCCGACACACGTCCTCCTGTTCCAGCTTGGCTGAAGGACTGGGTGCCGACCCAGAAGGTGTCATTGCAGGAGCCGTAAGCAACGTGGCTCACTTCAGCGGAAACCACCACATCAGCAGCGCCGTGAGAAAGACGTTTGCGAGGGCGAGTTCGAAGAAGACCTTCCAGCCCAGGGCCATGAGCTGATCGAAGCGGAACCGGGGCAGGGTCCAGCGAATGACGATGAAGAAGACGATGAAGGCGAACACCTTGGCGAAGAATATGCCGATGTGCAGCAGGCCGGTGTAGAGTGGCGTGGTGTCGGGCGTGTAATGGAGCTGCAACGGGATGATTTTCTCCAGCAGTGGCCAGAAGGGGATGCTCCAGCCACCGAGGAAGAGCGTCACCGCCATGCCAGAGCCGATGATCATCGCGGCGTATTCACCCATGAAGAAGAGGGCGAACTTCATCGAGCTGTACTCCGTGTGATAACCGGCCACCAGTTCCGTTTCGCACTCGGCGAGGTCGAAGGGCAGGCGGTTCGTCTCGGCAAACATGGAGACGGTGAAGATAATAAAGGAGATAGTGACGGGGATCAGCAGCACCCAGCGCGCGACGCTCAGGCCTTCGCCCCACAGCGGCAGCAGCAGCCAGCCGTTCGCGTCTTGAAAGGCGGACATCTTGGTCAGGTTCAGCTCGCCGAAAATCATCAACACCGGGATGATCGAGAGGCCCAGCGAGATTTCATACGAGATCATCTGCGCGCTGGCACGCACACCGCCGAGGAAGGGGTACTTCGAATTCGAGGACCAGCCGGCGAGGACGATGCCATAGACACCGAGGGAGGCGATGGCGAAGGTGAAAAGCGGCCCGATGCTCAGATCAGCGATCACCATTTTGACCGGGTGCGCGAGTCCGAGCAAGGACAGGTTCAACTCACTGCCAAAGGGCAGCACCACGCAGGTGAGCAGCGCGGGAATGATCGTCATGCAGGGGGCCAGCCAGTAATAGAAGGTGCGCACATGGGCGGGGACAAAATCCTCTTTTAAGATGAACTTCAGGCCGTCTGCTGCCGCCTGGGCCAGACCGCCGATGCCAAAGGGCTGCCAGTCTTTCTTGAAGCCCAGAAGCGTCAGCGGTACGCCCACGCGGTTCGGACCCACACGGTCCTGGATCACCGCCGAGATGCGTCGCTCAAAATAAACCGCGACGGTGACCAGCGGCATGATGACGACAAAAGTGAGAAACACGATCTTCCCCACCGAGACGGCGAGCGCAATGAGATCGAACGTGGCAAGCATGGGAGTGAGCATCTAAGTTCCGATTATCAGGACGCAGCGAAGAGCGGCAACCCGATTTTGTGAAAAATTTCACAAAGTCCCCCTGGAGTGGGTTCGCGGTCGTACGTTGGGTGTGTTTGGCGCACGGTGCTTTTCCCATCCTCCAGGGTCTGCTCCGCCAAACCGCCCGACTCTGGAGGCGTCGAGTTTTGGTGCTTCAGCGCACGCCCTCAGACGGGCGGGCTGTCGCCACACCCATCCCACGGAGCGCATGCGCAGCTGGCTTACCTGACCGGATCCGTAAACGAACCCGGCTTCACCGCAGGCTTGACCGCCGGATCATCCCCCATCGGGGCCAGGTGCTCGGCGATGCGAAAGATCGCGAGGATCAGCTCCACCGTCACACGGGCGACGATGAGGTAGAACAACAAAGCCACCGGAGCCATGATGAGGCCCCAGAAGCCGCTGAACATCCACCGTAGAGCATATAAAAAGGCGGCCAGCAGGCTCAGGACATAGAGCATGCGCACCAGGCGTGGCGTGACGAAGCGCTTGAAGGAGAGGTCCAGCACCAGGTCAAGGACGGCACGGATCTGCTGCCACAGGCTGGAAAGCGCGGAACTTGAGGGGGGTTCGGCATTCATGCGGCGAGAGTAGGCCTGCCCCGGTCAGGCGCAACCCGCCAAATCAGCCTGAAACGGGAACCTTGGAGCGGCGTTGGAATACTGGTTGCACGTGCTGACAACCGCAGCCAGAATCCGCGCCTCTTTTTCCGCCCTGTGGCCAGGTGCATTAACTGAGAAGTTCATCGACAACCCAACACCGCCAAAGTCATGCCTGCGAAATCCAAGAAGCCCGCAGTTAAGAAGCCCGCTGCCAAGCCCGTGAAGAAAGCGCCCACCAAGGCGGTGAAGTCGAAAAGCAAGCCCGTTCCCGCCAAGCCGGCGGTGAAGTCAAAGAGCAAACCCCTTTTGAAGAAAGCGGCGCCGAAAAAGCCCGCCCCGAAGAAAACCTCCCCCAAGCCTGTGAAGAAACCCGCCCCGAAAAAAGCTCCCGCCAAGACACCTGCTCCTGCCAAGAAAGCCGAAGCCAAAGCTGCGCCCGCCAAAAAGCCCGTCGCTAAAGCTCCTGCAGCTCCAGTCAAGGCTGAGAAGCCCGCTGCCAAAGCCGCTCCAGCTCCCGTGGCTGCTCCAGCTCCGGTCAAAGCGAGCAAGCCTTCCAAGAGCACGCCTGCACCGCTGGTTCCCAAAGGCCGCACTTCGGTTTCCACCACCGGCACGCCGCGCTCACGCATCAATCGTGAAGAAGAAGGCATCACCATCGACATCGCCAAAGGGCCGGTGAAGATGACCCCCTTCCTCAAGAAGCAGAAGCAGCGCCTCGTGGAACTGCGTGACGCCTATCTGAACTCCATCGAAGGCGTGGCCAGCGAGACCATCCGCAATGAAAACGGCGACGCCTCCGCCTTCGGCATGCATCAGGCTGACGCCGGCAGCGACGCCTATGACCGCGACTTCGCCCTCAGCCTCCTAGGCAAGGAACAGGACGCCCTCTACGAAATCAATGAGGCGCTCAAGCGCATCGAAACCGGCACCTACGGCCTGTGCGAAGGCACCGGCGTCCGCATTCCCGAAGAGCGCCTGGAAGCCATGCCCTTCGCCCGTTTCTCCGTCACCTACCAGGAAAAGCTGGAGCGCAGCCAGATGAGCGGTCGCTGGAGCCGCCCGGTTCACTCCCTCTTCGGCCTTGATAATGCCGACGACGCCACCGACGACGACAAGGACGATGATGACACCGCTCCGGCCTCTTCGAGCAACAACTCTGGCGAATCGCTTGACTTCTCCAAAGAGTGACCTAGCCTCTGCGCCCCAAATTTATGCCGCGAGAAATCATCACCCTTGAATGCACCGAAGCGAAAGCCGCAGGTATGCCGCCCTCCCGCTACGTGACCACGCGCAACAAGAAGAGCGTCCGCACCCCCGGTCGTCTTGAGAAGGTGAAGTTTAATCACTTCATGAAGAAGCGCACTCTTCACCGCGAAACCCGCTAATTTTTACCCAAGACTGCCATGCAACCGAAGACCAAAGAACGCATGTCCAATTTCCGTCGCGCGAATCGCAAGATGCCGCGTCGTCATGTGGACATCCCGGTGGAAAAGATTTCCTACACCAATCCTGAACTGCTCGCCCGTTTCACCACGGAGTCCGGCAAGCTCATCCCCCGCCGCATCACTGGTCTTCCAGCCTGGCTGCACCGCGTGGTCGTCCGTGAGATCAAGCGCTCCCGCGCTGTGAACCTCATGCCTTGATTTGCAGGGTCTGCCCGTGAAGGGTTCCTTTTGATCTGCTTCCCACTGTTGCATTGCGCGGCAGTGGGAAGTTTCATTTCCAGCCTAGTCCATGTCCGCCCTTACCGACACGCAAAACGAACGCGATGACCGCCGTCTGCCCATCGACCGCGTGGGCGTGCGCAGCCTGCGCTTTCCTCTGAGCATCCGCGACCGTGATGCCGCCGTGCAGCACACCGTCGCCACCGTTTCTCTGGCTGTTGATCTGCCGCATCAGTTCAAAGGCACGCACATGAGCCGCTTTGTCGAGGTGCTGCATTCTCACGGCAAAGAACTGACCGTCTCCAATATCGTGGCCATGCCGCGTGAGTTGATGAAAAAGCTCCATGCTGACAAGGCGCACGTCGAAATGCGCTTCCCCTATTTCCGCGCCAAGAAGGCCCCCGTCTCCGGCGCTGAAGGTCTGCTCGACTACGGCGTGGTCTTTGAAGTGAACGCGGACAAAGACAAGACCGACTTTGTGCTCACCGTCGAAGTGCCCGTGACCACACTTTGCCCCTGCTCCAAGGCCATCAGCGCCCGTGGCGCGCACAATCAGCGCGGCACCGTCACTCTCGCCATTCGTTTCAAGGAACCCGTCTGGATCGAAGACCTCCTTGAACTCGTTGAGCAAAGCGCCAGCAGTGAATTGTACAGCGTCCTCAAACGTCCCGACGAAAAGTTCGTCACCGAAGCCGCCTACGACAATCCGGTCTTCGTCGAAGACCTCGTGCGCAACATCGCGGTGAAAGCCAAAGCGCATCCGCGCATCACCTGGTTCCGCGTTGAAGCAGAGAATTACGAATCCATCCACAATCACAACGCATGGGCGGTGATTGAAAGCCACACATCGCCATCATGAGTTACGTCACCGCCGTTCTGCCCACCGACCAGCCACCGCTGATGCACCAGGCGGTCGAAGAGGCCGTCCGCCTGCTCCGTGAAGGTGAAGTTGTCGCCCTGCCCACCGAAACCGTCTATGGCCTCGCGGCGAATGCACTCGATGCAGAGGCCGTCGCGAAGATCTTTGAAGCCAAGGAACGCCCCACCTTTGACCCGCTCATCGTCCATCTGGCCAGCAAGGAGCAGATTGATCTCGTGGCCGACGTGCCGCCGGAGATCGCCCTGACACTGAAGAAAATGGTCGAGCGCTTCTGGCCCGGTCCTCTCACGATCCTGCTGCCGAAGAAGCCCATCGTCCCCGATCTCGTGACCGCAGGGCTGCAGACCGTGGCTGTGCGCGTCAGCTCCAATGCCATTTTCCGCCGTGTCATCAGCGATCTCGACAAACCCATCGCGGCACCCAGTGCCAATCGTTTCGGTTCCATCAGCCCGACGTCCGCCAGTGCGGTGCTTGCCGAGCTCGATGGCCGCATCCATCTCATCGTCGATGCCGGCGCGTGCATGTACGGGCTGGAGTCCACCATCATCAAGATCGAGCCCGGCAGCCCGAAGATGTTCATCACCATCGTGCGTCCGGGGCCCATCACGGCGGAAGATTTGAAGGCCTATGGCAAGGTGCGCTACGCCTCGCGCAGCGTCGTCGATGAAGCCACCGCAGCCCCCGGCCAGCTCGCTTCGCACTACGCACCGAAGACGCCGCTGCGCCTGCTTGAGCGTCCCCAGGATTTCATCCCCGAAGAAGGCAAGCGCTACGCCCTCATGAGCTATCGTGGCGAAGAAAAGGACGGCTACCTCAATCTCTGTGAATGGGAGGAAGTGATGATGCTCAGCCCTGGCAACGGCAAGCTCCCCGAAGCCGCCGTGCGCTTCTTTTACGTCCTGCGCGCCCTCGACAAGCTCGGTGTTGATGAAATCATTGCAGAACCGTTGCATGAACATGGCATGGGAATCGCCATGATGGACAAACTGCGGCGCGCCAGCGGCCGCTACTCCTCATGAGCGAAGAAAAAAAAGATTCCAACTCCCAGGCACGATCCACCGGGATCGTTTCCATTGCCATCCTCTGCAGCCGTGTGCTCGGCCTGGTGCGGGATCAGATGCTGAACGGCTTTTTCGGCTCCGCCTTCACCGGCATCTTCACCGCCGCCTTTCGCACGCCAAACATGCTGCGTGACCTGTTTGCCGAAGGCGCGCTCTCCACGGCCTTCGTCACCACGTTCTCGAAGAAGATGAAGACCGAGGGCGATGAAGCCGCCTGGGAGCTCGGGCGCAAGATGATCTCTCTCTCGATGTGGTTCATGAGCATTGTGGCCATCGCTGGCGTGCTGCTCTCGCCGATTCTCTTCCGCATCCTGACGCCTGGTCTCAGTGAAGAGGCCAAGGTGCTCGGCGTCTGGCTGGCGCAGATCATGTATCCCTTCATCGCGCTGGTGTCTGTCACCGCGCTGGTCATGGGCATGCTGAACTCGAAGAAGGTGTTCTTCATTCCCGCCGTTGCCTCGGCGTTCTTCAATCTCGGCTGCATCGTTGGCGGGGTCGTGCTCGCCTGGTTCATTGATCCCGGCTTTCGACATGGGCATGTCAGTGAAAAAGGTCTGACGGGCTTCGCCATCGGCACCTTGATCGGTGGGGTGATGCAGCTCGCGGTTCAGCTTCCCGCGCTCCATCGCGTCGGCTTCCGCTTTCGCTTCGACTTCGGCTGCAAAGACCCGGCGGTGAAAGAGGTGCTGCATCTCATGTGGCCCTCCATGCTTGCCGCCAGCGGCACCCAGGTCGCGGTGATGCTCAATTCCATTTTCGCCTCCTTCACCGAAGGGCACGAACGATCGCTCGCCTGGCTGGCGAACGCGCAGCGTCTCCAGCAGCTTCCGCTGGGCCTCTTTGGTGTCGCCGTGGCCACCGTCACGCTGCCCATGCTCTCCCGCCTCGCCACCGAAGGCATGAGCCCCGCCTTTCGTGCGGCGCTTGCCAAAGGATTGCGGCTGGTGCTCTTCCTCACGCTGCCCTGCGCCGTCGGCCTTACACTGCTTTCACAGGAGATCATTTCCGTCATTTTCGAGCATGGCAAATTCAATGCGCTGGACGTCCAGAACACCGCTGCACCGCTCCAGGCCTATGCCTTTGGCCTGATCTTCTACGCCGCCATCAAGGTGCTGCAGCCCGCCTTCTACACCATCAACCGCCGCTTCATTCCGATGATGGTCAGCATCGGCGTCATTGTCTTCACCGCCACCGTGAATTCCATCACCGTCTTCGTCTTCAAGTGGGACCACACCGCGCTCGCCTGGGCCACGGCGGTCGGCCTTTCGCTCAATTTCCTCACGCTCTACCTCTACATGCGCAAGTTCGCGGCCGGACTCGAAACCCGTTCGCTGGTGCAGGCGCTCATCAAGCTCATCGCCGGCATAGCCGCCATGTCGGCTGTCTGTCTGGCGGCGAAGTACACCCTCATGGCTGACTGGACTCACCTGAATTTCATGCTGCGCTGCGCAGGGCTCGGCGTCAGCATCAGCATTGCTGCCGCCGCTTATTTCGCCGTCACGAAGAAGCTCAGGGTGGAGGAAGCCGGTGAATTTCTCTCGTTGCTAGGCCGCCGCTTTGGCAAGAAGTAACGGGCCATGCCGCTCCAACGCTTCTGGTTTCAGATCGCCGCTTTTCTTGCCCTCGTGTGGGCTGGTGTGGGCGTGGTCATGTGGGTGACTGAAGACTCGGTGTATTCGTCGGAAAAGACCCTCGCTCTCATGGAGAATGCGCCGTGGCTTGCGGATGAGGATCTCGCTGACACGAAACGCAAAGCCTACCTCGACAAAACCATCAACTCCGTGCTCAAGCTCGACTTCAGCCAGCGCAGCTCCATGCGTGAAGACGGCCTGGAAACCATGGACCGCTTCTTCAAATCGCTCACCGATGAAGAAAAAGGCGAATACGTGAACCGCACGGTGGAGGAGAACTTCAAAGCCGTGATGAAGGGGCTGGAGAAACTGCCCGTCGAGGACCGCCGTCGCATCATCGGCGGCATTCAGCGCGAGATGAAAAAGAAGGCCTCGAAGAACCCAGAGATGCAAATGATGCTGGACCAGGATGTTGCCAGCTTTGAAAAATCCTTCACCAAGGACATGGGCCTCTTCTTCAAGGAAGCGCCTCTCTCCATGAAGCTGGAAATGGCCCCGATGCTCGAAGCTATGCAGGGTCGCATGCAGGGCATGCGCGTGCGCTGAGACAATAGTTTCGGCTGAACGACCTTGTCGCGTCAGAAGGATTGCCCTTTCGCCGCAGACTTGATATTCATGCCGATATGTTCTTTAAAAAGCTTTTCGGCAAATCTGAACCCTCAATCAAATCTCAGCCAGTGCCGCCCGGTGCCACGTTTGCAGCCAGAGTGGACACGTTCTGGAACTGGTATGTGGAAAACGCCGAAGCGCTGGATGGCATGATGACGCCGGAGCACCAGGCCGAACTGGTGGCGCTGATGAACCAGGCCGTGGATATTCTCAGTCCCGAGCGTTTGGACTGGTGCTTCGAACCGGGGGCAAATGGGGCAAAGCATAGTTTTGTACTTACTTCAGCGGGTAATCCACATCGGCGGCAACTGGTCGAGTATTGGTTGCGTTGTGCGCCACAAATTCCCGGCTGGTCGTTTTTTGCCGCCAAGCAACCTTTCCCGGCTCTGGAGACGTTTCAAATCAACGCCGGGGGAGTCTCCATCTCTGTAGCGGAATCCTGGGTCTCACCAGAGTTCGATGAAGATGAGGAGAAGTTCAGGTTGTGGCTGTGGCATCCGGCATTTGCAGCCATGCCGCAGCAGGCCAGCATACTCGGTTTTCTCATGCTGGACGGGGTGCTGGGCGAGGATGTCGTCGCTGCGTTTATCGATGGAGTAGCCACGAAAAACGACCGGCTGAAAACAGCAATGCCATTGACGGAGCTGCGTGAATTCATCCACGTGGAAGTGGAGCGGCGAGGATGGCAGAACCGAATCGGCGGGAAGAGGATTGTTCGCGCTGAACTGCCGCAGGTCCCGTCTGCCCCTTATGACTTTGAGCAGTTCGTCACCGGGTTGCCCGAATTGATCACAGAGATGCTCGGGGATAGCCTCGATGCACATGATCCGCTGGAGCAGTCTGGGGCGGCCTACTATTTCATCCGCATTCTTCATGGCGGCAGCGTTGGGGACAAGATGAATGCGTTTCGTGACGCCTTGGATGACGGTCTTGTGGAATCAGGGGTGGGGCACCGGGTTGGCTTTGGGGTGGGGCCGGAAGCTTGCTTTTATTTCGTCACTGCTTTTGATCCGGCCACAGTGCTGACTTTGCTGACGGACCTGCTGGTGCGCCACGATGCGCCACGTGGATCGGGTGTCTATCCCTGCTCCCAGGTCTATGGCACGGGGCCGGTGGTTCCGCCTGGCTGGTAACAGGGAAGTGTCGATGGATCAGACGAGATGGATCACTCGGCCTTTTTCCACCCCATCGGCTGCGTCCAGGCCATCTCCTTCTGCCCTTCGAAAGAAGGCCTCGCATAGGGCTTCGAGGAAGTGATGACCGCGCGGAAATACAACTCTTTGCCGCTGGGCTTCCACACCACTTCGTCGCCTTCGATGGTCGCCAACGTCTTGCCCACATCTTCGGAATACAGCAAGCGTGGTGGATGCAGATCGCCTTCTACCGGTGGAGCTGCGCGCGTCGTGGCATCATAGCCTTGCAAAGTGCCGCGAATCTGCGTGCTGTATTTTACTCCGGGCTCCGCATGAATGCGGATGCGTAGCTCTCCATCCTTGAAGCTCACATCTTCAAGAGTGACGCCGGAGGAGGCATAGAAATCGCCTGCCTTCATGGCTTTGACGATCTCGGCGGGATCGAGCTTGGCGGCACGCACCATCACCCAGCCACGTCCGGGGCCGTTCTCTTCACCGTGGTAGCGGTGTGAATCATCTGTGCCGACGCCATACAGTGGTGGCGCTTTGAATTCGGCGATGCGCAGCGTGTTCGCCACGTCCCACATCTTTTCATGGCCCATGCGTGAGGCATCGCCCTGGTAGTTGATGGTAGGGTGGCCATTGTAGATCTCCCAGAAGTTTTCCTCCAGCACCGCCGCCAGATCTTCAGCGGAGAGGGCCCATTGGAAGTTCGGGTGGTTGATGTGCGCGAGCATCGGCACGCCCAGCCGCTGGGATTGCTCGTTCACCATTCGCAGATTCGCCCGCAGAACCTCCTGAATGCTGGTGAGATCTTTGACCGGTTTGATCTGCTCCCGCAGGTTCACCGCGTTCAAATGAATGGGCACCTTGCCAATGCCGGCGCTGATCTCTTCCGCCTGGATGATCAAGAACTTCCCCGGCGCTTCAAACTTGGGCCGGTACTCCTCCAGCTTCTTCAGCCGCACCTCAGTCAGGCCGTCTTTGACACGCGTCGTCACCCATTCATCGCCGAAGCGCGCGCGATATTTTTCCATTGTCGTCTTGCCCAAAATACGGCGCCGTTTTTCGATCGCCGGTTCACTCATCCACACCTCTTTCGCCTGGAGCACATTGTGGTCGGAGATCGCCAGGAAATCGTAGCCGTGCTGCTTGTACCAGTCCGTGATCATCTCCGGAAAATCATTGCCATCACTCCACAAAGAATGCGTGTGAGTGTTGCCCTTGAACCATTGCGGCTGCTGGGCGGAGGCAGTGTGAATCAAGCCGAAGGCGAGAAAAATGTGGAGGGTTGAACGCATCAAAAATGAACGCAACAAACCCGCTGCATCTCACTTGGAAATGGAGGGATGGTGCAAACATCTCAGCGTCCCATTGATGGCTCTGCCATCCCTGCAAACCAGCATGATCTCACTTGGAAACTCTCGGCACCACCACGATGGCGTTGCGCACTTCCCAGCCGGGCTTTTCAAAGTGCGCGCGCCCGTCCGTGCTGCGACACCACAGACCGGTGGACGGACCGCCATCGAGATTCAACGCACGTTTCACCTTCATCTCGGTGATGATGCCGGGCGTGATGAGAATCTGCGCGAGCTCACGCAACCCGGCTCTCTTGCAAATGCCGATGGCCCAGCGCCCTGCTCCATCAGTCAGGATGAAGGTGCGGTGGTTGCGCATGTCCTGACCTTGAAGCAGCACCGGGGCGATGCGGTCATTGTCAACCAACCACGGGTTGCATTGGACAAAGTCGCTGATGTCCGGCGCGTCTTGAAATTCTTGATCCAAAATGAGCGACGCCTTTTCTTGCCGGACCATCAGCGCCCCCACCCAGCCGCTGCTGCTACGGAACTCATCCGCACGCTTGCCCCCGGCTATCTCAAGGCCAACAGGGCCAAAGTTGCCGTCCGCGTGAAAATAGCCGCCGTTGCAGACCGCCAGCGCCCTGGCAGAAGTGCCGAGTTCGTCGAGAGGTTTTGCCATGGAGCGGCTGGCATTGGCCGCCACGTGCAGGGCACAGTTTGTGGCATCGAAGAAGACGAGCTGCATTTCCACCTTCGCGAGGCCATTGAGTGTTTTGATCACAAAAAAAGCCTCATGTCCGAGCGGCGCCGCTTTTGATGTGGATTCAAGCCGCCAGGAAGGCGTCTGCCCTGCCAGCATCAGTGCAAGCAGGGCCAGCAGCAGCTTCTCAGGGCATTTCATGGCACCTCACTGCTCCACCCGGAAGACATGCATCGACACGCCGTTTGGATGCAGCGCGATATAATTGTCAACGCCACGCCACTCGTAGGTTTGATTGTGCAGCAGGTCAGTGACCTTGAAGGGACGGCTGCCGTCGAGGCCGAGGGCTCCTAGATCGAGATGAACCATGCCGATGGCGGGATGATGGGCGTCGTGGCTGATCACGCAGAGGATGCGGTTGCTGAAGTCAGGCGTGACCTTGCTATAGCAAAGCATCTCGCCGTGATCGGCACCGTGGAAGCTGAGATTGTCGTAGAGATGCAGAGCCGGATTGTCGCGGCGAATGAGATTCAGCGCACGGATGAATGCGGTGATGTTGCCCAGCTGGTTGTAGTCGCGCTGCTTGAGTTCGTACTTTTCGCTGTTGTCGTATTCTTCTTTGCCCGGATACGGATCGTTCTCGCAAAGTTCGTAGCCTGAGTACATACCCCAGCAGGATGACATCGTGGCCGCGAGCGCGGCGCGGATGCGGAACATCTGCGAATTCGCATTCTGCAGGTGGCCGGGCAGGATGTCCGGCGTGTTGGGCCAGAAATTAGCACGATAGTACCAGCGCATGTCGCTGCGCGTGAGCTCGGTGGCGTATTCGGTGAGCGATTTGCGGTCCTCGCGCCAGGTGAAGTAGGTGTAGCTCTGCGTGAAGCCCACCTTGCCCAGCACCTGCATCATCTTCGGTTTGGTAAAGGCTTCGGCGAGGAAAAGTACATCCGGGTCCTTGCGCTGAATGGTGGCGATGAGCTCCTCCCAGAAGGCGACGGGCTTGGTGTGTGGATTGTCCACGCGGAAAATCTTCACGCCGCGATCCACCCAGAACTGCACGACTTCGATCAGCTCCTTCCACAGGTTGCGCCAGTCGTCGCAATGGAAGTTCAGCGGATAGATGTCCTGATACTTCTTCGGCGGATTCTCCGCGTAGCGGATGCTGCCGTCCGGACGCTGGTAAAACCAATCGGGATGATCTTTGACATAGGGATGATCCGGCGAGCAGTTGAGCGCAAAATCGAGAGCGATCTCCAGACCGCGCTTGTTGGCCTCTTTGACCAGCCAGACAAAGTCTTTCTCGGTACCAAGCGCCGGCTCGATCTTGTAATGCCCACCCGTCGGACCGCCAATGGCCCACGGGCTGCCGACGTCATCAGGCTTGGCCGTGAGAGTGTTGTTTTTGCCTTTGCGGGCTGTGATGCCAATGGGATGGATCGGCGGGAAGTAGATCACATCAAAGCCCATGTGGGCCGCGTGGTCGAGACGGCCCAGGCAGTCGCGGAAGGAGGAATGCTTGTCACTGCGGCCTTCGGCACCGCGTGGGAAGAATTCATACCACGCGGAAAAGCGGGCGCGTTCGCGTTCTGCAGTAGCACGCAGGGTATCGGAGATGGTGGACTGCGAGCGGTCAGGATACTGATCCATCAAGCTCTGCATCTCGTCGGAAAGCAGCACGTCCATGAGGTCCGCAGGCTTTACCGTCGTGAGCAGGTCGGCGCAGTCTTCGAGCTGCGTCCCCGCTGTGGGCGCGCCGGCGGCGCGTGCGCGCTTGGCGGCATCGCGCAGCAGCCGTGCACCTTCCTGCGCCTCGATCGGCGCATCAGGATCTTTGGCCTGCACCCGCACCGCAAACGTCTTCTTCCATGAGCGGAAGGTATCGCCCCAGGCTTCCACCACGTACTCCCAGCGTCCTGCTTTGGAAAAGCTGCACTGCCCATGCCAGCGGTCATTTTCAGTCGGCTTCATCGGCGCCTCAAACCAGCGCCGCGAGCCCGTCAGCCGCCAGCGCAGCACCGCGTTCATCACATCATGCCCATCCTTGAAAATGTCACACCACACATCGAGCGGCTCATCAATGACCCGCTTGACCGGATGACGACCGCCATCCAGGCAGGGGTAGAAGTTCTCGATGACGACAGTGGGGGCGTGGGACATGGCGGGGGAGGGAAGTTTACGATTGTTGACGGTTGTTTACAGTCGTTGACGGTGGTTTTCAAAGACCTTCCGCGGCGGGGAAAGTTTACGGTGCTTGACGGTTGTTTACAGTAGTTTTCAGATGGCTTCCGAGCGGCGCAGCTGGGAGTCTCGGAGGTTGTGGATGCGCACGGCGAGGTCATAGGCTTGGTCGAGGAGGGGATCCGTGGCTTCAGAGGAGGCAAAACCGAGGTCGGTTGCGATGAAGAGATCGGAGGAGGTTTCCATAAGAGACCCATGAGCTTGATTTGAAAAATGCGCCTGGTCTTTGAAACTGGATCGTCCACAGCCCTCCGCAAGATTGTTGGCCACGGAAACCGCCGAACGAGTCATCTGACTCGTCAGCCCAAAGCGCTCTTCCTTCGGAAAGCTTCTTGAGCATTGATACACTCCAACCACCAGTTTCCGAGCGTCTTGCCAAACTTCGAGCTTCTCGAACGGAAACTGCTTTCTCATGGGAACTTTATGATGGTTGATGCTTGTTAACGATTGGTGACAGTTGTTCGCAGCTCAGCGGCAAAGCCGCTTCAACGGATTGGAAACCACCGTCAACAATCGTCAACTACTGTAAACTACCGTCAACCCAGCAACGGCCGCAGCATCTCACAAATCTCAGGCACTCTCACAAACGGATCTTCCTTCGTCTCAAACTCCAGCGTGAACCAGCCCTGGTAGTTGGCATCGCGCATGATCTGGATCACGCGTTTCACATCGCTCGGTTCGCTGACGCCCTTCGCGGCTCCTTTGCGGCTGATTTCCATTTTGAGCTGCACGTTGACGGCGTAGGGGGCGATCTTTGCGAGATCGGCATACGGATCCTCGGTGTGGAAGTTGCCGCTGTCGAGGTTGATGCCGGCCCAGGGGCTCTTGGCCGCCTTCACCATCTTGATGAGGTTATCCGGCTCGGCGACGATGCCGCCATGGTTTTCCAGACCGAGAAAGACGCCCTTCTTCGCGGCGTAGTCGAGGCACTCCTGGTAGGATTCGAGGCAGTTGGTCACGGCCTGCTCCTCGGTGAGGTCTTTGGACTGGGGTCCGGCAAACACACGGATGTGGGGTGCGCCCATGATCGCGGAGTAATCGATCCACTTCTTCGTGTAGGCAATCTGTTCGCTGAGCTTTTCGCCTTTGGGCAGAGCAAAATTGTTGCCCACGGCGGTGCCGGCGAGCTGAACGCCGCGCAGGTAGGCACGGCGCTTGAGCTCAAGCAGGAAGGCCTCGTCCACATCCTTCGGGAAAAAGTAGCTGGTCACTTCCGCGCCGGGGACGTTGTTGTCCCCGCACCAGTCCACGAAATCGAGAATGCTCCACAGCGGGCGGTCACCCTTAGGCTTCTGCTCCTTGTCGCGCATCCATTGGAAGTAATCACGGAAGCTGTAAGCCGCGACGCCGAGCTGCATGCGGCTCTTGCCGGGACGCTTGATCGGCTCAATGGCAGGCAGAATGGAGACGCTGAGCGCGCCAAGGCTGGTGGAGAGAAAATGACGGCGTGAGATCATGGCGGATGAAAGAACGGGCGGAAAAGACAGGATTAACAGACTTCCACCTGCATGAACAAGATTTCTCTTTTTGCCGCCGCCCTCTTTTTCACCTCTCTGGCTCAGGCCGAGCCCACCAAGGTCAGGCTCTGGCCCGAAGGTGCACCGGGGGCGAAGGGGACGGAGGACAAAGACCAGCCCTTCGTCAACGTCTGGCCCGCAGCCAAGGATAAAGCCAACGGCGCGGCCTTCGTCGTCTGTCCCGGTGGTGGCTACGGCGGCTTGGCATCCGATCATGAAGGCGTGCAGGTGGCCAAGTGGTTCAACGGCCTCGGCGTTTCCGCCTTCGTGCTGCACTACAGGCTCGGCAGCCAGGGTTATCATTTTCCCACGCAGTTGATCGACGTGCAGCGCGCCATCCGCCACGTGCGGGCGAATGCCCAGCAGTACGGCATTGATCCAAATCGCATCGGCATCATTGGCTTCTCCGCAGGCGGCCATCTCACCTCCATGGCGGCCACCATGTTCGATGAAAAACCCGCCGGTGCCACGAATGATGCCGTCGATCAAGTCAGCGCCCGTCCCGATGTCGCCGCGCCGACCTATCCCGTGATCTCGATGATCGAGGACTTCGGTCACAAAGGCTCGCGCAAAAACCTGCTCGGCCCGAACGACAGCGACGAACTGGCGAAGCATGTGAGCACCGAGACCCGTGTCACCGCCAACACGCCGCCCATCTTCATCTTTCAGACCGATGAAGACACCGTCGTGCCTGCTGAGAACGCCGTGGCTTTCTACCTGGCCTGCCGCAAAAATAAAGTCCCCGCCGAACTTCATATCTACCGCCCCGGCCCACATGGCGTCGGCCTGTTTCTGGGCGATCCCGTGCTCGGCACCTGGAGTGCGCACCTGCGCGACTGGCTGCGCAATCAGGGCTTCCTCAAACCGATGAAGCGCACCGCCATCAACGGCAAAGTCACTGTGAACGGCAAGCCTGTAAGCTGGGGCAGCGTCGTCTTCGTCGCAGACGATCCCTCCGCCCCCGTCGCCTGCGCCCGCGTGATGGGCGGCAAGTTCAAGCTCGACGAAAAGACTGGCCCCATCGTCGGCAAAGTGAAGCTGACCGTCAGCTACAGCGCCGCCGATGTCCCCGGCCTTGAAACAGCAGATGGCACCGTCACGACGAAAGAGCAGCAGCCCGGCGCAGGCGACTGGAACCTCGACATTGCCGAGGGGGCGAAGGATCTGGAGCTGGCGGTGAAGCGGTGAGCCATCCAATCTTCCTCATACTTCTCCTCTTACTCCCGGAGTTTTCCCGCCTGCGGCATGAGCCAGCAGGGGAGGAAGAGGTGGAGTATCAGGAAGAGAAGGAACCACAGCGCGGAGTGACTCAGCGCGCGCTTTAGAACTTCTTGATCAGCAGCGCGGCATTATGTCCGCCGAAGCCAAACGAGTTGCTCAGCACAGCGTCCACTTTGGCCGGACGCGCGGTGTTGGGCACGACGTCCACGTCCACCTCGGGATCGAGGTTTTCGACATTGATCGTGGGCGGCACAACCTGGTCTCTGATCGCGTAGATGGAGGCGATGAGTTCCACGCCGCCAGCAGCGCCGAGCAGGTGACCGGTCATCGACTTGGTACCGGAGACCAGTAGGCCTTTAGTGGCGTACTCACCAAACACGCGCTTGATGGCGCGCAGTTCGCACAAATCACCGACGGGAGTCGAGGTGGCATGGGCATTGATGTACTGAACATCGGTCACATTCATTTTGGCATGGCGCAGGGCCATTTCCATGCACTTGGCCGCCCCCAGACCTTCAGGATGTGGGGAGGTGAGATGGTAGGCATCGGCCGTGGCACCGTAGCCGACCAGTTCGGCGTAAATGGTGGCTCCGCGTTTTTTGGCGTGCTCGAGTTCTTCGATGACGACCACACCGGCACCTTCACCCATGACGAAGCCGTCGCGGTCCTTGTCCCACGGGCGGGAGGCCCGCTCAGGATCGTCGTTGCGCATGCTCAGCGCCTTCATGTTCGCGAATCCAGCAAGTCCGCAGGGGCGGATCGAGGCTTCAGCACCACCGCAGATCATCACATCGGCATCGCCAAACTTAATGTTGCGCCAGGCTTCACCGATGTTGTTGTTGGAAGTCGCGCATGCCGTGACGATGGCCATGTTCGGTCCCATGAATCCGTATTCTGCCGCGATCATGCCGCTGGCGATGTTCGAGATCATCATCGGGATGATGAAGGGGGAGACGCGGGACGGGGACTTCGTCAGCAGCACTTCATACTGGGTTTCCAGGGTGCCGAGACCGCCGATGCCGCTGCCGACCATGACCCCGACGCGGTGAGGGTCCAGGCTGTCTGGGTTCAAACCAGCGTCTTTGGCCGCCATTTTCGAGGCCGCCATGGCAAACTGGAAGTAGCGGTCAGCACGACGTGCGTCCTTATGATTGTTGAAATGGACGGTCGGATCAAAGTCCACCACCTCCCCCGCGATCTTGCAGTCGTACTTTTCGGTGTCCATGGACTGGATGCGACGGATGCCGCTTTTGCCTGCCTGGATGTTCTTCCAAAAGTCATCTTTGTTATTGCCGACGGGAGAGATAACTCCCATGCCGGTGATGACTACGCGACGCTCGCTCATGTGTGTGATTTAGGGGTTGGTTCGAAGGTTGAGAGAACACGGTTTGCACGGGGGGGCAAGGGAAAACATGACTGCGAAAAGCTTGAGTCCCGGGTGATTTGGGTGTCTGGCTTGCCGTGTGATGCGTCTGCCAACAGTCCTTGCCACCGCCCTCTGGCTGACCCTGCCCGCCCGGGCGGCACCGGATTCCGCCCTCATTCCGCCCGTCATGCGGGAGTGGATGGCGGCGCAAAAGGACATGGGCAGCATCAAAGTCGCCTTCCAGCAGACGCGCACCACCCCCGCGCTCAAAGAGCCCGCCACTGCGAGCGGCCGCTTCTGGCGCATGGCCGATGGCCGCTTCCGCCTGGAACTGGGCTCCCCCGCGACTACCATTCTTATTTTTGACAAGGAATTCGTGCGTCTCAAAGAGAGCGCGGAGGCTCCCTGGCAGACCCTGAAGCCCGACGACAGCCGGGTGCGCGTGTGGATGAAATTCCTCAGCGGGCGTGAAATGGACCCCGAATCCCTCACCAACAACTTCACCCTCAAAGTCACCCAGCAGGAGCCGAGCTTCGTCACCGTGGCCATGATTCCGCGTCCCTTGCTCATCAAGAAGTACCTCAGACAGCTCGACATGCAGATCGAGCCCGGCGGCCGTCGGCTCCTCGGCTTCCGGGTGGTACAGGGAGATGGGTCCACTCTGCTCCTCAATTTCGGCCCGCCGGAGAAACTCACTGGCGACCTGACATCCCTGTTTCAGCCGCAGTGAAGTAAAAAACCGCGCCTCAATAATCCCGGTTCAGCAGGTGGTCCGAGAGCTGCCGCAGCCGCAGAGCGTTTTCACCAAACACATCCAGTGCCCGATGCGACACCTCCGTAAGGCGGTGAGCTTCCGCGCGGGAGGCTTCCAGGCCCATCAGCGCCGGGTAGGTGCTCTTTTCCGCCGCCACATCCTTCCCGGCGCTTTTGCCGAGCTTTTCACTCGTCTGCGTCACATCCAGGATGTCGTCGATGATCTGGAAGGCCAGGCCGGTCGCCATGCCGAAATCATGCAGCGCCTGCATTTGCTCTGCGCTGGCATTGGCGCTCATGGCGCCCAGTTTCACGCTGGTGGTCAGCAGCGCGGCGGTTTTGCCTTCATGGATGAAGCGCAGATCCTCCAGCGGCAGCTTTTTGCTCTCGCCTTCCAGATCCGCCACCTGCCCGCCCACAAGATGCAGGCTGCCTGCCGTGCGTGCGAGTTCCAGCACCATCACCGCTGTGGGATGCAGCGGGGACATGGGCGTCCGTGTCACCAGTTCAAACGCCAGCGCCTGCAGGGCATCACCCGCCAGCAGCGCCATGGCCTCGCCATAGACCTTGTGGCAGGTTGGCACCCCCCGGCGCATGTCATCGTCGTCCATGCAGGGCAGGTCATCGTGAATGAGCGAGTAGGTGTGCAGGCATTCCACAGCACAGGCATTGTAGATCGCATCATCCACGGAGCCCCCGCAGGCTTCCGCCGCCGCGAGGCAGAGAATCGGCCGCAACCGCTTGCCACCCGCAAACATGCTGTGCCGCATCGCCTGGTGCAGCGTCATTGGCCGCGTGTCAGCGCTCGGGATGAGACGGTTCAGCGCCGCATCCACAAACTGGCAGCGCTGGGCGAGGTATTCTTTGAGATCAGACATGAGATTAACTCTGAAGCCGCGAGTCTGCCTCAATTCAAGCGGGATTAGCAGTGGGCGGCTACCTCACCAACAACTCCTCGCCACGATACACCACGCGTTCCACCATCCCTTGCAGAGTCTTGTCGAGGAAGGGGGTGTTGATGCTTTTCGACTTCATGAAGTCGCGGCTGAAGGTGGTGGTGCGGGCGGGATTGAAGACGATGAACTCGGCGCTTCCGCCTTCTTTGACGGGCACGGGGGCCAGTTTCATGAGGCGGCGGGGTTCGGCACTGTAGTGCTGCACGATGAGCTGCCAGCTCAGGATGCCTTGGGCGATGTAGCGGTCGTAGAGCGAGACGAGGGCGCTTTCGAGGCCGGTGATGCCGAAGGGCGCGCTGGCGAAGTCCTGGTTCTTCTCAAACGGCGTGTGTGGGGCGTGGTCGGTGGCGATGACATCGAACAGGCCGTCCTTCAGGCCCTGGAGCAGCGCGGTGTTGTCCTCCGGCGTGCGCAGCGGCGGGTTCATCTTGTAGTGCGTGTCGTAGTCGCCGATGTGCTCGTGATTGAACATCAGATGGTGCGGCGCGATCTCGCAGGTGACGCGGATGCCGCGATCCTTGGCGCGTTTGATTGTGCGCATGCCTTCGGCGGTGGTGACGTGCTGGATGTTGAGATGCACGCCGGTGTATTCAGCCAGGCGGATGTCGCGTGAGATGCAGATCTCCTCGCTGATGCTCGGGATGCCGGGCAGGCCGAGCGCGTAGCTGATTTTCCCTTCGTGCATGCAGCCCTTGCCGCTGAGTGACTTGACCTCGCAATGACTGGCCAGCGGAATGTCGAAATCGCGCGCGTATTCCATCGCCCGGCGCAGCACCTGGGGGTTGTCCACAGCGAAACCGTCATCCGTAAGCATGACGCAACCAGCGGCCTTCATGCCGGCGATGCCGGCGAGTTCTTCACCCTTGCGACCCTTGGTGATGGCCCCCGAGGTGTAAATGCCAGGACCGATGCGCGTGCGGCGTGCGCTTTCCAGCACGCTGCGCACCACGCCTGCATTGTCGATGGCAGGGGAGGTATTCGGCATCATGACAAAGCCGGTGACTCCGCCATTGATCGCGGCCTCCGCGCAGGAGGCGATGTTTTCCTTGTCCTCCTGGCCGGGTTCGCGCGCGTGAACGTGGATGTCAAACAGCCCCGGCAGCAGGATGCGGCCGCTGCAGTCGATGATTTCCGCGTTTTCGACGCCCGTGATGCCTACGGCCACCCCGATGATCCGATCACCCTCAACCAGCACATCGGCGGTCACGAGCTGCGGACTGTCTTCGCTGGCGATCTGGGCATTGCGGTAGAGGCGTTTCATGCAGCCATGATGTCAGGCATGATTTCCGCCTGTGCAAGCATGTGAAATGAGATCGTCCAACGCGGGGACAACTTCAGGAAGTACGATGGACACTCCTGTCCGTCGATCAGCGTTACCGCCAGCACCCTCGTTCACCCCCAGCCTCAAACCTGCGGACAGCCTTGCAGGTCTGGAGCCGCGATGTGGCAGTCCAATTGATGAACGGCTCACTTCGGCGTCGTCCAGGGATCAAGCGACATGAGTTTCTGTCACACTTCTACTTCTTCCGCACATACAGCAGCACCCGGTCATGTGTCAGCAGACACAGATCCAGCCGTCCATCGCCATTCAGATCAAAGGCCGCATAATCATGCGGCTCGTTCTCCAGCCCCGTTTTGCCACGGAAATGCGGATCGGTCTCGAAGACACGGAAGTACATGGCGCTGTCCCATTTCTGCCCGGCGGCGGGCTGGAAGATTTCGATCACGCGGCTTTTGGCGGTGTCCAGCAGGGCGATGTCATCGACATCTTCACCGGAGAACGAGGCCGCGATGAGGTCGGAGGGCGTGGTGTCCTTCAGTTCGCTGTCAAAGCTGGCCACGGTGTCGAGCTTCAGCGTGGTGCCGTCCAACGGCGCCAGTTGGAAACTGGTTTTGCCGAGCAGCAGCAGCTGGGTGCTTTTCGCCGCATTCATCAGGACACACCGCTCAGGCGTCATGGCGGGCAGCGCATAGGTGCGGTCGGCGCGATAGACGTGGTCCGCACCCGCAGTGAGTTCGTGCAGCTTGCTGTGCGTGGCGTCGATCAGCAGCACGGAGACTTTGCCATCCTTGCGGGAGACCAGCGCGCTGTGCAGCTCGGCGGCGGCATCAGGGGCGTTGAACTGCTCAAAGATGTTCGCTTTGCCGTCGGCATCGACCTTGAATGCGCGCGCCAGTTGCTGATGGGCGATGATGATCTCCGCCTTGCCGTCACCATCGAGATCACCCGTGGTGAGCGCGGCAGGAGCGAGCTTGCTGACGAAGGAATCAGGAATGCCTTCCACACGCTTGAACGGCGCTTTGGCGTCCGTGGTGCTCAGCAGCAGTTGCAACGGACCAAGATTGGAAAACAAGGCAAGATCGCCACGCCCATCCTGATTCGCATCCACGACGCGGATGCCGTTGATGCGGCCCGTTTTGATGGTGAGTTCCTGCGTGGTGGCGGTGAAGCCCTTGGCGTTGGCGGTCTTGCGCAGCGTGATGAGCTGGGGCTTGGATGTGATCTCGCTGACACAAAGAATGGCCGAATCAGTGGTCAGAGTGAGCAGCGTTTCGCCGCCTTTGGCCTGATAGACGATTTCGGGATAGAGCAGACGATTGTCCTGCCAGCGGGCCACGCCGATGGACTGCTCGCCGGGGCTGAGCAGCACCAGCTCGGCCTTCTTGTCACCATCCACATCGGCGATTGCCAGCGATTCCACACCGCTGAGAATAGGAAACTCGCGCCCCTCTTTGAAGGTGCCGCCCGCGCTGCCTTGAAACAACCAGGCACGCGCGGCCTTGGGCTCCGACATGATGACGTCGGCCTGCCCGTCGCCGGTGAGATCGCCGTAAGCCACAGCACCGTTCTTTGATTCCGTGGGCGGCATCGCGTAGCGAATGGTGGCGGCATGGTCGGTGTCAGGCTCGGTAGCGCCTTGGGTGAGTTTGGCCACTTCCACCATGTTCGTCTCGCTCTGAATCCAGGCGACACCGGTTTTCTTTTCACCCAGTCGAACGGCACGCAGCCAGTGGTGCGAAGCAGGGATTTCCAGCCGCCACTCTTCGCCAAAAGTGGTGCCTTCATGCTGCAGGCGGACGAGCAGTGCATCACCCTCCGGGGCGGTGTAGAAAAGGTCGGCACGTCCATCATCATTGAGATCGGCGCTGTTCAATCCGGCGCAGCCGCCTTCACCGAGCGCATAATTCTGCGGCTCCGCCCATTCACCGGTTTTGGTTTGCAGCAGCACCATCAGGCGCGTGTTCGTCAGCAGGGCGATGTCATCGCGGCCATCGCCGTTCAAATCACGCACGGCCAGCACCTCGGTGTCGTCGGCGGTGGAGTCGAGTGTGAACTCCCGTTTGGCAGCCCAGGCACCTTTGTCATCCTGCATGCGCAGCACGAGTTTGTCCTCATCGGTGATGAAGGCGATGTCCGCCTTCTTGTCGGCATTCCAATCGCCCACTGCGAGCGCCAGCGCGGTATGGCCGATGACGAGCGGCTGCTTGTCAAAACGGGAGACTTCCAGGATCGGGTTCCAGCGGTCGGCACGGGCCGATTTTTCCGCAGCACCGGGCTGCACGCCGTCCTTGCGCTGCAGGAGAAACTCAATGCGCGCGCGCGCCGCATTGATGATGGCGAGATCGGTCAGACCATCGCCATTGAAGTCAGCGGCGCGCGGGCTGGAGGTGTTCCAATCGAGTTTGATGATCTCCGGGCCGTCGAAATACAGAGCAGGTTTGTCAGCAAGAACGCTGGTCGCGACGAGCAACGGCAGGAAAGCGAGACGCATGGCGGTCGATGGGGGTGGGGCTTACTTGGCCTCGGCTGGCGTGGTCAGGTAGTGAACCTGAATCGCATCCGGGTGGGAATAGCTGGCAGTGAGCAGGCTGCCAAAGAAGCGCTCGAAGGTTTCATTGGAAGGGCGTGCGCTGGCGTCAAACCAGCTGCCAGTTGCGGCGGCCACGGCTTCTTCGGCTCCCGGGCCTTTCTTGCCGGGGCCTTTCTTTTTCGCGGCTGCTTTGTTTTTCGCACCGGTTTTACTTTCGAGCGTGGCGGCAGCGGTGGCGAGCATGTTCATCAAACGGCCGGCATCCGTGACACCCACTCCGCTGTAGTTTTTGGGAACGAGCGAGAGGAGGTTCTGCACTCGCGGATTGTCCCAGACGCTGGGACCGGAGGGGTCCTTCATGCGGCCCAGGACTTTTTTCAGCGTGTCCTGCTTGCCGATCGAGATGAGGAGATACTTGCCGGTGTTGCAGTAGGAGACTTCCGTCGCGGCGTTGGTCGTCTGCGAGGTCTTGAGTGTGTTGATGGTGTAACCGAGGTAATCGCTTTCCTCGAACGCGCCGAACCCGGCACCCACGAAACGTTTGAGACCTTCGAGCGCGCCGCCCAGCTTGTCGGCGTCTTTGACCTTGATGGCCATGACCTGGCTTTCCTTGGTGCCATCGCCATCCTGCACCTGAATGAATTCATCATTCAGGCTGCCAAAGAGGTCATCACGAATCTTGAAGCCCATCTGCGCTTCGAGCTGGGGAAGCTGCATGGTGGCCATCATGGCCATGGGGCCAAGTTTTCCGATCATGCCGAAGATCGCGTCATACACCTGGCTCAAGTCCACGCGCGAAACGTTGGCGGTCAGGATGCCGGCGGGGATGAAGGAGGGCAGGGTCACCTCGTTGCCGGAACCACGCATCAGCGAGATCAGACCGGTGGGCTTCTCGGGGTGCAGGATCGTCAGGTCCATGCGGGACTGCGTGTCCGTAAACTCTGCCGTCAGGGCGATGGCCTGCAGTTCTTCTGCGCCGAGCATGTCCATGATCGTCTTGGGTTTGATGTCGAAACTGATGCCCCCGGCGGCCTTGGCACCGGCCTTCTTTTTGGCCTCGGCCGCTGCGAGCGCTTTTTCGCCGAGTTCGACCAGCTTCACGCCGTTGAAGTAGAGCATCATGTCGCCACCGCCATTGGTGATCTGGCTGATGCGGGAAAGATGCTCGCGCTGGGGGCCGGGAGGGTCGCCTGCGTTGTTCTTCAGGGCGCCGATCATGTATTCCATCAGCGCGTGAGTGTTCGCCTCGATCATCACATCTCCGACGATCCCCCAGGCCATCAGCCAGGGTTTGTCGTCGGTGTCTGATTCCGCGACGATCTGCACGCTCACGCCGCCGATGTCTTCCGTGCGGAGCTTGGCGTCGGCGTTTTCTTTTTTCTTGGACTCCACCTCCGCGAGCTTTTGCGCCTCGATCTCCTTCTGCTTGCCGGCGATTTCACACAGCGAGACGCTCGGCGGATTTTTGTCGAACTGGGTGAAATCGGTGAGCACCAGATAGCTTACCAGCGCGCCCGGATACTCCTTGAGCGTGTCGTACATGTTGCTGCCGTAGGTGTCCTTGAAAAACTTGTCCCAGGGATTGTCCCCGTCTTTGCGCATCGGTGCCATCCAGCGCTTCGCCTCGTCATCCTGCATGAACTTTGCGTAGCTGCTCTTCTCCCAGTCGGCGAGCAGCTCAGGCGTGTTCTTGATGGCGATGACACCGACCGTGTCCTTGGGCATGAGATTGTACCATTGCTCCAGCCGGTCGGCGGCGGAGGCGGGGAGAATGCTGGCAAGCAGCAGTGAAAAGAGGATGGAGGCGCGTTTCATGAGGGGGGATTGACAGAGGGCAACAGTACTGAAGAATCAGCCGCCGGTGGTTACAGATTCCGGCTTTGTTTTTTCCTGGGGCGGAGCCGGCGGAGGCAGATAGCGGAAGCCGCTGTTGGGATTGCGCGGATCAAAGGCGAAAGCCTCACGATTTTTCAGGAAGAGCTTCAGCACGTTGGAAGGAATCGAAAAGCCCAGGCCCTCGACGCCCACGCCGGCGGCCTTCATGTTGTTCACGCCCACGACTTCACCCCGCGCATTGAAGAGCGGCCCACCGGAGTTGCCGGGATTGATCTGCGTCGTGCTTTGAATGTACCAGCGCCCACTGCTCTCACGCGCACGGATGCTCACGATCCCCTTGGAAACCGAGCGCTCCAGCCCCAGCGGACTGCCAATGGCGAAAACGTCCTGCCCTTGGGTGAGCGTGTCGGAATCGCCCATCGGGACGAACGGCAGCTTCTCCGCAGCGGTATCGTCGATCTGCAGGATCGCGAGATCAAGAAAGCCGTTCATGGCGATGATCTTCACCTTCGTAAACGGCTGTTTCTCCAGGCCGTCAGGCTTCTTGCGGTACACCACCACGGTGATCTCACGCTCACCGGCGATTACATGCTGGTTGGTGATGACGTAGCCCAGCTTGTTGATGATGAACCCGGAGCCGAGACCGGAGGCTGTTTGAATCTGCACCACCGACTCCGCCACGCGCTGCACGTTCTTTTCCACCGTCATCGCTTCACGGGAAGGCTCCACAAAATAAATGTCCTCGCCCTGCACCGCAGCGGTTTTGGTCGCAGAGGCAGCGGCCTTTTCAAAAATAGAAATCTCGGTGCGCGGTACAGTGAGCACTGTGTGGCCGAGATCAATCACAACGGCGTCTTCACGATCCTTGAGCACCTCGCCGCGCAGTTCCGCCCCGTTCTTGAGCACGATTTTGACGTTTTCCGCCGACAATGATGAGGCTGCAAGGCAGGCCGCCACCAGAATTCCGAAGCTCAGGTTGTTTCGCATCACGGATGGAAACCTTAGCGGACCAGTCTGCGCTTACGAGTTCTTTTTGCACATCTTGACTCCACCAAGGTCCGCGCATCTCATGCGCCGATGCCCGCCCACGCCCTCATTGCCGCCGCCCAGACCCTGCGCGAATCCCTGCGCCCGCTCCGCTTTGCCGCTCCCGTCGAGTACGTCTATCAGCCGCTCGACTACGCCTGGGCACCGCATCAGGCCTACCTGCGCCGCTTTGGCAGCAGCCAGAAACGCGTCGTCCTCGTCGGCATGAACCCCGGCCCCTTTGGCATGACCCAGACCGGCGTCCCCTTCGGCGAAATCGCCGCCGTGCGCGACTGGATGGGCATCCAGGAACCCGTCGGCAAACCCGAGCGCGAACACAAAAAGCGCCCCGTCGTCGGCTTCGACTGCCCCAATTCCGAAGTCAGCGGCAGACGCCTATGGGGCCTCTTTGCCCAGCGCTTTGGCAAAGCCGAAGCCTTTTTTGCAGACCACTTCGTCGCCAACTACTGCCCCCTCGTCTTCATCGAAGCCAGCGGCCGCAATCACACCCCGGATAAACTACCCGCCGCCGAAACCACGCCCATGGAAGCCGCCTGCGACGCCCACCTCCGCGCCGTCATCACCGCCCTCCAGCCCGAATGGGTCATCGGCGTCGGAGCCTTCGCCGAGGAGCGCGCCAACCGCGCCAAAGCCGCCATGCACGCCACCTTCAAAACCGGCCGCATCCTCCACCCCAGCCCCGCCAGCCCCGCCGCCAACCGCGACTGGGCCGGCGCCGCCACCCAGCAGCTCGTCAAGCTCGGCGTGTGGGAGTGAGGTGTGAATGTTTCATTCATCCCTGTGTCCCGTGAACCCGCGAAAGATCACGAATCAAAATCAAACCCGGTGCTATTCGTGTGAATTCGCGCTCATTCGTGTTGATGCATCCGGTGTCCTTTAAGTCCCTTCTGTCCTCGATGGTGTCCCGCCTTTCATCTGCCGCTAGGTCAGCGACTGCGCGTGGGTGACCGTTGCCGGTTCTCGTTTTTGCGCTGCCCCAAGCCCGTTCATCCCAGCGCCCGAAGGCGCAGTTGACGCAGTGTGTAGAAGGGGGCGTCGGATTCAGCGATGCGTCTGGCTCCTTGCTGTCTCTTTGGTCCGAACTGCTCCCGCTGCGCCACGAAGATGCCTTCCACAAATTCTTTGCTCCCCAGCGCCACGCCGTCGCTGAAGTACCGCACACGCAGCCGCACCAGCTCCGCCGTGCTGAGCTTGCCTTTCTGTGCCAGCACCGCACGCGCCGATTCCACAGTCACGCCGCGCCTGACAATCTTCTCATTCTGCGCATCTTTCACCTCGCGCCCCTCGTCATGCAGCAGGCAGCGATACGCCTCCGCTGCGCCTGCGCTCTTCCACCCGTCCACCGGCTTGCTCTGCGCCTTACACAAGCCGCGCTGTGCCCTGCGGCTGCCACCCAGCGCCTCTGCGTATCCGCACCAGCGATAGTCCTTCGGATCCTTCACCAGTCCTGCACGCAGGGGGTTCAAATCAATATAGGCTGCCATCGTGCGCAACGCCTCGCCCTTGCCCTCCACGATCACACTTTTAAAGCGGTCCATCCACAGCGTGCCGCGTCTGCCGTGACGCTTGTTGTACCACCGGCTGAAACGCTCCTTCACCTCCTTGACGAAAAGCGACAGATCGCAAAAGCGCTTCTTTATTGCCTCCACCCGTTGCTCCGCCAGCACCGTCATTCCCCGCTTGCGCAGATCCGCCAGTTCATCCTGCAGCAGCCCCAGGTAAGCACGGCTGTACAGCGTGCGCAGGTGCTCAAACAATTTCATCTCGCCATCCGCCCTCGCAAACCGCTCTAGCCACGTCGCACGATGCGGCACCTCCGCCAGCAGATGGAAGTGGTTCCCCATCACACAATAAGTCACCACCTTGATCCCCGAAAACTCCGCCATCCGCCAGATTACCCGCCGCAGCGCCTCCTTCTCCACCTCATCAAACATCACCTCACCGCCACAGGTCCGCGACATGACATGGTAGCAGTAAGACTCCAGCGGCCCCTTCCCGAGAATTCGATGCCGACCACCCGACCACGAACGCGCGCCAGGATAGAGCCCAGTTTTCGCATTCACACCGACAAGCTGCTCTTCGAGCGGGAGCGCTTGGGGATCAGAGGTTTGAGCGGGTTTCATATAGGGCGGAAAGTGGAGGTGCAATGCGACTGAGTCAAACTAAATGCCTGGCAACTTATTCGCCGCCGCTTGGAAGTGAAATCGAGCTAAGAGCTCAATTTCGTGAGTTCTGTCGGCTGGAGATCGGAAAAAAGTGGTATCTAATCAGCGATCAGAAGCCATGGCGTTTGCACGGTAAACTGAAGAAGATCTGGGATCCTGCGATAGACGATTGGGACAAAAATGGTGCCCCCAGTATAATCAAAGGAAAAAATGGTGCTCCAGATATAATCGAAGGGCATATTGATCTGCTCCCCAAAAGCTGATCCACATGTTATGAGAGTCTGAAGTGCGCGAAGCGCACCATCAGACGACATGAAACGCAAGAGACACACAGCAGAGGAAATCATCAAGAAGCTGCGCGA
>Ga0164296_1000310_pt1 | contig 61014 bp, 39 predicted proteins | sample GEODES057metaG_FD_113533 | JGI IMG/M metagenome (GOLD analysis project Ga0164296, IMG submission 113533) | Dystrophic lake water microbial communities from Trout Bog Lake, Wisconsin, USA - GEODES057 metaG | ecosystem: Environmental > Aquatic > Freshwater > Lake | place: USA: Trout Bog Lake...
CAATCCATCAAAAGCGCGGCCAGGGGGTTCCGTTCATTCGCCAATTACCGCATCCGCATCTTGTTCCATTGCGGCAGGCTTGATCTCAAGCCCGTCTTCACCCATTAAAAGTCGTGAAGAACCTGAATTGATCCGTTCGTTTGGATACACGGACTTCACGCTGCGAGCCAAAAACGCAGCCATCCCTATAATCTACTACCTCTACCACCGTGATATTTACGTCGATTTCGCTGCGAGGAAGCGTTTTGAAGAAGATCGCGAGGTCATCAAAAAGTGGCTGCACGTCGTTTCACTCAAACGGGTGTTTGGAGCGGGTGGGGCTGATGGCACTTTGTCTCAGATCCGTAAGGCCTTCACCCAAGACGTGGTCAAGAATGACAAGATCAAACCGGAGATCGTCCAGTTTCCCTCGGATGACATCAACAAGGCCATCCGTGCGGACACCAGCGTTGGTGAGGATTTCATCGAGGAACTGTTGTTCACGCAGAAAGATGATCTCTATGCCTTCAGCATTCTGGCGCTGCTCTATCCACACCTAGATTATCGCAACAACGATTTCCACAAGGACCATCTGCACCCAATTTCAGGTTTCAATGCCAAGGAGATCGCTAAAATGGAGTTCTCTGAAGAGGTGAACGCTCGATTTCTTGACCCTCAGTGGCACAACAGCATCATTAACTTGCAGATGCTCGACTCGAACGAAAACATGTCGAAGCAGGATAAGAACTTGGCTGACTGGATCAACCTGACCAGTGAGACCAAAGACCGAGCGCTGCTGCTCGACCGCTGCCTCATCCCTCACGAAGTGAGCCTCGCCTTCACGGACTTTTTTGTCTTTGCCGAAAAGCGCAGAACCCTGCTCAAACAAAAGCTCATGGACGTACTGAAGTGATCTCACCGGCACCTGATGAGCCACGTCTCGCATACTAGGAGCTCCTCCTCAGGGACCACTGGCCTTGCAGTTGCATCCAGAACGGAAAGACGGCGAATGGGGTGCCTCGCTGGTGCAGTTTCGCAATATCCGTATCAAGCAGCTTGGGGCAGGGGAGTAGCGTTTGGATCGGCTGGACCGGGGATGGCCTCATTTTTTGGGGTGGCTGTCAGGAGTGCGCCTACACCCGGCATCTCCACTGCTTCACTATTCGAGTAGTACTTGGAAGTGATCGCTGGCGTCGTGTGCCGTAGAAGTCGCTGTGCAGCATGAATTCCATGCTTTTTCGCCATCAGGGAGCCAATGGATTTGCGCAGGGCATGAACTGGCTTGGTGTCGTCGATGCCGTTGGCGCGCAGCCATTTCCTGAGTGCCTTCCAGATAAAGTGGCAGCGGGGTTTGCCAATTCCTGAAGTATTTACACCACGATCTGATTGCAGGACGAATTCCGACTCGCCGGATCTGTCTCGGTAGGCTTTCAGTATTGTGGCAACCTCGGCATCCAGCGGTATGGACTTTGCGTGCGCCTTGTTCTTGGCCTTGAAGTGCTCAGTGATGTCTAGCTGAATCCGTGGTCCACTGGTATGGTCCAAATGGACCTGCTGCCATGCAAGGAGGTCGCCTTCTTTGCGTCTCAGTCCACCACAGAAGCTCAGCAGAAATGCGATCCATTGTTGCTCCCGGAAGGCGAACTCCTCGTCCGTCTCTGTCTCAGAACGTGGTGCACCGAGTTCCTTTTGCGCAAGTAGCAGCAGGGCCTCTGGATCTACGGAGGGGGTGAACCGGGCCGAGGAGTCCTCTTCAAGCAGGACGACCTCAGAAAGCGGTATTGGCCGGGGAAGCAGGTCCAGTTTAGATTTCGCCACCTTGCGCAGCACCTTCTTTTGCGAAAACAGAGCCTTTGCGGAGCGAAGGACGTGATTGACCGTGTGCTTCGACTTTTCCTGCGCTCTGGGGTCGGCACCGGCACTGGAAAGCCGGGTCTTGATCCACTTGGCCACAACATCCGTGGTGAGTTTTTCCAAGAGAACCCCATTCACTTTGCCAAGCCAAGTTGCATGCTGCTTGATCGAATAGGTCAGCCCAAGAACAGCCTCAGCAGCAATTCTTCGGAGAGCCTGCTCGTAGCTGCGTAGCGTCAGTGCACGGACGAGGGAAACTGCCCGAACTTCCTTGATCCAACCGCCAACGGTGAGAACCACACGTTCAGGCACGGGTGCTTGAACTCTGAAGTCAGGGTTCTGCTCGGCCTTTTCCCATCCATGGGCCACGACGTACTTGTATCGTTCTGCTGCACGTTTTTGAGCCTCGACCTTGTTGGGCGTATTCAGGTCGAAGAATCCCCTGCGGCCGTTGTGCGAAAACCGGCAGCAGTAGTCTGAACTGCCGCGCTGACAAAAAAGTCGGCCTTCCTCTTTCCAGTAGAGCATGTGGCTCTTGGGATACCGAATCAAATCTGATGGCAGTTTGATGGCAGTTTTTGCAGCGGCGTTTGAAAATGTTTCTTTTTGTCTGAGCATGTCCAAAAGATCGTTAAATGTTATGTATCAATTGATTACGACGTGTTTGAGTCTAGCAGCGAAAACACGGAGAAACAACTTGAAACGATGGGTAACAAGACTCAAAATCTTGTATCCGTGAGGATGTGTCGGTTCGAGTCCGACCGCCGGTACCATCAAAGAAGCTACAGCAAGGGTTTGAAAGACGGAAATAGGCCTCAAAAAAGTGGCGGCAAAAACCCTGATGGCATTTTGATGGCAGTTTTGAAACGGCCTCTTAATGGAGGTCCAAGTTTGCTTCTCCAATCAGTCCACGGTGGCACCTTCCTTGAAGGCCTTTCGATATTCACTCGGTGTGAGACCGGTGGCCGCATGGAATTGTTTGCTGAAGGCGGCCTGATCATAGAAGCCGCAGTCGAAGGCGATTCCTGACAATGCTTCGTCCGTGGTGCGGAGAGCTTCCGCAGCAGCTTCGATGCGAGACTTGGTCAGGAGCTGACGCGGCGTAAGGCCGGTGATGCCGCGTACTCGTCGCTGGAACTGGCTCCAGGACATGCCAGCTATTTTGGCGAGTTGTTCGATTCGGAGCGGCTTGGCGTAGTCGCGGTGCAGTGCGTCGAGAACATCCGCCAGGGCACCCAGTTCGCTGCCGCGCACAGCGGGAGTGTCAAGATCACGCGAGATGCCGGCTAGGGCGATCACTTCGTCTTTGGCAGACTTGACGGCGACCTTTTGCGAAACAAACCAGCCCACACGGCCACCGGATTGCGTGATCATTTCCAGGCGGTCTCGAACGGTTGCCCCCTTGGAGAAAACTTCGTCGTCCTGCTGCTCGTAGCCAGCAGCAAGAATGGCAGGAAAAATCTCGCGCGCCGTGCGTCCGAGAAGTTCCGAACGATGCTGAAGGCCGGCGCGCCGGATGAAGGCTGCATTCGCTGCGACATAGCGGCGGCTGCGATCTTTCACGCAGAAGATCACGTCGCCAATGGTGTCAAAGAGGGTTTCAGCGGCTTCGAGTCCGGGAGCGCTGGCGAAGATCTCATCGCGCTGGCTGCGGGTGCGTGTGGTTTTGAGCTTGGATGGCATGGTGGATCCTTTGATGAATGTTTGAAAGGTAACGAAGATGGAATGAATAACCTGATTTTTTGTATTTATTCGTCATCCTCAGGAAGGAATATCGCCACGACTGAAGACGAGCTTCAGTGAATGTTGATCCTATGACTACGAGCACCGTTGATGGACGACAAACGAAGCTGGCAGCCGCTGTCCCTGCTCCTCCGGTCATCAATGCTGACGGGTCCATCTGCGAGCGTTCAGCCCTGCTCGCGGAGCAACTGCTGAATTTGGCGCTGAAGCAGCAGACGAGTGCGGAGCATGCCGAGGCTGCGAAGCTCGGAAGGTTGATGGAAGACCCTGCAGGCAAGGCGTTTACCTTTGCGATGGTGGATGAGGTGTTCCGCAGTCATGATGCCGCCAAATCTGCAAAACGCTGGCACGGACTGATTGCGGCATTTGGCATTCCGCAGTATCTGCCCCTGCTTGATCGCCTGCTTATGAAGGCAGGGCAGTTAGGCAGTTTCTTTCTTCCCGGTGTGGTGATGAAAGCTGTCGCGGGCCGCATGCGGGCGGATAGTGCACGGGTAATCCTGCCTGGAGAAGAGAAGCCTTTGCATCGTTATCTGATCACACGCGCAAGGGAAGGATTTCGAATCAACTTGAACCATCTTGGGGAGGCTGTGCTTGGTGAGGAAGAAGCACGGCATCGTCTCGAAGCGGTGCTCTCTCATCTCGCAGACCCGGCGGTTAACTATATCTCCGTGAAGATTTCCTCCATCTTCAGCCAGATCAATTTGATTGCCTGGGATGACACTCTTGCCGAGATCAAGAATCGACTTCGCGTGCTTTACCGCTCATCTGCAAAGGTTGGAAAATTTGTAAATCTTGATATGGAAGAATTTCGAGACCTCGCGCTGACGGTGGCGGCATTTCGTGGCGTGTTGGATGAATCCGAGTTTCGGTCCTATTCAGCTGGCATCGTGCTGCAGGCCTACTTGCCAGACTCGTTTGCAGCCATGCGTAAGCTGACCGAATGGGCACGGCAGCGCGTCTCAGCCGGTGGAGCGCCCATCAAAATCCGACTCGTGAAGGGCGCCAACCTGGCCATGGAAAAAGTGGAGGCTGAGATGCACGGCTGGCATGCGGCCCCCTATGGATCCAAAGCAGAAACGGACGCGAATTTCAGTCGGCTGCTGGAGTATGGCTGCCAGCCCGCGAATGCTGCTGCGGTACGGCTTGGAGTGGCCAGCCACAATCTTTTCGATGTCGCTCTCGCGCTCACTTTACGCAAAGAATACAACGTTGAGCGCAGTGTCGAAATTGAGATGCTGGAAGGAATGGCCAACCATCAGGCGCGTGTCGTGCGGGATGCTGCAGGTGGTCTGCTGCTCTATGCCCCGGCGGTTCGAAAGGATGATTTTCTCAGCGCAATGGCGTACCTCGTGCGCCGTCTCGACGAGAACACAGCTCCGGAGAACTTCCTGCGCGACATGTTCGCTATGCGCCCTGGTTCCGAGGAGTGGCAGCGGCAGCGTGAACGTTTTGTGCAGGGGTGGAACGAACGCATCACCGTCTCTGCAGAGTCGCGCAGAAAATCTCCAGCGGTTCATCCCGTTCTGCTTTTAGGTTTTGAAAACGAACCGGACACAGACTGGACTCAGCCCACCGCCCGCGCTGCTCTACTGGCCTCCATTTCAGTTTGGCAGGCGGAGCCTCTGCCTGCCCTTCCGGATCTTGAGACAATGCTGAGTGCCGCTGTAGAAGCGCAACCGGCCTGGGAAGCCAGGGGAGTTGCTGGACGGGCCGTCGTATTAAACCGTGTCTCTGAGTGGATGAGTGAGCAGCGCTTCCGGGCGCTCGCTTGCCTGAGTGCTGATGGAAAGAAAGCCATCGCCGACGCGGACGGTGAAGTGTCCGAGGCCATCGACTTCGCGCGTTATTACGCCCGCACGGCGGAAGCTCCTCACGGTGTGCAGGCGCAGGCCGTTGGCATCGTCGCCGTCGTCTCGCCATGGAATTTCCCATATGCCATTCCTGCGGGAGGTGTGCTGGCCGCGCTGATGGCCGGCAACTGCGTGATCTTCAAGCCCGCCCGAGCCACATTACAAATCGCCTGGCTGCTGACGCAGCAGCTCTGGGCCGCCGGGGTGCCGCGTGAGGTGCTGCACTTTTATCCCTGTGACAGCAGCCTTGGCAAAGCGCTCATCACGGATGTCCGCATCTCCAGCGTCATCCTTACCGGCGGTTACGAAACGGCGCGTCTGTTTCAGAGCTGGCGTCCTTCACTGCCGCTCTATGCCGAGACGAGCGGCAAGAACTCGCTCATCATCACCGCACAGGCAGATCGTGAGCTCGCCATCAAAGATCTCGTACGTTCGGCCTTCGGTCACTCCGGGCAGAAATGCAGCGCCGCCAGTCTCGCGATCATTGAAGCCGAGGTCTATGATGGTCCTGACTTTCGCCGCCAGCTGCGCGATGCCGCAGCCAGCCTGCACGCAGGTCCCGCCGCCGTTCTGCGCAGCGTTGTCACCCCGCTGGTGACCGGACCGGGGAAAGATCTGCAGCGTGCCCTGACCACGCTCGATGAAGGTGAGGAATGGCTGCTCGAACCGCACCAGCTTGAAGGCGCCCCCAGCACCTGGACTCCAGGCATTAAGCTCGGTGTTCGGCCTGGTTCATGGTTTCATCTCACGGAATGTTTTGGTCCGGTCCTGGGGCTGATGCGTGCATCTTCACTCGCACAAGCCACGGAGTGGCAAAACGCGACCGACTTCGGTCTCACTGCGGGGCTGCATTCGCTGGACCCCGATGAAATCGCCTGGTGGCGTGATCGCGCTCAGGCGGGCAATCTCTACATCAATCGGCCGATCACGGGCGCCATCGTGCAGCGCCAGCCCTTTGGCGGCTGGAAGAAGTCATGTATCGGCCCTGGGGCCAAAGCAGGTGGTCCCAACTACGTGCGCAGCTTCTGCCACCTGAGTGATGCGGGCACTGCCGAGACAGATTACCATGCGGCATGGAAGGAGCACTTTGCAATCGAGCATGACCCATCCGCATTGAAGTGTGAGTCGAATGCGTTCCGTTACCGCCCATGCCGTGGCGTGATCCTGCGGCTCGATGAACGGGATGAAAAAGCGGTCGAACGCGCGCAACTCGCGGCGCGGCTCACGGGTGCGTCCTTGACGATCAGTGTGCGCAGAGAGGAAAGTGACGCGCAGTTCATGGCCCGCCTGCCGCATCTCACGAAGAAAGCCGAATTCCTGCGCACTCTCACTGCACCAACTGATGAGGTTCTCAGCGCGGCTCAGGCAACGGGCCTGAACTGGATCAATGCGCCGGTGCTGGCCAATGGGCGCATCGAACTTGCCCGCTGGCTGCGCGAACAAGCCGTGAGTGAGACCCGCCACCGCTACGGCCAGTTGCCTGACGCTGCGACCGCCCGGCGTGGATGAACCGCTTTCAATCCTCCTTTCCAACGAAATTTCCTCGCCAGCGGCCCCGGATCCATGCTTGATTCTGTAACTCCGTTCATGGCCCATCGTACTGTATTTTTGCTCGTGGTTTTCGCATCCATGCTGCTCGCGCAGGAGCCGGTGGATCGTCCGCTCAGCATCTCCGGCCACCTCACCATTCATGGCGCGCAGCCCTCCGTACGGCCCAATCCGGTGCCGCCGCATTATGTCTTCGGCGCGGATCGCGACTGGCAGAAGCACCCGTTTCGTGTGGCGGCTTTGCTGATCGATTTCGCCGACAAAAAACACGAGGCCGTACACAGCGCGGCGTTTTATGAGAAGATGCTCTTCTCCCGTGACGAGTATCACCGGCAGCCGGATGGCAGGCCTTCGTTTGGCAGCCTGGCGGACTGGTATCGTCATCAATCGCGCGGCCGCTTCGTGCTCACCGGCAAGGTCTTCGACTGCCTTGTCGTGGATGAGAAGTTTGAGTCCATCCATGCCATGGAGTTCAAAGAGGCCACGAAGGAGCTGTTTCACGCAGCACTCGATCAGCTGCGTGCGCGCGAAGGAGCGGACGCGTTGGACGGTTTTGACGCCTTTGCCTTCATTCACGCGGGGCCGATCACCGGGCCGTTGAACAACATCCTCTGGTCACATCAGAGCACCATTGAGGCCAAACGTTACTTCACCACGGGAGAGATCGAGCGCATTGGCGTTTTCTGCCACGAATGGGGGCACATGCTTGGCCTCCCCGACCTCTATGCGAAGAAGGACGTGCGCGAAAGCTTTGGACCGTGGTGCGCCATGGCGGAAGGGTACCGCGGTATTTATCCCAAGAGCTTTTGCGTGTGGTCCAAGACACGCCTCGGCTGGTGTGTTCCCACCGTCGTCGATGCCGCGACACCGCAGAAGCTTGTGCTGCGCCCGATTCAGGATCATCCGAACGATGCATTCATCATCCCGCTCAATGGGCTTGATCGTGTCGGCGCGGAGTTCTTGATGCTGGAAAACCGATCGACCGCTGGCAATGACACCGAAGGCCAGGCTGGCCTTTTCATCTGGCGCGTCAAGCGGCTCCTCACCAGCGGCGAGACGCCACGCTATGAGTTGAAACTGCCCGGTCCGGCTGATGTGCCGGGCATGGACCCTGGCAAACGGTGGGTTGCCTGGCCCAACGGCATCATGCGCGACTTCATTCTGTCGGGCGATGGAGATTTCCTCCCTGTTGCACTGCGTAACATCCGTCTGGAGAAGGGGAACGTCTGTTTCCAACTTGGCCCAAATTGATATGAAGTTGCTCTTAACCGGTCATCAGCTTCAGCGCCTGTCCAATTCCATAACCATGAAAGCCCTGCTTTATCCAGCCACCGTACTTAGCCTCATCTGCATGGGGACCGTCCATGCTGAACCCACCAAGTCCGATCCATCTAAGCTCACACTGGTCCGCATCTTCACGGACAAGGATTTCGAGGGGGAGAAGATGGAGCCCTTGAAGTGGAGCAAGATCGCAGCCTGCTACTTCACCCTGGAAAAGCCCGCTCAGGCTAAAGAAGATAAAAACGACAAGGAGGACGACGAAGATAAGGAAGACAAGGTGGGCAAGGAGCTGGTAAGGCATGACGCCGCGACAGGTGAGCGGAAGATCCTGGCCTCGGCCCGCGAGATCACCCCCAAGGGGTCCAAGGCACCTCTGAGCATTTCGAGCTTCCAGTTCTCTGACGATGAGAAACTCGCTCTGCTGTTCACCGACACGAAGAAGGTCTGGCGCAAAAACACCCGTGGCGACTACTGGCTGCTCGACCTGAAAACCAAGCAGCTCCGCAAGCTCGGCGGAGACGCTGCGCCCTCGACGCTGATGTATGCCAAGTTCTCGCCGGATGGCGCCCGCGTGGCCTACATGTGCAAAAACAATCTGTATGCACAGAACCTCGCCGACTTGAAAATCACCGCCATCACCACCGATGGCTCAGACACACTTATCAACGGTGGCTCCGACTGGGTGAACGAGGAGGAACTGGACCTGCGCGATGGTTTCCGTTGGAGCCCCGACGGCTCGCACATTCTCTTCTGGCAGTTCGATACGCAGGACGTGAAGCGCTTCTCGATGGTGAATCAGACCGATGGCAGCTATCAGGTTTTTAAAACCTTTCCGTATCCGAAAGCAGGCGAAAAAAACTCTGCAACACGCCTCGGCATCGTCAGCACCGCCGGCGGTGAAGTGACGTGGCTGAAAGTAAAGGGGGATCCGCGTGAGCATTACCTGCCCTTTGCCGAATGGACGCCGGACAGCAAGGCGGTGCTGATACAGCAGTTCAACCGCCTGCAAAATACGCTGCTCGTCATGCTGGCTGACCCGACAAACGGCGAGGTGAAAACTCTCTTTACTGAAATGGACAAGGCGTGGATCGAGCACAAAAACACCGAGCCACGCTGGGTCGGGAATGATTTTGTCTGGCTCAGCGAGCGCAGCGGCTGGCGACACGCCTACCTCGCGAATCTCACCGGTGAACTCAAGGCGATCACCCATGGGGAGTTCGATCTCATCGAGATTGCAGCCCTGGATGCTCAGGGCAGGACACTTGATTTCTTTGCTTCGCCGGAAAACCCCACTCAGCGTTATCTGCATCGGGTGAGTCTGGATGGCGGTGAGATGAAGCCGCTCACTCCGGCAGATCAATCCGGCACTCATAGCTATGAAATCAGCAAGGACGCCAGGTGGGCCGTGCACACTTTTTCCAGCATGATGTCCCCGCCTGTGGTGGATCTCGTCTCTCTGCCTCAGCACGAAACGATCCGTGTGTTGAAGTCGCAGAAGGAGCTGAAAGACAAGCTCGCCAAACTCAAGCTGCCGAAGACTGAGTTTTTGCGTGTGGACATCGGTGGCGGCATCATGGCGGATGCGTGGATGATGAAGGCGGCGGATTTCGATGCCGCGCAAAAGCAGCCGCTGCTCATGCATGTGTATGGCGAGCCCGCAGGCCAGACCGTGAAGGACTCCTGGGGCGGCCAGCGCACCCTGTGGCATTCATTGCTCGCGCAGCAGGGTTTCGTCATCGCCAGCGTGGACACCCGTGGCACGCCGAGTCCGCGCGGACGCGACTGGCGCAGGGCGGTGCATCATCAACTCGGCATCCTGAATTCGGCGGAGGAAGCTGCCGCCGTCCGCTCCTTGTTGAAACAATTCAGCTTTCTCGATTCACAACGCGTCGGTATCTGGGGCTGGAGTGGTGGTGGCAGCAGCAGTCTCGATGCCCTGTTTCGTTATCCCGATCTCTACCGTGCTGCCATTGCCGTGGCCCCTGTGGCGGATCGCAGGCTCTACGACTCCATCTATGAGGAGCGTTACATGGGGCTGCCGAAGGACCAAGCTAAAGCCTACGCCGACGGCTCTCCCATCACTCACGCCAAGTCGCTGAAGGGAAACCTGCTCGTCATTCATGGCACAGGTGATGACAACGTGCATTACCAGGGCACGGAGAAACTCATCAATGAACTCGTGGCGCACAACAAGCCTTTCACTGTCATGCCCTATCCCAATCGCGATCATTCGATCAATACCGGCAAAGCCACCTCCCGCCACCTATACGAACTCATGACGGCGTATCTGCATGAGCACTTGATGAAGCCATGAAGGAATCAAACCTCATGGATCTATTTGATGCGATGGAGCCGCATTCATGCCATCGGCAAGCCGACGCTGCTCATTCACTCAGGCATTCATCCTGGAAAGATCGACGTCAAGGACGCAGGCTTCATGCTGCTGCATGACATCGCTTTTGGCACCCAGACGGATTTGTTGGAGCAGGTGAAAGTGGGATGACCAGAAGCATCACGCGAGCAGCTCCTTCACCACTTCGCCTTCGACGTCGGTGAGGCGGAAGTCGCGGCCGGCGTAGCGGTAGGTGAGGGTTTCGTGGTTGAAGCCGAGGAGGTGCATGATGGTGGCGTGGAGGTCGTGGACGTGGACTTTGCCTTCGGCGACGCTGAGGCCGATGTCGTCGGTGGCGCCGTGGATGTGGCCGCCTTTGACACCGCCGCCGGCCATCCAGATGCTGAAGCCGTCGTTGTGGTGATCGCGGCCGACTTTGGGTGTGAGGGGCATCTGCGCGGTGGGGGTGCGGCCGAATTCGCCGCCCCAGATGACGAGGGTGTCTTCCAGCATGCCGCGATCTTTGAGGTCCTGGAGGAGTGCGGCGATGGGCTTGTCGCACTCGGTGGCGAGGCGCTGATGGGCTTCTTCGATGCTGTTGTGGCTGTCCCAGGGCTGGCCGGCTCCATGCCACACCTGCACGTAGCGCACACCGCGCTCGGCGAGGCGGCGGGCCATGAGCATCTGGCGGCCTTGCAGGGTGTCGCCGTACATGTCGCGGATGGCTTGCGGCTCCTGCGTGACGTCAAAGGCATCGGTGGCTTCGGTCTGCATGCGGAAGCCGAGTTCGAGGGACTGGATGCGGGCTTCGAGCTGAGGGTCTCCGGCACGCGGCTTGCGGTGCAGTTCATTGAGCTGCTGCACGTAGCCGAGCTGGCGGCGCTGCTGGTCGGGAAGGATGGCGGTGTTGCGCAGATTTGAAATGAGGTGGTCGGACTGCGTTTCCTTGGTGTCGATGTGGACGCCCTGGTAGATGCCGGGGAGGAAGGCGCTGCGCCAGTTGGAGCTCTGGGCCACGGGCAGGCCGCCTGGACACATGACGACGAAACCGGGCAGGCTCTGGTTTTCGGTGCCGAGGCCGTAGAGCGTCCAGGAGCCGACGCTGGGGCGCGGCAGGGTGAGATTGCCGGTGTTCATCATCATGAGCGCGGACTCGTGATTGGGGACATCGCTGAACATGGAGCGCACGACGCAGAGATCGTCGGCGTGTTTGGCGACATGGGGAAAGAGCTCGCTGATCTCGATGCCGCTCTGGCCGTGCTTGCTGAACTTGAATTTGGAGCCTAGGGCCGCGCCGCTGAGGCGTTTGTCCTTGCTCAGGTCTTTGCTGACGGGCAGCGATTTGCCGTGCAGGGCATTGAGCTTCGGCTTGGGATCGAAGGTGTCCATCTGCGAGGGGCCGCCATTCATGAAGAGATGGATGACGCGCTTGGCCTTGCCGGTGAACTGCGGCTGGCGCACGGCGAGCGGCGAAAGATTGGCGGCATTGGCATGGGTAAGACCCATGTCATTGAGCAGGCCTGCGAGGGCGAGGCTGCCGATGCCGAATCCGGCGCGGCTGAGGGCATCGCGGCGGGTGAGAAAAGGACTGTTTGGATTCATAGGATCAAAGTGAGAGAGTTTTTCAGTCGATGAACATGAACTCATTGGTGATGATGAGGGCCTGGGCCATCTGCTCCAGAGGGCTGAGTTTGGGCGGCGGCGGGGCTTTGAAATCGGCCTGGGAGTCCCAGACGGTCTGCATGCCTTTGGGGGCTTTCTCCGGCATGACGAGGAGGCGGATGGTGGGCACCCAGCGGAAGCCGTCGGAGTTGGTGTTGTCGCGGCAATCGACGGTGAAGTCGAGGATCTCGCCGGCTTTGACGCTTACTTTGGGCAGGGAGATGCGCGCGGAGATGCCAGCGGAACGATCGACGATCCATTCGCCGAGCTGGCCGGTGCGGGAGGAGATGACGCGGGCGCGGATGCCATCGCCAGCCACTTTGGCACCGATGGAGATCTCGCCTTCGATGCCGTACTCGCCGCTAATAGGAGCGATCCAGCGGCGGATGGCGGCTTTTTCAATGCCTGCCCCCGGATGGCCACCGCTGGCGGTCACGCTGACGAAGCCGTGCACGGGATCTGGAAAGACGCGCGCGCCCTGGTAGCGCTTGGTGGGCGCATCGAAATAGGGCAGCGGTGAGAAGGCGCGGCTGCGTGGCACGGCGGGATCGGCCGTGCCATAGCCCTGCTGCCATGAGCCCTGGGGTGTTTTGGCTTCGGGAGTTGTTGATTCGCCAAGGAGGCTGCGGCCGAGTGCCTCTTCTTCGGGAAGCGGGGCGCGCTGATACACGCGGCGGTAGAGCTCGCGCGTGGCGGTGGTGGCCTTGTCGCCGGGAGTTTTGGCGGCGGCTTTCTCGGCATCCGCCGCCAGCTTGCGGGCCTGCGCGATGATGAAGCCGTCATTGAGCGCGAAGAGCGCCTGCTGCGGCACGAGGGTCTCGGTGCGCTGGGTGTTGGAGATGTCTGGCGAGGGGAAATCGAAGGTGGTGAAGAGAGGATCGATGTTGGTGCGATCGACGAAGCCATAGAGGGTGCGGCGTCCGGTGAAGGGCACGGTGGAGAGGTTCACGGCGCGTCCGCCAATGGCTGGATCGAGCAGGCCGCTGGTGGCGAGCATGGCATCGCGCATGGCTTCAAAGTCGAGGCGGCGGCGGTTGGCGCGCCAGAGGAGGGTGTTGTCTGTGTCGACCGTAGCCGCATCGGGGCGGTTGGTACTGGTCTGCTGGTAGGTGGCGCTCAGGACGATGTCGCGCACGATTTGTTTGGTGGAGCCGTTGCGCTGGATGAAGGCGGAGGCCAGCCAGTCGAGCAATGGCGGATTGCTCGGTGGCTCGGACTGCAAACCGAAGTCGCCAGTGGTTTTCACCAGTGCCTGGCCGAGGAGGTGACGCCAGATCTGATTGGCCCAGACGCGCGGGGTGAGTGGGTTCGTGGGGCTGCTGATGCGTTCGGCGAGTTCGAGGCGGCCGCTTTGCGCTTCGGGAAAAGGTGTCTTCTTGGGATCCAGCACTTCGAGGAAGCGGCGGTCCACGGCATCGCCGCGCCGTGCGGGATCGCCACGGATGAAGATGACGGGCTTGTTCATCTTGGGCTTGTCCAGCATGACCATGGCACGCGCGGGTGCACCGGGGTGCGTGGCTTCGACTTCGGCGACGACGGGGTCGAGCTTGGAGTAATCTTTGCGGGACTCCACGGAAGGGCGGGCCACGCGCTCGATCTCCACTGTTTGCAGATCCAGCAGGCTGTCTTTTTTCAGGAAGGCGTCGAAAAGATGGGCGCTGGTATCTTTGGGTAGTTTGGCTGCGGCGGCGAGGACCGAGCCGTAGGCACGCACGAGCGCGGCCAGAGTTTCGGGCTTCTTCTCCTGGATGATTTTGAGCACCAGGGGATGAATCTGCGGCTTTGTCTCGGGAGTCTGGACGGTGGATAGAAGGGTCTTGATGAGCGCGGGCTGCTGGGCGGCAGGAGCGGCGGCGGCTTTCGCGAGCGGGCCGAGCACGGCGTCATCGAGCACGCCGGGCAATTTCGTGAAGGTCTTCCACTGGCGATCGAATGGATCGAGGGCGGTCTCCGAGAGCTTGGTGTCGCTGATGACTTTGCTCATCACCTGTTTGTCGAATTCCAGGCGGCTGAGGGCATCGAAATAGGCCTCGGGCTTGGCTTTGATGTCGGTGATCGCCTTGGTGCGGAGTCCTGCGGTGAGATCTGCCACGGCGCGCAGGGCGCTGGCTTTTTTGGTCTCGTAGTCGGCGCGGACTTTGGGATCGACCTTCACGGAGGCGAGGGTGATTTCAGGCAGGGTGTCGGGGATCTCGGAGCTGTGGAAGACGCCTTGCAGTGCGTAGAAATCTGCCGTGGAGATGGGGTCGAATTTGTGATCGTGACAGCGGGCGCAGACGACGGTGAGGCCCATGAGGCCACGGGTGACCACATCGATGCGGTCATTGACCTGCTCCTCGGTGCGGCGCAGGAAGCGCGGGCCCACCGTGAGGAAACCGAGAGCTGCGAGCGCGGGATCGTCCTGCTTGAGGCCGAGCAGATCGGCGGCGATCTGCTCGCGGATGAACTGCGCGTAGGGTTTGTCGGTGTTGAAGGCGCCGATGACGTAGTCGCGGTAGGTCCAGGCGTAGGGGTAGCGGAGATCCGCCACGGGGAAGAAGTCCTGGGTGTCGGCGTAGCGGGCGATGTCGAGCCAGTAGCGGCCCCAGCGCTCGCCGAAATGGGGGGAGGCGAGGAGTTCATCGACCTTGGACGCGATGGCCGCATCGGCATTGGCGGCGAAGGCGGCGACAAACTTGCTCATCTCCGAATCGCTCGGCGGCAGGCCGGTGAGATCGAAATGGAGGCGTTTCAACAGCGTCGCGGCATCTGCGCGCGGGGAGGCGGTGAGGCCCTTGGCTTTGCGCCGGGATTCAACGAGTGCATCAATCGTCGCGGGGCCATGCTGCAGGGATTCCGCCGTCGCTTTGACCAGCGGCTGAAAGGCCCAGTGAGTGGCGGCTTTTTTGAAAAAGAGGGGCTGATTGCCGAGGACTTTTTCACCGGGCTCCAGCCCTTTGCTGGGCCACAGCGCGCCCTGATCGATCCACGCACGCAAGACGGCCACGGTGGCGTCCGGCAGCGGCGCTTTCTTCGGCGGCATCTCCATGTCCGGCTCCAGATGCGCGGTGAACAGGATCAGCGGACTTTCCGCGCTCTTGCCCGGAATGATCGCGGGCCCATAACCGCTCCCGCCCATGAGCGCCATCTCGCGGGAATCGAGCCGGAGGCCGCCCTTCTGCTTGTCCGGGCCGTGGCAGGAGATGCAGTGCTCCACGAGCACGGGATGGATGTCGCCAAAGTATTTCACCGGGCGCTTCACCGGCTCCGGCAGATCGGAGACATCCCCGCCCGCCCGCTTCATGGCCGCCGCAGCCGGATGCGCGATGATAGTGAGGATGAGAAGGCAGAAATAGGGGAGGTGAAAGGACACTTGGGGCATCTTGTACGAAGACTAATGCATAAAGCTTGCCTGTCACCCCGCTGCTCGCTTTGATGAGTGTACTACGCCTGACTGAGAAACAGCTTGAAACGATGGAGGCCGGGAGCCAAATCAGCCGTGCTAGCAAAGAAGAGCGCAGGAGTCAGGAACGAGCAGCGTTAACAAGCTCATGAAAACACCTCGAGCCGCCCACATCCTCATCTCCACCCTGGCTTTGCTCGGGTGTGTGGTTTGGGCGGTGGAGCGGGAAGGGGGCAAGCCGACGAACTTTGGCGTCAAAGACGGTTCGGTTCCCGAGGACCCGCGTGATTACCGCCGTGGGGGGAATGGCAACGACTATCCCACCTGGCCGGTGAGCAAAGAGCTGCCGAATGATGTCTTCACCTTCGCCCGCATCCGCTACAACTCGATGAGCCATGGCGGGCGTGGCTGGGGCCGGGGCAATCGCAAATGGTCCACCGACTACCCGGATTCCGACATGAACATGTCCTACCGCCTCCAGCAGCTCACCTCGCTGCAGGTGAATCCGAACGGGGCCATTGTGGACATCAATCCCGAGCAGTTCCGGCACTATCCGTTCCTCTACATGATCGAGGTCGGCGACATCGACATCACCGACGATGAGGCGAAAACCATGCGCGAGTACATGCTCAATGGCGGCTTCATCATGGTGGATGACTTTTGGGGCACCCGCGAGTGGGCGAACTTTGAAGTCGCTCTCAAGCAAATCTGGCCCGACCGCAAAATGGAGGAGATTCCGCTGGAGCACGAAATCTTCCACATGGTCTTTCCCATCAAGGTGAAGCCGCAGATCCCGCACATCCGCTTTGCTGAATACGTGATCAACCAGGGCATCACCTATGAGTTCGACAAGCCCGGCTCCGAGCACGTCCACTATCGCGGCTACTTCGACGACAAACGCCGCCTCATGATGGTCATCTGCTGGAACACCGACACCGGCGAAGGCTGGGAGCAGGAAGGGAGTGATCCCTGGTACTTCAAAGAGTTTTCCGAGAAGTATGCGTATCCGCTGGGGATCAACATTATTTTCTATGCGCTGACGCATTGAGAGGAACGGTTTAAATCATGATGTGTCCGGTAAATCCAGGGTGGCAAAAGCGGGTGGCACTCAGGTAAGGTGGGAGGTCGTGGATTTTTGTGAGGCTGCCTGCAGATGGAATCATGGCTGGGAGCGCCGACATTTTGTCGGCCTCTGGGCGAACATCCCTGATGCCTGGATACTGAAGGAACCGGGTGGGAAGCCTGTGCCTCTGGGAGGCAGCGCCAGAGGCCGACAAAATGTCGGCGCTCCCAGCACAGAGGCTGCTCCGCGCCTAGTTTCCCCAATCTCCAAACTGCACGATGACATCACTTAACTGAGTGCCATTCGGGGCTGTACAATCATTTAAAGCGCGCTATTGTAGCTCGTTCTTCTAGCTGCTGCCCAAACGCAATGAAGTCCGACAAACACAAGGTCGGTCGGACTTCAAAGAATTGATCGGGCAGAGGCGAGCTCTGCAATGCTTACGCCGCAGCGCCTTCGAGCTGGGCTTCGCTCTTCTTCTTCTCGCGCTGGCGCTGGCTGGAATCCAGCGTGCGCTTGCGCAGGCGGATGCTCTTGGGGGTGCACTCGGCGAGTTCATCGGGGGCGATGTACTCGATGGCGCGCTCCAGGCTGAAACGGACGGGTGGGGAGAGCGCGATGGCCTTGGTGCCGCCGGCTTCACGGAAGTTCGTCAGGTTTTTGCTGCGCGTCGGGTTCACGGGAAGATCGTCGGCACGTGGGTTTTCACCGATGAGCATGCCGTCATAGACGAGCTCGCCTGGGCCGATGAAGAGCTTGCCGCGAATCTGGATGGTATCCAGCGCGTAGCTGGTGGCTTCGCCGCCTTCGGTGCTGACGAGAGTGCCCGTGGAGCGCGTCTGCATCGGTCCGGCATGCGGGGCGTACTCCTTGAAGAGATGGCTGTGAATGCCGTGACCGCTGGAAAGGTTCATCAATTCAAACTCAAAGCCGATGAGGCCGCGAGTCGGCACCACGGCCTGCAGGGTGGTGCGTCCGGCGTGGGCGCTCATGTCCTCCAGCTTGCCTTTGCGCTCGTTGATGCATTTCATGATCGGGCCGAGGTATTCATCCGGCACGTCAAGGAAGAGGGTTTCAAACGGCTCGCACAGCACATCGTTGATGCGCTTCATGATCACCATCGGGCGGGAGACGAGCACTTCGAAGCCTTCGCGGCGCATCTGCTCGACGAGAACGGCGATCTGCATCGCACCACGGGCGCTGACATCAAAGATGCCGGCGGTGTCGGTGTCCTTGACGCTGATCGTCACATTCATCTTCTGCTCGCGGTCCAGGCGGTCGCGGATCTTGCGGGAGGTCACGTGTTCGCCTTCGCGTCCGGCCAGCGGGCCGTCATTCACCGCGAACTGCATGACGATGGTCGGAGGATCGATGGCCACGAAGGGCAGGGAAGGGGCGTCAGGGGATCCAGCCACGGTCTGGCCGATGTCCACGTCTTCAAAGCCGGAGATGCCCACGATGTCGCCAGCCGTACCTTCCACGGAGTCACTGGTGGTCAGCGTGGTGTATTGGAAGACCTTGGTCACCTTCACCAGCTTGGCCTTTTCTTCCGGCGTCTTGCCGAGGAGGTAAACGCGATCGCCCAGCTTTACGCTGCCGCGGGTCACTTTGCCGATGGCCACACGGCCCACGAAATTGTCCCAGTCGATGTTCGAGACGAGCATTTCAAAGCTGCCTTCGACTTCCGCCTTCGGTGCCGGGATGTGCTCGACGATCTTGCCCAGCAGGAAGGTCATGTCATGCTGCTCGCCCGTTGGGGAATCCGTCACCCAGCCGGCGCGTGCGCTGCCGTAGAGGAAGGCGGCATTGAACTGCTCTTCCGTGGCGTCGAGTTCGAGGAACAATTCGAGAACCTTGTCGTGAACTTTCTTCGGCTCGATGTTCGGGCGGTCCATCTTGTTGATGAGCACGATGGGCTTGATGCCCTGCTCCAGCGCCTTCTTCAACACGAAACGCGTCTGCGCCTGCGGGCCGTCATAGGCGTCCACCACGAGCATCACGCCGTCCACCATCTTCATCACGCGCTCCACTTCGCCGCCGAAGTCGGCATGGCCGGGAGTATCAACGATGTTGATGATGTGGTCGTTCCAATGAACGGAAGTGTTCTTCGCCTTGATGGTGATGCCCTTTTCCTTTTCGAGGTCCATGGAGTCCATCGCGCGTTCAGCGATGGCCTGGTTTTCGCGGAAATTGCCACTGGAGCGCAGGAGGCCGTCAACGAGCGTGGTTTTGCCGTGATCGACGTGGGCAATGATGGCGATGTTGCGAATTTTATCTGGGGTCATGGGCAGTTTTGAGGGGAGGGGGGTCGCGAGAGTAGCACCCCCTGAGCCATAGGCAACCAATTCACTGCGCCCGTTTTGCCGCATTTGAAAGATTTGGGGGTGGGTTCGAAGTAGTGCAGGCTTCTGGTTTAGGGGCAAAATACCAAGGAATGGAGCCAAAGCGGCGGCGTACTCACCTCCTGTGGGGCCGCGATTTCGTGCGGTGAATGCGCCTGTTCCTCGAAAAGTATCTCACCGCCGGCGTCTCGCCACAAAAAGCAGCAGGCTCAGGCCCAGCAGCAGGGCGCGGGAGGGCTCGGGGACGGCTGCGGCGACGATGGAGAGATTGCCGGCGCTGGTGAAGGCGCTGAGGTCCCAGGCAAAGCCGGAGGCGGAGATGTCTGGCAAGACCAGTCCGGCTGGAGTGTCGCCATGGCCATACACCAGACCGGTGTAGGTGTAGCGGCTGTCAAAGGTGGGCGCACCGGTGAGTCCCGTCCAGTCCAGCAGATGGAAGGTGGCGGGCGCTGTCGGGGTGAAGGCGCTGGCGGTGACGGTGAGGTTGCCATTGAAGCTCAGGCTGGTGGAGCCGTTGCCGGTGATCTGCAGCATGTCCGAGGTGCCGCCGGGATTGATGCCGAGAACGATGGTGCTGCCGGCCTGGAAGGTGATGCTGCCCGAGCCTGTGGCCGGGGTGAAATGGAGTGTGCCGTAGCTGTTTTGCGCCGTGCTGTCGCCCGCCTGCACCGTGGACCCGCTGGCAGCGGTGAAGCTGCTGCCCTGCACGTAGCCGGTGCCAAGAATGACGCTGCCAGACTGTACGCTGACCGTACCTGTGCCGGTTTGCCCCGCGCCGCTCGCGCCGACCTGGAGCGTGCCACCGCTGACCACCGTGGCGCCGGTGTAGCTGTTGGCGGCGGTGAAGGTGGTGGTGCCCGTGCCGACCTTCGTCACGCCATAACCACCAGAGATGACGGCATTCACGGTGAGGCTGCCGCTGCCGCCGATGCTGGAATCCGAAGCGAGCGCGACGGAAGTGACGTTCGCCGTGGCGGTCGCCGTGCCTCCCGAGACAGAGACCGATGGAGCCGTGGTGTAACCGCTGCCGCTGCCCGTGAGGGCGATGCCGTTGAGCGCGAAGTTGCCATCCACCACCGTGGCCGCCGCGCCGGTGCCGCCGGTGATGGCCACCGTGGGCAGGGAGGTGTAGCCCGTGCCGGCATTGATCACATTGAGGCCCACGACGGTGAAGTGCGAGCTGTTGCCAATGCCGGTGGGATTGGTTCCTGAAACGATGGGAGTGCCGCCGCTGAAAGTGATGCCAGGCGTGCCGGAAAACGCGCTGCCAGGGGTCAACACGGTGATGCTCGTCACCCTGCCGGTGCCATCAAGATTGGCCGTGGCTGTGGCCCCGTTGGAAAGCGTGACCAAGGGCGCGACGCTGTAAGTCGTGGTGCCCGGGGTGATGGTGTAGGAGGCCGAGGTGACGCCCACGGAAGCCGTGAGCACCGCGCCTGTGCCGCCGCCCCCAGAGACGGTGACCACGGGCGCGAGCACGTAGCCGCTGCCGCCTGCGGTGACGTTAAAGCTGGAAGACGTCAGCCCGAGCAGTGCGCTTGCGGTGGCCGTGGTGCCCGCAGTCGGAGCCCCCAGGCTCACGGTGGCTCCAGCAGACCATCCGGTGGTGGTGGAAGTGGGAACGTTGAAGGAAGCAATGCCGCTGCCAATGCTGGCGGCAGTGGCGCTGTTGTTCACCAGGGCACCGGCGTTGCTCAGGCCCAGACCATTGAGGGTGATGATCCCCTGCACATTCGACTGGCCGTTCAGATCCAGCGTGGCTCCAGAGCTCACCACCGTGCCTGCGGCGCTGGTGGCCAGCGTGGATCCGCTGTTGCCCAGGGCTGCGGCATTGCCCAGCGCCAGCGTGCCCTGCGCCACGATTGTGCCGCCGGTGTAGGTGTTGGCACCGCTGAGAACGAAGGTCCCGGCTCCGTTCTTGATGAGGCCGAGGTTGTTGTTCGCACCCGTGTTGTTGGTGCTCACGCCACCCAGAGTGCCGCTGAAGGTCTGCGTGCCGGAGGTGGTATTCACACTCAGCAGGCTGGTGGTGGCGCTGCTGCCGCCGAGCACCGAGTCTGCCGTGCCGGTGCCTGAGGTGCTGAGACCCGCGATGGTCTGGGAGAAGCCATTGAGCTCCAGGATGCCCGAGCTGCTGCCGCTGCCCAGCGTCACGCTGGTGCCGGTGGGCAGGCGGTCATTGCCCAGATTCAGGATCAACATGCCGGACTGGACGTTGGTGTTTCCGGTGTAGGTGTTGTTGGCACCAGCAATGATCAGGTTGCCCTGGCCGGATTTGCTCAGGGCTCCCGTGCCGCTGATGTTCCCCGTGAGCGTGAGCACGGAGAGACTGCCCGCCACACTTGCAACGCCGGTGTAGCTGGAGTTGTCCACCTGGACGAGCGAATCGCTCTGCAGCACGATGTCATTGCCAATGGTGGTCCGGGGATCCAGCAGCGCGGTGCCGGTGCTCTGGTCCGTCAGGCGCAGCGCGCCATTGCCGCCCAGCCCAGTGCCATTGAGCATGATGCGCCCGCCGGTGGCGATGTCGAAGGTGCCGGTGGCGTCATCCTCCACGCCCCACGTGGCACCGCTGGCCACCGTGACCGAGGCCACAGAAGTGAGCTGCGAGCTGTTGGAGTAGATCCCGGCGTTGTTGAGGAAAATGTTTCCGCTGAAGGTGCTGGGGGATGTGCCGGTGGTAAATCCGCCCCCGCCCGTCACCGTCAGATTCCCGCTGCCAGAGAGAGTGGCCCCCGGAATCCCCTGCACGGCGGCGAAGCTGAGGGTGCCTCCCGCCGGACCGATATAAATGGAGTGACCCGTGGTCGATGCAAACGTCAGGGTGTTGCTGCCAGTCTGCGCCAGGGTGCCGCCATTGAGTGTGATGGCGGTCGTGGCCGCGCCCAGATTGCCATTCGCGGAGACGGTCACCGTGGAGCCGTTGTTGATGACGATGTTGCTCGCCACGGTGTTGGTCGCGGTGAGAATGACGTTGCCTGCTCCGGACACTGTGAGGTTGGTGCCGCTGATGATCGAGTTGATGGTCAGGGCGCTGCTGCTCTGCTGATTGATGATCACTTCTCCCGTGCTGCTGGCCAGCGTGCCGCGTGTGGTGGTGGTGCCGATGCTGGTGGCTCCCGCCGTGGTGGCCACGAGGATGCCGCCGGTCTCCAGCGTCAGCGTCCCTGGAGTTGTGGTATTAAATGTCAGCGCCGCAGCGCCGGTGAAGCGCAGGGTGTTGGTGGTGGCCCCGCCGCTGGCCAGCGCGGTGCTGGTGCTCAGGCTGGTGGCCAGACCGCTGCCAAAGGACGTGGTGTAGCTGCCTGCGGCCAGCGCGGTGATGTTGCCCGTGCCATCATTCACCGCCCAGTCATTGAGCTGGTAGGTGGCGTAGCCGCCCAGGATGCCGCTGGTGGTGTTTGCCGTGGTGGTCGTGATGCTGGCCACGCCCGTGCCGGTGTTCACGCCGGAAAAATCCACCGTGGCTCCCGTGTTGCGCGTGATGGCACCGAGAGTGAGCGTGGCGTTTTGATTCGTGCCGCTCGTCACTTTGATCTGCCCGCCGCCGCCCAGCGGTGCGGTGCTGCTGCCCAGAGTAAGACCGCTCACCGTCTGCGTGGAGGCCGCCGTGCTGCTGCCGCTGAGGCTGAGCGAACCTCCGTTCAAAGTCAGCCCCGCCGTGCTGCTGAGCTTGGCGGTGTTGGACACGGTATGGTCCAGCACCAGCGTGCCGCCGCTCACGGTCGTGGCGCCGGTGAAGGTGTCGCCGCTGCCCTGCAGCGTCACCGTGCCGCTGCCAGTGAGGGTCAAGGTGTCCGTGGTGCCCGTGGCAGATGCCGCGCGCAGCAGGTTGCCTGTGAACAGCACCGTGCCACCGCTGGTGGAGAAAACCGTGAGCCCCCTGGCCGCAGCACTGGCGGTGCCCAGTGTGATGCTGCCGCCGTAGGTCACCGTGCCCGTCGAATTCAGCCCGCCCAGGGTGGCCGTGCCCGTGTTGCCGGACTGCAGCACGATGCTGCGGCCGATCGTCACTCCGGCGGTGTCCATCATCAGCGTGGCGGAAACCGCACCGCTGGTATTTCCCACCAGCACTGCGGAGGTGGCAGTGCCCAAGGCACCGGCGCTGCCGCTGGGAGCATTGGCGGAGACAATGATCGTGCCGCCCAGCACCGAAGTGGTGCCGGTGTAAGTGCTCGTCGAGCCCGAAAGCACCAGCGTCTCCGAGCCCCCGTTGACTGCGAGGGCTCCACTGCCGGTCAGCTTCCCGGAGAGGACGTAGTAACCGGCCAGGGATGTGGTGATGCTGGCGGTCGATGTCATGGCGATGGTCCCTGCGCCTGCGATGGCACCCATGCCTTCGGCGTTGCCATTGAAGTCAAACGTCGCGCCGCTCTGCACGATCAGGATCGCGTAGTTGCCAAAGAGGTCCCCGCTGGTGCTGCCGGAAAAGCGCACCGTGCCGGTGCCGCCGATGTTGAGGTAAAAGGGGTTGGACGAGCTTCCCATGGTGGAGGCAAAGTTGCCCACATTGAAACTGCCCGCCGCGCTGTTGTTGTTGATCAGGTTCAGCACGATGCCGCCATTCACGCCGCCCGTGTTGGCGTAGGTGCTCCCATCCGCCAGTGTGATGGTGCCGGTGCCGCTGTTGATGAAGGTCTGCTTGGTGCCGTTGTTGAAGGTCTGGCTGCCGTTGAAGAGCAGCGTGCCGGAGCCGGAGTTCGTCACCGTCGTCTCGCCGCTCCAGGTCATCGCAGAGGTGATCGTTGCACTGCCCGCGCCGGTCAAAGCGATCGTGGGCAGCACGGTGTTGCCGTTGAGCGGGTTGACCGCATTGAGCGCATTGCCCGCGAGCATGGCGGTGCCTGCGGTGTTGTTGAACAGCAGGCTGTTGAACTGAAACGTGCCTGTGATGTCATCCGTGGTGGCGTAGCCCGTGCTGCCGCCAAACGTCAGTGCTGTGGAGGCGCCGCTCACAGGAGTCACCGCTGGCAGCCAGTCCGCCGCCACGCTCCAGTTTCCCGTGCCGCCATTCCAGACGGACTGCGCACTGATCTCTGTGGCGCATAGTGCCATGACCATGCAGGTGCTGAATGAGAGCCATGGCTGAAGCTGGCGGCGATTCGCGGGCGTGGACTTCCAAGCCCGGGTGAGGGAAGATTTTTTCATGGGGTATGATGCCGCGCGCGTCAGGTGCTCATCTTTTTTGCTTAAGATTAAACACTTGTGCTAAAAGGGGTGTTTTTGCGACGGTTGTATATCGCGGTGAACAGGATGTATTCAAACAACGAGTCTGTCACATTGCACTGAAGCATGTTGGCATGCGGCTGAATCCTCTGGGTGAGATGGCTTGTTTCGCTGGCACGCTTCAAACATGCGTCATTGAATTCACTGCGCTGGAGGAAGGAATGGGGTGAATAAGGTGTGCGCAAAAAATTAAGAGTGTTACTTATTTTTGTTGATTCGTTTATGGAGGTGATTTTCTTTCGAATTCGAGCTTGCTGGCGGCTCGCCACGGGCTGCTCTCAAGGCGGGAGAACTGCCACGACCTACCATCTCAATCCGCAGGCGAAAAACGCCGCTCACCCGAAGGGATGCACCGAAGAAACCCGCAAAACTCCGGTTTCGGGTGAGGATACTTTTTCAAATAAGTTTTTTTTGTGCGGGGAGGGCGACGGGCAGGAGTGTCTATCGCACTTCCAATCACATCAATTCCTCACCAAAGAGTTCGATGTGCGGCTTGTCCATGTTTCTTGCCGCTTCCAAGACCGCATCCATGCTCTAGAAATATCGTGTGGAATTTTTTCGAACGGCCAACTTTAGAAGGTATCAGGCTCCGGCTTATTCTCTAGCACTACCCTCCCAAACTCTTCCACACCACCGGCAGTCTTTCCTTCACCAGCTTCGCACTGTTCGCCGGAATTAGTGCGGGCGTTAGCGGCACAATCTCGGTGCCTTCGAAGTCGAGCAGGCCGGGGCTGCGGGGGTATTGGTAGTCTTGGTCCAGGCTGCCGTCGCCAGAGAGCTGGATGAGAGTTTCATGGGAAGGAGGGCACAGGAGCGGAAAAGCAGTGCTCCAATCATGCCAATTCGCTCTGTGTGTTTCTTATGTGAATGCAAACAACAGCCGCCCAAAGAATATTGCGGCGACCATACCGATGAAATCGGCGGTGAGACCGGCGACAAGAGCATGGCGAAAGCGGCGGATGCCGACGCTGCCAAAATAGACGGTCAGCACGTAAAAGGTCGTCTCGGTGGAGCCGTAGAGGATGCCGGCGGTGAACTTCACCATCTCGCTCAAATCCGGTCGCGTGAGGATCTCATTGAGGATGCCCTGCGCACCAGAACCACTGAGCGGACGCATGAGCGCGAGCGATAGCAACTCCACCGGGAAGCCAAGCATGTTCAGCACCGGGGCCAAAAGGTACTCAAGCAGTTGAAACGCGCCGGATTCACGCAAAATGGCCAGTACGGCCAGCATGGCGACGAGGTAGGGCATGATGCGGACGGCCACTTGAAAGCCCTCTTTGGCACCATCGACAAATTCCTCATAGACCTTCACACCACGCGCCCAGGCCACGCCCACAGCGAGGATGAGAATGGCGGGAATGGCCAGCCCGGAAGCACCATCCATGACACGACGCCATACGGGCGGCTCCACCTTCACCTGCGTGGCGGCTGCGGCCTTGGCTTCCTCCTTTTTCAATGCGAGCGTCTTCTCTGCATCGGCTTTGCGTTGCGCGGCTTTGGTCAGCACGGCGGATAGCCCGGTTTGATCCAGGACAGTCTGCCGCCAGGAGGGCGGGCCGAGTTCGAGGGCCGAGACGCCGAGGAAGAGGGTGCCGAGCAGCGTGAGCCAGAATCTCCCCTTTGGCGTGATGCCCGCTGGCCTGGCACCGGTGCTCTGGGTTTCAGTGACGACTTCATCCGGTTGCGGCGCGAAACCGGGCAGGCGCTGAAAGCTCTTCGCTGCGAGCACCGCCGCCACCGAGGCGCAGGCCGTGGCGAGGATGGTGGGCACGATGACGCGGAAGCTGTGGCTCACTCCGGCGGCGTTGAGGAAGTTCATCGCCGTCATGGGGATGAGCGTGAAAGCCCCGGTATTCAGAGCCAGGAAGGTGATCATCGCATTGCTGGCGCTCTGCTTGTGCGGATTGAGCTCCTGCAGATGGCCCATGGCCTTGAGCCCCAGCGGTGTCGCATTGTTGGAGAGGCCGAGCATGTTGGCGGAGAGGTTCATCACCATGGCGCTCATGGCCGGATGGCCGGTCGGTACGTCGGGGAAAAGCCGGCGGAGCAGGGGAGAGAGCAGGCGCACCACGGCTTCCAGCACGCCCGCCTTTTCCAGCAGGCGCAGCACCCCCAGCCAGAACATCATCATGCCTGCCAGTGGCAGGGCGATGCCCATGACGGCTTTTTCAGCGCCCTTCATGGCGGCATCAATGACACTGGCATCACCTGAAACGCGGCCAACCAGGCCGGCGATGAGGAGACCAATGAAGAGGAGAGTGGCCCAAATGTAGTTCAGCATGGGGTAGCGAAAAATGTGACAACGTAGTAGCCAGAAGCGGCGGGAATGCGTAAACGTTTCTGCGCCAGCCTCAAGCGGCAACTGCCCCTACCTTTGTTCATGCCCTGTCCTATCCAGCTCGCCAGCAAGCTCAGCGGCCTCAGCCAGCACGTGATCCGCATCTGGGAGCGGCGCTACAGCGCCTTGAATCCGAGCCGCACGGACACCAACCGCCGCATGTACTGTGATGAGGCCGTCAAGCGCCTGCGGTTGTTGAAGACTCTCACTGAGAATGGTCATCGCATCGGTGGCGTGGCCCGTCTCACCACGGCGGAGCTGGAGGAGATGGTCAGGGGCACCATTCCCGTCGCACGGCCTGTCTCCGCCCTTCCCGCAGATCCCACCGTGCCCATGCCGGCGGACGAACCTGCGCTGCAGAATCCGCCGCTGGAGCCTGCGCAGTTCATCGATGACGCCATCGCCGCCTCCAAGCGCTACGATTGCGAAGGCCTGCGCCAGGTGCTGTTGCAGGCGCGGCTGCAGCTCGGCCAGCGCGGCATGCTGCATCAGGTCATCTGCCCGCTGCTCATTCAGATCGGCAACAACTGGCGGGATGGCCAGTTGCGGGCGAGTCACGAGCACATCACCACCGCCATCATTCGCGAGCTGCTGCTCACCCCGGTGCCCGGCAGCCAGACGCCCCTGCATGCGCCCGAGCTCGTGGTGGCCACCCCGTCGGGAGAGCTGCATGAACTGGGCGCTTTGATCGTGGCCGCCTCGGCCCGGGATCTCGGATGGTATGTCACCTACCTCGGGCCGAATCTGCCCGTGGAAGAGATCGCCGCATGCGCCATCGCCCGCCATGCCACCGCCGTGGCACTCAGCGTGGTGTTTCCAGAGGGCTGCCCCGTCATCGTGGAAAAACTGCGTCGCATGCGCGAGCTGCTGCCACCTGCGATGCGCCTGATCGTGGGCGGACGTGCGGCAGAAGGCTACCGTGCCATGTTACCTGACATCGCTGTTCAGTGGGTCAGGTGCCTGCACGGTTTAGATGAGGCCCTATGCAAGAATCAGCCGTGAGCAGGTTGCACGCGGCGCGACTCCCTCTAGTCTGGCCTCCTCATGCTTCTTTACCGTACAACCACCGGCTGTTTCATTCAAACCACGAACGCCTGGCATGCCGTGCCAGAAACCAACTGGGATGCGCTGCTCGAAATCGTGGGTCTCTCCGCCTACCTCACGCAGATTGCCTCGACGACGCCAGTCGTGGAGGCCCCTGCGCCTGAGACCCTCCTGGCTCCCATCGTCTCCCAGGAAGTCTGGGCCGCAGGCGTCACCTACTTCCGCAGCCGCACGGCACGCATGGAGGAGAGCAAAGACGCCGGTGGTGGCAGCTTCTATGACCGCGTCTATGCAGCAGAGCGCCCGGAGATTTTCTTCAAGGCCACCCCCCAGCGCGTCGCGCACCCAGGGCAGGCCATGCATCTGCGCAGCGATTCCAAATGGATGGTGCCCGAGCCTGAGCTGACGCTCTGCATCAACAGCCGTGGCGACATCATCGGCTACACCGTGGGCAACGACCTTTCCTGCCGTGACATCGAAGGCGAAAACCCTCTGTACCTGCCGCAGGCCAAGTGCTTCAAGCTCTGCGCCGCGCTCGGTCCGGCCATCTTGATTCAGAATGAAGCGCCCGCGCCCACGACACGCATCCATTTGCAGATCGACCGCGCCGGAACCGCCGCCTTTGAAGGTGAAACCACCGTGTCGCAGCTCAAGCGCACCCCCGTTGAACTCGCTGGCTTCCTCTTCCGTGACAACACCTTTCCCACCGGCACCTTCCTCATGACCGGCACCGGCATTGTCCCCGGAGATGAATTCACCCTCCAAAGCGGCGACATCATCAGCATCACCATCGACGGCATCGGCACGCTGGTGAATCCGATGGCGTAGCGCCAGATATGGAGGTCAGTCGGCGAGGAGAGGGATCATCCTGATCCCTCTCATTTTCGCTCGCGTACACCCTCTGCATGATCAGGCGGAACGGTGTCTTCATCGCTGTAAGTTGGATGGGTCTCGGCTGAAACGAGATCATGGTGACCGTCTTGCAGCAGGTTCTCTCAATTTCTTAATTGAATAAAGTGTTTCAATCCCCGTCGGATGGTGCTTGAACCAGCCGCAACCGATGAAACGACTTAGTCTATCTCTGAGTTTTGCTGTCATGCTCACCGCGAGCTGTTCTTCACCCCCGACCGTGGGTGTCACCAGCAGTCTTGGGCGGCATGCGCTGCAGGGAAAGACCCTCGCCATTGGCGGCTTCACCGCGCGGAGTATCGCGGACTACCCAGGCCAGTCGGCGGAGGAAACCATCGTGAACGACGCAGGCACCGCGCTGCAGCACCGCTTTAAGCATTTTCGCGTGCTCACTGCGGAGGACTTATGGGCCGCTGCCGGCCCGCCGCCGACCAAGATCAGCACTGGAGTGCCCATAACCATCGGACACAAGCGCACCCAGGATTTCCTGCGCAGAACGCACAAGCTCGGTGTGGATTATCTGATGTGGATCGACCTCATGGACAACTCCACGAGGAATAGCAGCGGCCAGTCGGTGTCAACCAGTCGTGGTCAGTCCACGACCATGCGCAGCAGCGCGAGAAGATCGAGCACCTACGGCTACTCCAGCCTCACCTACATCAGTTATGCCGCCGCCGGTCGCTGCCTCGGCGTCTCCTACGCACTGCTGGACACCGTCTCCGGCAAGCCCGTGTGGCGTGCCGATTGCGTGTATGCCAGATCACGAGTGAACAGCGAAGTCTCAGGATACGGCTACCCCCCGCCTCCACGCACGCCCCTGCCGCCCGAGGAAACACAGCTCATGCAGCGAGTCACTACCGCCGCCATAGCCGAGCTGCCGAAGTGAGAACCGGTGCGTGTCAGGTGCAGGACTATACTGCCGCACATCACCCATTTTCAATTTGCGAAGGGCTGCTTTTGCAGAAGGGGGGCTTCACGGTAGTATCGCAGGAATCGGAGGCGGCGCGGCTGGAAGGGGGCGGAGGTGTGAGTCGGCAGTGCGCGCTGGGACGAAGGATTCAAGGGACGCGGCACAGCGCGTCCCTACCTGCCCTGCGCGATGCGGAGCCGCAGAGCTGGTAGGGAACCGCTGCGTCGGGTCCGTGATTTCGGGTCTGTCACGGCGCAGGCGCTGAAAAAGGTCCGCCGTCCTTGTCGTGGTCGATAGACAGGAACTCAGCACCCACTTATTTTGAGTGGGGTTACTTTTGAAAGTTTGTGATGCGCGTCAGTAGAACGCAGACTCGTAAATCCGCGTTTCTGCTTTCGCAGGAATGCTGGACGAAACCGCATTTCTCTTTAGAAACTCTCCACCCATGACACTCACCGGACATCATTACATCGCAGGCCGCGAGGCGGCTCCCCACGGCCATCTGTTTCACGCCTTCAATCCCACCACCAGCGCCCAGCTTGAACCCGTCTTTGGTGATGCCACCCACGCCGAGGCCGAAGAGGCCATGCAGGCGGCGGATGCTGCCTTTGATGCCTTGCGCTTTGCCACCCCCGAGACCCGTGCAAAACTGCTCGACACCATCGCCGATGAAATCACCGCCTTGGGAGATGCGCTGCTTGAGCGTGCGCATGCTGAGTGCGCTCTGCCCATGGCCCGTCTGACTGGCGAGCGTGGTCGTGCCATTGGCCAGCTCAAGCTCTTCGCCGGACTGATCCGCGAAGGCTCCTGGGCGAATGCCTGCGTGGATCATGCCATCCCCGACCGCCAGCCGCTGCCAAAGCCGGATGTGCGCCGCCTCATGCTGCCCATCGGCCCCGTCGTGGTCTTTGGCGCGAGCAATTTCCCCTTTGCCATCGGCGTCATCGGCACCGATGCCGTGTGCGCGCTTGCGGCAGGCTGCCCGGTCGTTGTCAAAGGTCACCCCGCACATCCCGGCACCTGCGAGATGCTCGCACGTGCCGTGCTGACCGCCCTGCACAAAGTGGGCCTGCCAGCCGGCTGTTTCTCGCTGCTGCATGGCAAGGGCAATGACATCGGTACCACGCTGACAAAGCATCCGCTCACGCAGGCAGTTGCCTTTACGGGTTCCCTGCGCGGTGGCCGCGCCTTGATGGATGTGGCGGCGGCGCGTGCGCACCCGATTCCGGTCTATGCCGAAATGGGCTCGGTGAATCCAGTCTTTGTGCTGCCAGGGGCGCTCAAGGAACGGGCCTCGAAAATCGCTGAAGCCTATGTGGGTTCCGTGACGATGGGCGTGGGACAGTTCTGCACGAATCCCGCCGTCGTCCTCGGCCTGCAGGGCGAAGATTTGAACCAGTTCATCAGCAACGCAGCGGCGCTTGCTGCCAAGGTTGCGCCGCAGACGATGCTGCATCGCGGCATCTGCGAAGCCTACGACGCTGGCACTGCGGTGTGGCAGACGGTGAAGGGATTGCAGCTTGCCGGTGAGTCGGAAACCCCGTCCAGCGAAACTGCTTCCCAGGCCGCCTGCCGTATCTTCACCACGACGATTGACGTACTGGAGGCCAATGCCGAGCTGCGCCGTGAGGTGTTTGGCCCGTGCTCGATCATCACCAAATGCGCCAGCCTCGAAGACATGCTGCGCTACGCCAACAGCCTCGAAGGCCAGCTTACGGCCACCTTGCAAGGCACCGAGCAGGACCTGCGTGACTTCGCACCGCTGATTCGTGTCCTGGAGCGCAAGGTGGGCCGCATCATCTTCAACGGTTTCCCGACTGGTATTGAAGTCTGTCCTTCGATGCATCATGGCGGTCCTTATCCCGCCGCCAGCCACAGCTTCTTCACCAGCATTGGCTCCGGCAGCATCTACCGCTTTGTGCGTCCCGTGTGCTACCAGGGCTTCCCGGAGGAAGCGCTTCCCGAGTTGATTAAAGACGCCAACCCACGCGGTGCGATGCGCATCGTGGACGGCGTGATGACGCGGTAGGAAAGTACTCCCGAGCTTCAGCTCGTTCTGGATCTCCCAGGCGAGCTAATGCTCTGAAGCGGCTGGTATCGTCCTCCTACTCGAACTCGTCCTCGATTCTATCGGGTTCGATGGGTATTGGAATAACGAAGCGTCTTCAAGCATCGCCATCGAAAGGTTTGCACTCGCTCAGTCACTCGGCATGCCTGAGTGTATTCAATCGATCGAGGACGAGTTCGAGTAGGAGGACGAGGACAATTCTGCTGAAGGCGACGCCATGTCTTCTTCGACACGGCTGACCTTTCGACCAGATCGAGCTAAAGCTCAGGACTACTTTCTCACTTACCGCTCCTTTTTCGTATTCGACGGCGCGTTGAGAAATTTGCGCATGTCGTTGAAAATGCTGTCAGGACCTTCCTGCGTTTGCGCGTGAGTGCGGACACCTTCAAACCACTCCTGCGTGCTGGGCGAGTGCGCCTTGGCCACGGCGAGCAGAAGTTCGAGGGTGATCGGCACGGGCTGTCCGGTGTGAATGGCGGCGGAAAGGGCAAGCTCTGCGGCGCGATCAAAGACCCACTTCAAATCGGCCCCGGAGAAGCCGTTGGTGGCTTCGATCAGTTCCGCATTGTCGAATTCGGCGATGGGTTTGTCCTTCGCCAGCAGTTCAATGATCTGCGCACGCGCTGGAGCATCCGGTGGGGCGACGAAGATGGCCTGATCAAAACGACCGGGACGCCGGAAAGCAGGGTCAAGTGCCCAAGGCTGGTTGGTGGCACCGATGACGAGGATGCGCTGGTTTTCACTGCGGATGCCATCCATCTCATGCAGGAATTGGTTCACCAGATTGCGCATCTGGCTTTCGCGAATCTGCCGACGGTCTTGGGCGAGGGAGTCGATGTCATCAAAGACGAGCACGCAGGGGGCGTTGGCGCGCGCGGTTTCGAAGATCTGATGCAGATTGCGCTCGGTGCTGCCAAAGTAGGGGTCGAAAATCTCATGCAGACCGACGGAGAGGTAATTGCAGGGCACTTCACCCGCGACGGCGCGGAGGATGAGCGTCTTGCCACAGCCGGGAGGGCCATAGATGAGTATGCCGCCACCAGTTTTGCGGCCGTAGGCTTTGTAGAGATCGGGGAACTGCAGAGGGTAGGTGATCTTGAGGCGGATCTCCTCTTTGAGCTCTTCCATGCCGCCGACATCGGCAAAGGTGACGTTGCCACGCTCAGGGTCACCCGGGGCATAGAAGGTCTCAGGGCGCCAGTCATAGGGGGGATCATCGAAGGGATCTTCGAAGAACTCATCCTGGTCTGCGCCATTGCCTGAAACAGGCACTTCCTGGCCAGCAGGTTCAGGAGCCGGGGCAGGGGCCGTTTTGCGGGCGTCACGTGCAGTGCGTCCGAGTTCGCGTTCAAGCGCCGGGTCGCTCATGGTGCCGTCGATCTGGGCGGCACGGTCAAAGTGCTCGATGGCCTTGGCGCGGTCGCCTTCGCTCAAATAGACGCGGCTCAGCAGCAGATGCGCCTGGGCGTTGGTGGGTTCCAGAAAGATGACCCGCTCGGCGCGCACGGCGGCACCGGAGGTATCTCCCTCCATGAACAAAACCTTGGCGATGCCCAGCATGGCATCGGTCTGGTCTGAATCCTGTTCCAAGGCACGGGTGAAGACCTCGCGGGCCTCATCGAGATGCAATTCCTCCAGGCAGGCACGACCATAGAGCAGCAGCAACGACAGGTTGTTCGGTGACTGGGTCAGAGCGTCCCGGAGTGCAGTGGAGTTTGGCATGATTGTAAGGGTGAGACAGCCGCGAAGGCGATCCTGCTGAGATTTAAGAGCGCACAGAGCGTGCCGCCAATGATTTCTTGGTGCACCTCCGGGCATTTAGGTTGTTTGACAAGCCACGACAATGATACGCAGAGGGGCTGCATTTGGATCAGGCTTGAAATTTGTCTGTTACGAACGATGGTGAATGAGGTTACTGCCTTTAATGACAATGAAAGCATGCTTCCTTTTTCTGCTGACACTGGGGATCTCCGTGTCGCACGCAGCATCGGATCAAACGGCTGACCCGCTGCTCTCGCCATCGATCGTGCTTTGCCTGCGCCCCTTGCGTCTGGCGGAACAGCCAGCAGTGACGGATGCGGTGGAAAGCGTGAAACGGCTCAAGTCATTCGCCGAGAAACAGGAAGGCATGTCGAGGCGTGCCGTGGATGCGCTGGTCTTTATTTTCTCGGATCTCTTTCAAAAGGAATTGGAACTCAATGCTGCGGAGAACGATCTGGGCAGGGCCGAACGGCAGGCGCTGGCCAAGGAGCAACTGGCCACGCATGTTGAGACGGTGGGCAGCCCGCTCACGGGGCCGAATCCGCGACTTGCCGTGATTTATCGCAAGGAGGCGACGGACATTCGTGGCAAGGCGGGCCAACGCCGTGACGCACCACTCAATAAGCTGAAGGAAAAAATCACCGCCTACAATGTGTCGGTGGGCTACTTCCAGACTCAGGGCCACACTGAGGTGGTGATCGCGCTGGCGAGTTCGTTGTTTGCGGTCATCGATCGTCACCTGCCTGGGTTTGAGTTCAAACCCACGGTGTCGCGTGAATGGATTGAGCAGCAGAAGCGGACTGAGGCGTGAAAAAGAGCGATAGAGGCAAGCGCCCTATCGCTCTGACGGGGCGCTGTCCGTGATTACCACTTCTTCTTGAAGCCGCCACCGCCACCGCCGAAGCGGTTGCCGCCGCCGCCACCGAAGGGGCGCTTGGGTGGGCCGCCGAAGCCGCCACCTGCGTCTTCACGGCGTGGGCCGTCGTCTCCGCCGCCACCACCGTAGCCGGGGCTTGGGCCTTCGCCTTCGCGCTGCTGCCAGGGTTTGCTACCAAAGCCGGGCTTTTTGAAGCCACCGCCGCCGCCTTGGTATCCGCCGCCACCACCAGCACCGCCGCCGTAGCCTTTGAAGCCAGTGCCTGGGCCGCCGCCTTTGTTAAAGCCGCCACCACCACCGCCGTAGCCGCCTTTGTTGAAGCCGCCGCCACCACCGCCGCCGTAGCCACCTTTGTTGAAGCCGCCACCACCGCCGCCGAAGCCGGGTTTCTTGATGAAGCCGCCGCCACCGCCGAAGCGCTTGGGGCGAATGCCGCTGATGTCGTCCGGACGGTCCGCATGGTCCATGCGCACGTCACGTCCGCGCAACTGCGCGCCTTTGACGCCTTCGAGCACGGCTTCCACGGAGTCTCCGGGAACTTCGACGAAGCTGCATTTCTCCAGCACGTCGATGGCACCGATGCTGCCGGGGGTCAGGTCTTGAATGGTGTTGTAGAGCATGCCGGCGATGTCCTGCGGACGCACCTGATCCATGCCGCCGACGTTGATGAAGAGACGCACCATGCCGGAGCGCGGGCCTTTTTGCACGTAGCTGCTCTGCTTGCGCGGCACGCGTTCTTCCTCGTGGTCACTTTCAAATTCGTTGTCAAACTTGGCCGGGCGCACCGCTGGGGCTGCCGCCTGATGATTCGTCGGGCCGGCATCCTCTTCGTGGCCTGACTCCTCACGCTGGGCTGGCGCGGCTGGGGCTGCTTCTGCACGGGTGTTTTCCACGGGTGCGGAACCTTCAGCAGAAACGACTGCGGGAGCGGGAGCTTCCGTGCCTTCAGCGGCAGGAGCTGGCAATTCGGAGCCTTCCGTCACGGCTGCAACCGGGGCAGGGGCTGACTGCTGCGGGGCCTGTGCGGCTTGGGACTGCGGGGTCGCTCTTGGCGTAGGTGCAGTGGCCTGCGCACGTGGCTTGAAGTCGCGCTGCGGGGCGTCGTTCTTGCGGCCGGTGCGGTCTTCCACGATCTGTTCGGTCTCGCGCACCTGGTCTTTCATGAGCAGGTCCATAAGCGCGCTGGCGATCTCTGTGGGAGAGAAGCCGATGTCCAGCAGGCGCTGGATGCTGTGCTCGTGGTTGGCGTAGGCGGCGCCTTCCAGCACGGCCTTGACCTTGTCGAAGGTCTTGTCCACGCGGGTGGCTTCCAGTTCTTCCTGCGAGGGCACCTTGGCGCGCTCCACACGGATGTTGATGAAGCGCTGGATGCGCTGCATCAGATAAATTTCACGTCCGGCCACGAGGCTGAAAGCCTTGCCGCTGCGTCCGGCACGGCCCGTGCGGCCGATGCGGTGCACGTAGTCTTCCGCGTCATACGGCAGCTCCAGATTGACGATGAGATCGATGTCGTTCACGTCCAGGCCGCGTGCAGCCACGTCCGTAGCCACAAGGACTTCGACGTTGCCGCTGCGGAAGTTGCGCATGACGCGCTCGCGCATGGTCTGATTGATGTCTCCATGCAGGCGGTCGGCGGCGTAGCCACGGGCCACAAGGGCGTCGGTGGCATCGTCCACGGCGCGCTTGGTATTGGCGAACACGATGGTGAGGCGCGGGGCCTCGATGTCGATGACGCGGCAGAGCACTTCCAGCTTGGAGCGGCCCTGCACTTCGTAGTAGCGCTGCTCCACGGTCGCCACGGTCAGCGCCTTCTGCTGAATGGTGATCGTCGCGGCGTTGGTCGTGTAGTTCTCAACGAGGCGGCGGATGCGCGGCTCAAAGGTGGCGGAGAAGAAGATGGTCTGGCGCTCTTTCGGCACGGCGGCCATGAGGCGGTCGATGTCGTCGCTGAAACCCATGTCCAGCATTTCATCGGCTTCATCGAAGACGAGCATCTTGAGGGCGTCGAACTTGATCAGCCCACGCTCCATGAAGTCGAGAATACGGCCGGGGGTGCCGACGACGATCTGGGAGCCGCTCTGCAAAGCGCGGATCTGGCGGTCATACGAAGCGCCGCCGTACACTGGCGTGGCGCGCACGCCTTCCTTGAAGGAGGCCAGCTTGTGGATCTCCGCGCAGACCTGCATGGCCAGCTCGCGGGTGGGGCAGAGAATGAGAGCCTGCACCGCGCGCTTGGAGCCATCGACGCCTTGCACCACAGGGATGCCGAAGGCCATGGTTTTACCGGAGCCGGTCTGGCTTTGGCCCACGACATCACGTCCGGTGAGAGCCACAGGAATAGCTTCAGCCTGGATGGGGGAGGGTTGCTCGAAGCCGAGGGATTTAACGGCTTCAAGAAGCTCGGGCGAAATTCCCAATTCAGGGAAGGTGTGGGTACTCATAAAAACAGAAACGAAACGAACCCTCAGAATTTGAGGGGTGTCATACTGGCACCAAAGGGGGAGATAGCAAGGTGTTTGATCTTGAGGGCCCGGGGAGGAGGGGCTGGCTGATGAAGGGAGCGGCCTGCGGAGAATGGGGATGGAGGGCGGGAATGGGGCCTGCGAAATGACGAATGAGTAAATCCGAATGACGAAATAATGCCGAATGACGAAGCTCCAATGGGGGGAGGGAATCGCACGGATCAAATTGCTCCGCATTCATGCAAACACCGCCTCCGCGTTGAGGACTACGTCATTCGGATTTTGTCATTTTGTTAGTCATTCGGATTTACTCATTCGTCATTTCCACCCGCCCCGCTTCACCCGCCCTTCCACGTCATCTACACGGTCGGGTACCGCAGAAAAAAGCCACTCAACGATATGGACGGCTGCAAAAGACCTCCTAGAATCGCGTTTTCCTCAGCAACCAACCTGCGGGCACCCACCATGCCCGTACTCCAACCATGTCCTCAGCTACAGCTCCTTCGTCGTCTTCTCCCACGTCCCTGCGCAACGCCGTCATCCGCCTCGCAGGCAATTCCCAGGACGGCATTCAGTCCATCGGCGGCTTCCTGGCGCGTCTGGCCGGCCGCACGGCGCAGGAGGTGATGACCTACATGACCATCCCGTCCACCATCTCGGGCGGGCCTTCCATCTTCCAGGTGCATCTGGGCTCCGGCGAGGTGCTGCATGAGGGCGACGAGGCCGATGTGCTCGTGGCCTTTTACAAGCACAGCTACGAAAACCACATCGCCGCGCTGCGCGATGGCGGCATCTGCTTCTACGACACCGCGGACATGGGCCCGGAAGACGTGAAAAACGAACGCGGCATCATCCACATCGGCGTGCCTTTCACCTCAGCCACCGTCGAGGCCGTGGGCGGCTCCACCCGTGACCGTGGCAAGAACATGTTCGTGCTCGGCATGGTCTGCGCCGTCTTCAATCTCGACAAGGAAAAGCTCGTGGGCATCGTCAGCCGCCAGTTTGGCCGCAAGGACGAAAGCGTGCTGCGCAATGCGTTGCTGGCTTTTGACGCGGGCTTTGCCTACCAGGTCGGCGATGTCGAAAAATTTGCCTTCGTGCCCGGGGAGGCCCATGGCGCGCACCGCATCAGTGCGGATGGCAACCAGATGCTCACGCTCGGCCTCATCGCCGCCGGCGTGCGCTACGGCTCCGCCTATCCCATCACGCCGTGGTCGTCCATCATGGAAACCCTGCGCGTCGAGTTGCCGAAGTATGGCGGCCTCTACGTGCAGGCGGAGGACGAACTCGCCGCCGTATCCATGACCATCGGTGCCGCCTTTGCGGGGCATCTGGCCATCACCGGCAGTGCAGGCCCGGGCCTCAGCCTGAAGATGGAAGCGCTCGGTTACGCCAGCATGGCGGAGATCCCGCTCATCGTGGTGAACGTGCAGCGCGGCGGTCCTTCCACCGGCCTGCCCACCAGCGTGGAGCAGTCCGACCTGATGCAGGCCATCTACGGCAGCCATGGCGACAGCCCGCGCATCGTGCTCGCACCGAAGGACGTCGAAGACTGCTTCTACATCGCCCTCGAAGCCGGCAAGCTGGCCAAGAAATACTCCTGCCCCGTCATCATCCTGAGCGATCAGGCCCTGAGCAGCCGCATCGAAGCCTTTGAAGAGCCCGATCTCGACAAGCACTGGGTCGAACCCACGCTCGATCTCTCCACCCGCCCCGAAGGCTTCAAGCCTTATCCGCTCGATTCCATCACGCAACACGCGCCTCCCGGCTCCAAGATGGCAGGCGGCAAATACCCCGTCTCCACCGGCCTGGAGCACGACGAAATGGGCCACCCCAGCGGCAGCCCGAAGATGCACACCTTGATGACCGCCAAGCGCCGCAACAAGCTGGTGCAGCTTTCCAAAGAACTCCCGCTGCCCGTCATCCATGGCGACCAGTCCGGCGACGTCCTCGTCATTGGCTGGGGAAGCACCTATGGCCCCATCAAGGAGAGCGTCGACCGCATGCGTACGGAAGGCCACAAAGTGGGTGCCCTGCACCTCCGCCACCTGCACCCCATGCCGGACGGTCTGGACGGCCTTTTCAAGAAGTTCAAGCACGTCGTCTGCGTCGAGATGAACGACTCCGGCCTCTACGGCTACGGTCAGCTCGCCACGCTGCTGCGCGCCAGCCTGGCGGACCCGCGCATCCAGTCCGTGTGCAAAACCGACGGCCTCGCCTTCCGCATCCGCGAGATCGTCACCGGTGTCGAAAAAATCATGGCCGGTTGAGCTTGGCCCGTACTGCATTACTCTGCCCCAGCATGAATCCCGAGTTCCAAGAGCTTGCTGATGACATCTACCGCCGCCGCGTTTTGCGTGCCCGGGCGATGACGGTGGGAGAGCGGCTGGCCGAAGTGCTGGAACTCCAGGACCAGGCCAATGCGATGATGCGTGGCAGCGTGAAGATGCAGTTTCCTGACGCCAGCGAGAGCGAGGTGGACCGCCTCACTCTTGAGAGAAAGCACCGTCTCCGACTGGTCAGTGATCAGGGCCTCTTCCAAAACGCGGCCGCATGAATTCAGGCGAGGCCATTCTTCAAGTCATTGCTGCGGCAGATGCCGCCAGCATCGCCTACATGCTGACCGGATCTCTGGCCAGCGGTGTTTGGGGCATCCCGCGCGCCTCGAAGGATGCTGACCTCGTGCTGGAGATGTCGAACCGCAGGCCAGACGAGATCACCCGGCATCTCGGACCTGAGTTTCGTCTGAACGACCAGATGTCCTTTGAAACCATCACGGGCAGCATGCGCTGGATTTTGCAGGTGCCGAAGATCAACTTCGACATCGAACTCTTTCTCCTCAGCACAGACGCGCACCATCAGGAGCGATTCAAACGCAGGCGCGAGCACCTGCATCCGACGCTGCTGCGAAATGTCTTTCTCCCGACTGCTGAAGACGTCATCATTCAAAAAGTCCGCTGGGGCAGACAGAAAGACCGCAGTGACGCCCTCGACGTCATGTCCGTGCAGGCCGGGCATCTCGACTGGCTCTACATCGAGTCCTGGTGCGACCGCCATAACACGCGGGCGCTGCTGGAGGAACTGCGCGCCGCGGTGCCGCCCATCTGAAAATCTTCGTTCATCGTATCCTTTCAACCAACCAACCACCAACCATGTCAGCCACCACTCAGGAAGCATCCGCTGTGCTCACAACCGCCGCACCCGCTGCGGACAAGCTCACCAAAAAAGCCCTCACCGCCGACCATCCGACGTGGTGCCCCGGCTGCGGCGACTTCGCTGTGCTGAACATCTTCTACCGCGTGCTGGAGAAGCTCCAATACCCGCATGAGAACATCGTCTGCGTGGCCGGCATCGGCTGCTCCAGCCGCTTCCCGTATTTCATGAACACGCACGGCATTCACTTCATCCATGGTCGTGCCGTTCCTCTCGCCACGGGCATCTCGCTGAGCCGTCCGGACGTGCACGTCTTCGTCTTCGGCGGTGACGGCGACGGCTTCTCCATCGGCGGCAATCACCTCAACCACGCCGCACGCAAAAACATCAAGCTCACCTACGTCATCATGGACAACTTCGTCTATGGCCTGACCAAGAAGCAGACCAGCCCGACCAGCCCCATCGGCTTCAAGAGCAAGACCGATCCCACCGGCAGCATCGACCGCCCGATCAATCCCATGCGCCAGCTCCTCGCCAGCGGCGCCACCTTCATCGCCCGCACGCATGCCGCGCAGGTGAAGCACATGGAAGCCATGTTTGAGCGCGCCATTCTGCATGACGGCTTCAGCGTCGTCGAGTGCCTCAGCGAGTGCGTCATGTTCTACGCCGGTGCGTTTGACGACAGCACGCCCCGCAAAGGCGGCACCTACGACATCATCGACGAAACGCAGCACGACGTCACCAACGACGTGGCCGCCTACCAGATGGCCGAAAACCTCGCCCCCGGGAAATTCGGTGTGTACTACCAGGTCAATCGCCCGACGAAGAACGCGCTCGAGCAGAAGTGGATAGATGACACGCAGTCGAAACTCGGCGGTGCGTCCCAGAAGGAGATTCTGAAGAAGCGGTTTGAGACGATGAGGTAGTGTGGAAGCTGCGACTTCAATAAGAGGTCAAGCCCCGCCATGACAGGCGGGGCTTTGTGCTGTATGGGAGCGCCTCAACAAGTTCATAGGTTCATATCCCACTTTGAGCATGCTCACAACCCGATGAAAAACGCATTCGTTTCATTGCTGCTGGCCTGTTTGATGGCGAGTTGCCAGTCCAGTGGATCAAAGATTCCTCACGTCGAAGTTAGGCAGGACACCCTCATTTCGATTTCGCTCAAAGCCAGCGACAAAGCGGATTTGAAAGTGTGGGAGACCTGTCACACGCGGGCTGTGTGGTTTGATGTCTTGAACAGCCAGGGAAAGTCGGTGCCCTATATCCTCAGCTGCATATTCTGGCCTGACAGTCCGAACGATGATCGCACCCAGCGCGATGCCACCGAGTTCAAGGTCCTCGTGCAAAAGGACAAGGACGCTTTTTTGATTGGAAAGCACGATGCGCTCATGCTGGGTAGGCGGATTGACAGACCGGGAACTTACCTGCTGGAATTTCACGTCGATTGCTTTGATCGGAAACATCGCCTGCTCTATTCCGGCACGGCGGGGAAAATTCGCTGCAACGTCTCCAACCGCACCTTCTCGGGCAGCCAGCCAAAAACCCAGGACGAGGGGATCACGTTGTGGATTCGCCGCAAGAAGTGAGTGCTGCTAAGTCGGTCTCTCTAAACAGCCCCTGTTCCCCCTGACATCTCAAGCCACCTTGACCTCCTGACTGGCACCGCCTACTTGACCTCTGCTCCCCCATGCGCATCCACACCCTCGATCTCCGCTTTCAAAACATCCCGGGTCTCATCGCCGCTTTCCTCATCGAGAGCGCTGGAGAGTACGCGCTGATCGAAACCGGACCGGGCTCGACACTCGATACATTGCGCGCCGCCATCCGTACCGTCGGAGTCGATGAATCCGCCATCAAGAAAGTCTTCGTCACCCACATTCACCTGGACCACGCGGGTGCGGCGGGCTGGTTCGCGCAGCAGGGGGCCACGGTGTACTGCCACCCGAATGCGGTGCGGCATTTGATCGATCCCTCCAAGCTCATCGAAAGCGCCCGCATGGTTTATGGCGCGCAGATGGACACGCTCTGGGGCGACATGCTCCCAGCGCCCGCCGAACGCGTGGTCGCCCTGCAGGACAAGGAAAGCGTGAAACTCGGTGAAATCGAGATCACCGCCTGGGATACGCCGGGCCATGCGCGGCATCATCACGCCTTCATCATTGGCGACATCTGCTTCGCGGGCGACGTGGCGGGCATGCGCCTGGAGCACAGCCGGTATCTGTCCGTGACTGCCGCGCCGCCGCAGTTTGATCCCATTGTCTACGTGCAGTCCCTGGACCGCCTGTTGGCCGCAAACTTCAAGACGCTCTATCTCACGCACTTCGGTGCTGTCGATGATGTGGCCTGGCACCTTGGCACCTACCGCCAGCGCGTCACGGAGGTGTACGATCGCGTCGCTGCTGGTTATCGCGAAGGCATCAGCGTCGAAGAAAACCGAGTGCGCTACGCGGCGGCGGAGCATCAGATTGCCATGGCCGCCGGAGTGAATGAAGAACTCTGGCGCAAGGGGGAAGACGCCAACGTCACCTCGATGTGCGCCGATGGCGTGCGGTTATACTGCGAAAAAGGGCGCTGAAAGACCGGGATTTTCGAATTACGAAGGCATAGTCGTGGGCAATTTTTTCAGCAGTGAACTGCCCAGAAAACTCATATTATTAAAAAGTGGGGCGTATAAACGTGGAAATTTTAAAAAAACGCTTAACCAATGCTTAATATTGATGTAAGTTGAGAAATTGCTGCAACGGAGTCAATTTTATGAGCAACCTCGTTTTCGAATCGAATGGAAGTCGTGAGACCAAGGCGCCTATGACCGCTGGGATGCCGATGGGGCGATTGGTGGAACTCAATGCCGCCGCCGCTGATGCCCAGGCAAGCTGCGAACGCTGGCATGCAGAGCTGCAATCGGTGCAGGAGCAGCACCGGGCGCGGACCCACGAACTCCGCCAGATGACCCGGCTGCATGAGCAGAAGACGTCCGAAGTGAACCGTCTCCTCAGTCTTGAAACAAGCCTCAATGATCAACTGGGCAAACTCAACGGTCATCGGGAGCTGCTGCTCGGGCGGCTGCAGGAGATCAATAATCGTTATCTGCAAGACCAGGGCCGGCTGGAGCAGACGCAGCAACAGCTCAGAGAATGTGAGAGCCAGAAGCAAACGGTCGAGGCACAGGTGGCTGCCACCGCCAAACAATTGACCGGGCTGAAGGCGGAGTCGGCGTTGCTCAATGAGCGCAGTTCGGAGATCTCCGACCTGTTGCAGAAGGCGATTGACGAGGTCACCCGCCAGCAGGAGCGCATTGTCGAAGCGCGCGGCCTGGTGGTCCGCCAGGAGACACGGCAGCAGGAACTGACGATCCAAATCGCACGGCTGGAAGTCAGCACCCAGCAGACAGATGCCAACCTTAAGCTCAAGCAGGAGCGGCTCAACTACCTGGAAGAGGCTGGCAGCCGAGCCACCGGTCATGTCGTGGATCTGACCTCGCGCTACCAGTTTTTGGAAAAGGAGTTTGCTCAGCTCACTGCACAGTGCCGGGAAAGCGAGGCATCGCTCAACCTCACCCGAAGTGCCATCGCCGATGAACGTGCGCGGCTGCAGGAAACACGGCAGGTCGTTGAGCAGACCAGCCGGCACCATGCCGATTTGGAACACGCCGTGACTGATCTGGCCAGCCAGCGTGTGGCAGCAGCCGCAGCGCTCGGTGAACTCCAGGCGGAGGCAGTTCAGCAGGAGCAGGCATTGGCCGTACTTCGTCAGCAGCGGGCGGAAAGTCAGGCCGAGATGGAGAAACTGCGCGCCTGCGAACATACCATCGCGCAGGCACTGCTGTCCCGCCGCAATGACCTTGCCCGCACGGAAGAGAAACTGGGCATCACCCTGAACGAGTGCACCGAAGCCACCACACGGCTTGCCGACCTTGGCCGGACCGTGGGAGAACTCGAAACGCGTGAAGGAGCAGCAGCGCAGCAGATTCAACTGTTTACCCAGGAACTCGCCGAGCTTGGCATCAAACGCCAGCAGGTGCAGAGCCAGATTACCGACTCGGAATCCTCACTGGCCATTCTTGGCGAGCAGCACCACACGCTCGGAGCTGCGATTGTCGTCCTGGTCAATACCCGGCAGACCACGGCAGAGGCTTTGCAAGCCTGCCGGGCCGAACTTGCCGCCGCTGAAGAAAAACTGCAAAGCGTCCGGAATGACTGCCAGGCTGCCGAATCGCGGATGGTAGCGCTGACGCAGTGTCTGCAGGAACGTCAGGAGGAAGAGGCCGTCCTTGGCGATCACATTCACGTTTTGGAACAACAGTCGCGCCAGTTGGAGACGCAAACGAAGGAGCAGACTGGCAAGCTCGAAGCACTGCGCCAGGAGCGCATCGGTGCCGAGATCTCGCTGCAACAACTCACCCAGCAGAATGAAGAGGCCGGCATCCGCTTGGATACCCGGCATGCGGAGATCGACACCGCAGCGGTGCGACTGCAACAAGCGCTGCAGGAGTGCCAGCAAGCCGAGGAGCGCCGGATGGCCTTGAGCCATGAAGTGGAGAATCTGCTCATGCGGCAGCAAAACCAGGAGATGATCCTGCGTGAAATCGAGGCCCAGATTGCGCGGCGTGAGCATGAACGGGAGTCTTCCGCCGCCGCCGCCCGCCAGGCCCAGCAGGAGCACGAGGCTGCCGCTGCCGCCGTCGTGACCGTACGCCGAGAGCTGTCCGAACAGCAGGCCTCTGTGACTGCCACTGCGTCCAAGCTGTCTGAACTGCACTCAATGGTGCAGGCGACGGAGCATCACCTGACAACAACGAGTGCCAGCCTGGCCGGTCAGGAGCAAAAGCTGATGGAAACCCGCAGCGCACTCGATGGCGTCACCCAGGAACTCAATTTGGCACATGACCTGAAGGTCACCCTGGAAGAACTGACCTCCAGGCAGGCGAGCGTGGCAGCCGCAGAGCAGCATCTGGGGGGGCTCAGTCGTCAGGTGGAGGAAGCCTCCCAGCGCCGTGCCCAGCTCGACACCGCACTGAACGACATCAGCCAGCAACTGACCGCCGCAACGGCACGTTGTGACGCCGTCAACCATCAGGAGACCAAAACCCGCCAGCGCCTGGAACAGATGACTGCCCAGGAAAAGGACCTCCGTCAGGAGATTTTGACACTGACGACCTCCGCACAGCAGGAACGGGTGATGTACGATGAGCTGCGCTCCCTGTCTAAGGAAGCCCGCCATCTGCATGATGAGGAGAGCGCCGCGCTCGCCGCGCAGATCAAAGACGTGCGCCAGCAACTCAATGGCTGGGAGACTCAAATCGCAGCTCTGCTCGACTGGAAAGTGCGGATGGATAACTCCCTCAAACGGTTGCAGGACGCCGAGGCAGACTCACCTGAATCGCGCAGTGCCAACGATGAGATCCACATGGCTTTGGGCGCGCTGCGTCATATCATGGAGCGGCTGCAATCCAGCCTGAAGGAGACCGTGGGTAGTCCGTCGCGTCAGGCCACGCCCGAACTCTCATCAACCTCCAGGACCGTCAATTCATCCGCTACCGTGACTTCCGCCGACAGCAAGGCCAATAGCCGCCTCAGCCGCCTGCGCGAAGACCTCCAGCGCGAGGAGACCCGTCTGCATTTTCTGCGTCAAAACTCCCGCTCACTCGAACTTCGCGCCCGCAACCGTCCGCAGTTGCAACTGGTTCAGGAGGATCAGGCAGGTCAAAACGGTAGCGCCCCTGAAGGCACGTCTCACTGGGAGGAGCGGCTCAAGCGCGCCACCTTGGACGAGCAAAACCTGCTGGAGAAAATTGCCACCCTCAAAGAGCAAATCGCTGAAATCCGTGGTGAAAGCCCGGCGTAGCTAGCATTGGTCAGTACGATGGACACTCCTGTCCGTCGATCAGCGCGCCCTTTTCTCCCGCAACTCTCAAGTGCCATGCCCCGCCGTAAGATGGGTGTGGCGACAGCCCGCCCGTCTACGAGCGTGTGGTAACGCCCCGTATATCGCCCACCTCCTAAGTCGGGAGGTTTGAGGCAGCAGCGTTTGAAGAACAGCCGCCGCCACCCACCAAACCACCGCCCCAATCCACATCAATCTGACAAGCTCCTCGGCCGTGGGCGGCGGCGCGGACTGACAAGCCGCGCGCGGGCGCTGAGCTGCATCTTGCGGCCAATGACCAGGAGCACCATGATCACTGCGGCGCGAATCATCCACCAGCGTTCGGTGCTGGGTTCTGCGGGCGCAGGTGTGGCATCAATGGGCCTGGCGAGAGAAGCCGCTCCATTAACAGTCGGCGCGGCAGCAGCGGGCATGCCTGCGGTCGTGGCCGCAGGCGCGGCATAGGAAGACGCCGCTGCGAGCGTCGCTGCGGGTCGTGTGGGTAGGTCTTCGCTGGGCGTGTTGGCTGTGCCACCTTTCGACTTCTTCTCCGCTTCCTGCACAAAGGGATCGGTCGCAAAGCCGGTGTCGTAGAGATACTCCGGCTCCTGCACACTGAAGGTCACATCTTCATTCTGCCCGTCCTGCTGATAGATGGCATGTACCGTCTGCATGGGGCCGGTCTGCTCGAAGATCTCAAAGCCCAGCCAGAAGTCCTCCAGCACCTTGCCCTCGATGGTTTGGATAAAGGTCACATCCACATTGCGCGTCGCATACTCAGGCTCCGTCATCGGCGGCGTTTGCGCAGCGTCCGGCCAGAGCGGCTCAAAACGCATGCCGTAGCCCAGCAACGCTTTCTGCCGATTGATCTCCACATGAATGTGCTGGTTCAGGTAGGTGCCAATGCGCGGCTGCGCCGCCCCCAGTTCCGCCATGCTGATCTTCCCATCGCCATCCGTGTCGATGCCGGTGAAACGCGTCAGCGTGAGGATGTTGAACGTCAGCCGGATCTCTAACTGATGCGGCTTCGGCCGCACCCGCATCTCGCTCTGGTCAGCGGGATGACCGAGAGCGGAGTGACAAATGACGAATGCCAGAGGCAGGGCGCGGCTCAGCCACTGGGCTGAAGTGCAGAGATAGAACCTGGAGGACACATGGGACGAATAGGACATGTTTCCGTGCTGTGCATTCGTCATTCCAACGTAATCCACATTGGCGACACCCACACCAGCTCTCCGTTCGTCTGTTCACCCCGGAAGTAGTAATAGCTCGTCTTGCCCTTCTCAGGCGTCGGATCGGTCCAGGTGAGGTTGATCTCCTTTTCCTTCGGCGCGTTCATGGGAATCTCGACGTTGTCTTTGATCAGGGTCACTTTTTCAAAGGGCATGGTGCCGATGAGTTTCAGTGTGATCGTAGGCGCGCCTTTCACGGCGAACTCGTCTCCCATCATGCGCTCCTTGCCATCGGCGGCCTTGCAGCGGCTGTCGGCGATGATGTTGTCCGTGGCTCCGTAGGTATGGCGCTTCTTCATGGCTTTGAGGATGCCTTCGCGGCTGTAATCCTCGGCATAGATCATGGCGTAGCTGATGTGGGTGCTGCCGTGGTCGCTGCTGCTTTCAAAGCTGAACTTGTAGCCTTTGGCAAAGGCGTCACACACCCAGCCGCCGGGTTCCCAGCCGCCGATGGCGTCGTTCTCCGTGGGGCAGCGCGGGCAGCCGGGGTACTCGTAGTTTTGGCGTGCGCCCTGGTAGATCTCCACCATGGGTTCGAATTCGCCGCCCCAGTTGCGCCAGTCGGTGCCCATGTTGCCCACGCTGGTGTGGCTGGCGCAGACGCCGTTGAATTTCTTGAGGTACTTGTACAGCATGTTCGTGTCCGGTGCGGGCTCGGAGACACGCGGATCGCTGATGGGCAGGCGGGGCAGAGTGCGCACGCCGCGCTGGGCGAAGACCACATTGCGGTGGCCTTCAGGATAGCTCACGCTGCGCTCATAGCTGAACATGGGCGTGAAAGTCTTCGGCAGGAAAAACGCGTCCGTCGTTTTCTGCGTTAGCCACCAGGTGTACTCGCGCCCGTTGCCGTTGTCGTGGTCGCCATTGCCGATCCAGTCCATGGACGCGGCATCGATGGCATAACGCCACATGTCCTCCAGCGGGCCGTCATTCGCACCGTCGCCGCTGATCTCCGTATGGCGGTGGAATTCACCACGCAGGATCTGCCGCTCCGTGCCGCCAATGGTCGAGCGAAACCCACGGATGGCGCTCAGCTCAGCGCGCTCGGCCTGCGTGCGCTTGCTCGGCGTGGGATTGTCCTGCGGTGCTTCGGCGCTGGGCTTGAGTGCGGCGGCTTTCACCGGAGCCATGCTGCCCAGGCGGCTGAAATAGACGTCGTTGTCAAAGGGGTCCTTGCTCGCGTCCAGCGCGGCGTTGCCCCCTTTGCCGCCCGGCATCTTGGCACGATTGAACTCGTTCATGCGGTCCATGCGGTGGTCGCTGCTGTGCGCAAGGAAGAGCATCTTGGGCCCGGCGGCGAGCGCAGGAAGATTGTACATCAGATTGTCACTGTGTGGAATGGTGATGGGGCCCACCCACTCGGCACCATCGAGATACGCCGCCACGCTGCCCCAGGCGCTGCCCAGCGGGCCGCGAAAGCTGTTCAAGCGTGTGCGGGCGATGAGCCAGATGCGCCCTTCGGCATCGCAGATGATGCGGCCCAGATTGTTGAAGGTCTGCGGGCCGGTGGCGGCGGCATGCGCGCCCGGTGCTCCGGTGCGTACGGCGGGTTGCTCAAAGGCGAGACCATCGGGGACTTCGGGGGACTTCGGCGGAGCTGGGGCGGTCACATCGGCACCGCGCCCTTTGCCTTTGCCCCTGCCGCGTCCACGGGCGGCGACGGCTCCGGGCAGGGCATCGGCGATGTTTGCCTGCGGTTCCTGCCAGGCCTTGCCATTCCACACGGCGATGCCGATTTCACGATTGCGGTACAAGGGGATGCCGTCCTGACCATCGTAAGCGCCCCAGTCCTTGCCCCAGGTGGCACCGCTCTTTTCATAAGCCACCCACACATGGCCCTGGTGATCATACGCCACGGACGCACGCGCCTCATACTGCGGGGTGTTCGCCACGGGCAGCGGTTTGAACGGGCCGTTGCCATCGGCTTCCAGAATGCAGAGCCAGATGTCGTAGTCGCCCTTTTCGTAGCTGTCCCATGCCAGCGCAAACTGGCCGCTGCCAGCGGCACGTGGGTCGGTGCTGATAGATGGATTCCAGCAGTTGCCGGTGCTCTTGGAAACCGTCTGCGGCGGTGCCCAGGCGCCGACTTCGTTGGTGCGGGTGCGGATCTCAAACTTGCCCTCATGCGCCGCCATCCACGCCACCATCACGGTGTCCTTGGAGGAATGCGCGATCACCGGGCTGAGATCGTTGCCGGGGGAGTTGGAGAGGTTTTCCACCGGGCCGAGTTTGCCATCCGCAAAGTGGCGCGTGAGGATCTCAAAGTTGCCGTTCATACGCTCGCTCCACACGATCCATGCGCCACCTTTGCCATCCACCGCCACGGCGGATTTGTAGATGTCGCGCCCGGGTTCCGTGACGGCGATGCGCTCGCCCTCCCACTGGTTGACCTTGCGAAGATGCAGCCAGAGCTGATCGCCGCCCACCGGTTGTCCGAGGAAGGTGAGATCCTCCGGCTCCTTGTCCCAGCGCTTCGCGCGTTCGTCACGGTCGAGACCCGGCGTGAAGCTCTGATACACCAGGAAACCGTGGCCATCCGGCCCCATGGCCAGGGCAGGGAAGTCGTCATCAGTTCGCTCCGGCGACATCTTGCGCAGGTTGAAAGCCGTGTGTTGAACTGCCACGCGCCCGCCCAGTAGATCGAGCACCTCGCCGAGTTTCACCTCGGCCATTTTGAAGGACACCTTGCCCTGCGCGGTGGTGACTTCCACGCTGCTTTCCGGCGTGATGTCCTTCAGCTTCACGAACACGCCGTTTTCAAAAATGGGGCCAACCGCTCGGGCCATCCCGCCGACTTTCTTCGGATTGTTGCCACGTGCCTTCGCGCCGCCACCCGCGCCTGCCCCCTGCGGCGTGCGGCTGCTGGCCTGCCAGGTGTTTTTGCCGGTGATGTTGTCTCTCTGCTCAAAGCGATAGCCGCTCACCTCCAGCACCTCTCCCGGCGTCACGGTGATGGAGCCGTCCCACACGGTGGGTTCTTTGTCATTGAGACCGAGCTGGATCAGCAGCGCGGTGTCTGCGGCAGTCGCGAAGCTGCCAAGCAGGATGAGAGGAAGAAGGAAGAGTTTCATGGGCTGGTGGCGACGTAAAACGCAGCGATAGCATCAATCTCGCGCCGAGTTTGGACGAAGAATGTATGGACAAAGGGCGAGGTGCTGTCTCAGAGGCATTCAGTCGCTGGGAATATCGACTCGAAGAATGAGAAGGAGTCTCATTGGCAGGAAGAGGCCAAAGAAGCAGCGCTTGGTTCTATCCTGCTTCGAGTACTGCAGAAGAACGCTCAGCGTGCGATTCCATGATTGACGCGAGCAGCGTGCTGGAATTAAAAACGTGCTATTGGAATTAATGCACCGGCTGTTGGTCAAAGAACTGCTCGAATTGCGTTTTTCTGATGCCGTGCGCGCTGCGGCTCCTCCCCACCATCATATCCCATCCTCCCACACGTTAGACACTCCATGAAGAAAACAGCTCTCTCCCTCCTCTGCCTCGCCATCAGCCTCAGCACCGCTTCCGCCGACGACCTCATCAAGGAAGCGATGAAGAAGAATTTCAAACCCGAGGACGCCATCGCCAAGAAGGTGGGCAAAGGCGAAGCCACCGACGCTGACCTCGACTCCCTGATCAAGTGCGTGCAGGCCATTTGCGCCGCCACACCGCCGAAGGGCGAGAAGGCCGCCTGGGTGGAAAAGTGCAAGTCCATGGTCGCCGCGCTCAACAAAGTGAAAGCCAAGGACGCCAGCGGCATGAGCGAGTGGAAGAAGGCTGTCAACTGCAAGGCCTGCCACGACGTCTTTAAGCCTGCCAAAAAGGACTAAGGACCGGGAGACGGCCCTCTGCATGGCTGTGACTTCCGGGGGCTCCGTTCGCAAGAACGGAGCCTTCTTCATTTCTGCTTCTTGCGTGTCCAAGCGGATGCTCCAATATCCGCCAACCATGCCCACCACGTACCACATCGTCCCCACTGAAGCCCACAACGCCCTCGTCCGCGCCGCCTACCAGCACCGTGGCTACACCCAGGCGGAGGCCGATGACGGCGCACGGTTCTGCGAAATGGCTTCGGCCCACGGCATCCGCACCCACAACGCCATCAAGGCTTTGCACCTCGACCACCTCTTTGGCAGCGCCACCGGCGGTTGCAAACCAGGTGCAGAGATCGAAGTAATCAGGAAGCCCTTCGCCGCCAGCGAAGCCTGGGACGGCCACCTCAAGCTGGGCCAAAGCGTCGCCTTCAGCGCCATGGAGCGCTGCATGCAGATGGCGGACAAATACGGCATCGGCCAGGTCAGCGTCGATAACGCCTTCCACTACCTCTGGGGCGGCGGCTACGTCATGGACGCAGCCAAGAAAGGCTACATCGCCTACACGAACTGCACCTCCACGCTTGGCGAAGTCGTGCCCTTCGGCGGCAAGTTCCCCGTGCTGGGTACCAACCCGCACTCCTGGGGCCTGCCCACGCAGGACGCCTGCGGCTTCCCCATCGTCATCGACTGGGCCACCTCCACCGTCGCCATGGGCCGCGTGCAGCAGCTCAAGCGCGAAGGCAAACCTCTCCCTCCCGGCGCTGCCGTGGATGCCGCCGGCAAACCCACCACCGATGCCAATGAAGCCGCCTGGCTGCTGCCCTTCGGCGCGCACAAAGGCTACGGCCTGTCCCTCCTCATCGAAGTCATGGGCGGCATGATCGGCGGCGGCCTGCCCACCCTGCGCGGTGGTGGTGCGCATCCCGACATCAAATCCAAGCCCTTCCCAGCAGGCGAGAAGCGCACCAGCAGCTTCTACTTCCAGGTCATCCACCCCGATGCCATCAGCACCGGCCTCTTCTCCAACGGTCGCAACTTCAATGAGAACATCAAGGCGGTGATCGACGACATCCTTGGCCACGGCAACGAGAACTGCATGCTCCCCGGCCAGCCCGAAGCGCAAAATGCCGCCCACACCGCCAAAGCCGGCGGCCTGCTCTTCAGCACCGCCGAAGTCGAGGCGCTGAATGAGATCGCCGATGAAGTGGGGACGAAGCGCTTTGATGCCGCGGCCCTGGGGACGTATGACGTGCCCTGAGCAGACGTCAGGACAAGCATCTGGCGCGGCGCATGCCTCAGGCAGGTAGGGCCCCGCTGCGCCGGGGCCGAAGCTATGGGTCCGTGGCGTCGCAGGCGTTCAAAAAGGTTCGCCGTTCTTGGCACGTGGAAAGGCAGGCTCCGGCGTGACGCGACGCGGTGGGGCGGGATCTCTTGAAAGGGGGAGTGCTTTGACTCAGCAGCCCGCGCTGGGACGAGGGATTCCAGGGACGCGCACAGCGCATCCCTACCATCTGGCGCGGCGCATGCCACGCAGCCCCCCTCAGTAAATCATCGCATTATCCGGCGCGGTGGTCTCTTCCACCTTGGTCGCCTCAATGATGGGGACGGTCTGCGTCCCCTCCTTTTTGTAACCCATTTTACCCACGACTTTGACCCACGTCATGTCTTTGAACTCGGGAGCCTTCTTTCCGAAATCGACGGGCACGGAGTAGGGGCGTGCGTCCGCCGCACAGCACTGGACCAGCATGCGGAAGATGCGCAGGCGATGGCCATCAGCATTGTTCACTTTCTCGGGCAGGATCTGCGCCACGGTCTCAACCATCTGGCCGGTGAGCACCTTCTGCACTTCGACATCGCCGCCGGTGTAGTAGAGTTCGGGGACTTCGAGAATGAAGTTGCCGTCCTTGCTCTGCGGCACCTGGGCTTTGAGGTCTTCGAGGGAGAAGGTGCCGTAGCTCTTGGAAGCCTGCGCGGGTGGCGGGATGTTCTTCGGCGGCGTCTTGGTTTCTGCATTGGCAGCCGAGGCCACGGCGACGCCTGGAGGCGGTGGTGAGGCGGGCTTGGCGGGAGCCGCAGGGGTTACCTTGGCAGGCGGGAGATCAGCGACCTTTTCGGCCGTGACCACCGCTGCCGCGTTGGCTGCGGTCTTGGGCTTGTTTTGCAGCGAGAACTGCTCGGCACGCGAGGTGTCGGTGTAGTTGGGGTCGTAGAGGCCCTTGTTCACGATGGCATTCGAGCTGTAGCGGTCAGGCGTAGAAAGCGCGGCCCAGGAGAGGGGCGCTGCAAGAATGAGCAGCACGGCGATGCGGCCCGGCCAGGAGCTTTCTTCGAGAATGCCGTGCGCGTGGCCTTCGGCGCCGTGGGCGTGATGGTGCCCGTGGTCATGGCCGCAGCAACCGGCTTTCTTGGCGGGGTCGTGCGAGTGGTCGTGACCGCAGTCTTTGTGGTCATGATCGTGGTCGCAGGTGCCGTGCTCGTGTTTGTGGTCATGGTCGCAGGCTCCATGAGCGTGCTTGTGCTCATGATCGTGATCGCAATTGCCGTGGTCATGGTCATGGCTGTGATCATGCCCGCAGTCGCCGTGCTTGTGCGCGTGGTCGTGACCGCAATCCTTGTGATCGTGGTCATGGTCATCGTGGGAGTGGCCGTGGTCATGGCCCTCGCAGCCGGCGTCTTCGGCCCCCATGGTCAGGAGATTGAAGAGGCCCAGCACCACGAGGCCGATGCCGGACACCAGCACCATGGGGCGGAAGATGCCGTCCGGTGGCAGGTAGTTGGCCAGCCGACCGCTGATGTAAAAGTACAGCAGCACGCCGCCCCAGAGCAGGAGCATGGTGACGCTGAGGAGATGAACGAGGGTGCGGGTTCCACTCATGGCAGTTTAGGGTTTGATGGAGAGATGTTGGACCAGACTCATCCACGGCCCGGAGAGCAGACCGATGAGGATGAAAAGACCGATCAGGAAAGATACGACCACCTTGCGCTGGAAGACGCTGGAGTACATGAACAGGAGCTTGATGTCCATCATCGGGCCGAAGACCAGGAAGGCCAGCTTGGCGGCCATGGAGAAGGCGGTCATCGGCGCGGCAATGAAGGCGTCCGAGGTGCTGCACAGCGACAGCACGATGGCCAGGCCCATGAGGGAAGGGACGGCCAGCCAGTCGTTGCCCGCCACGGCGTTGAGCAGGGACTGATTGATCTGCGTGTTGAACGCGGAGGTGATGACGACGCCGATGGCGAAATACATCGCGGTGTCGAGGAAGTCGCGCATGGAACTGCGCATGGCATGCACAAGCTTGCCATTGAAACTGGCTGCAGGCGCATGCACGTGGTCGTCAGCATCCGCCGCTTCCGCTTGGGCGATCTTGTTGGCGATGCTGGCTCGCAGCACCTGGCCGGGCTTGAAGCGCAGCACGACGAGCCCGACGATCACCGCTACGAGGTAGCCGAGCGACAAACGCGCAATGGTCATCGTCGCATTGCCCGCCGTGGCCCAGGACAGGCCCTGAAACTCCTTGAACGCCGTCAGCGTGCTGATCGCCACGATGGGGTTCATGATGGGGGCGGAAAGCATGTACGTCACCGCGCAGGAGAGCGGCAGGCCCTTCTGCACCAGACGGCGGATCACCGGCACCACCGCGCACTCGCACACCGGAAACACCAGCCCGAGGAACCCGGCCATCAGCGTCGCCAGAATCTTGTTCTTGGGCAAAACGCGATCCAGCAGCTTGGCCGGCAGGAAGGCGTCGATGATGCCAGAAAAGATCGTGCCGATGAGAATGTAGGGAGCGCCTTCGAAGACAATGCTCAGGAAGGCCATGAGGATGTCCCCCATGCGGCTGGGTGCGGGCAGATCGGCGAGAAAAATCATGGAGTTGGTGAGAGGACTTCTAAACGCGTCGAGAAGGCGGGTTCAAGCGGGAAAGCGGTGGAATGATCAATGTCGAATGCGGAAGGGCGAATGTCGAACGGGGAATGATGTGGCGCTCAAAGGACCAAGCTTCATCCAAGTGCCAAAACGTGCCACTCGCCGGAATCGTCCTCGTCCTCTTACTCGAACTCGTCCTCGATCACGGCGTGTGGAATGCCGGATTGCGCTTCCCACCATGGAAATAGGATTGCCATGGGTCGGCGGATTTGATGGAATAGATGAACATCGAAGAGAAATAGCCCCGCACTGTGCCTGCTTTGCGCATCCGTGGGCAGGATTTGCGATGGCCTATGAGGATGGCGTTGATGTGCGTTGATGGGGTAACGCGCACCAACTCTAACTCGACTCCATCCATGAAAACGCTTCTTGCTCCTCTGCTCCTCAGCCTTGCCATGACCGCCACCGTGTTCGCTGCCTGGCCCATCAATGATGAATGCCCGGTGGACCACAAGCCCGCTCGTCCGATCTATCGCGTCAAGACGGATGAAGGCTTCGTTTCCTTCTGCTGTGTGGACTGCATGCAAAAATTTGCCAAGTCTCCCGGTTCCTTTGCGGTGAAAAAGAAGGAAGTGCCGAAATAAGCGATTGGCAGTGCCTTGGCGTTCCAGTTCTTCCTGGAGCGCTTGGTTGCCTGCGCGGTCGGCTTTGACAGCCTCCGGTGTGGACGCTCTAATGCAGTCGGCATTCCATTCGGGACTGCCCGCTGTTTCATCTGAGTGACCACGCAAGACATTCTTCCCAGCCTCCAGGCCGCCGGTTTGATCGGCGGCACCGACATTCGTATGACGCCACTGACCGGCGGCGTTTCGAGCGACATCGTGCTCGTGGAATCCTCCACGCACCGCCTCGTGGTCAAAGCGGCCCTGGAAAAACTGCGGGTGAAGGACGACTGGTTTGTCGATGTCTCGCGCAATCGCGTGGAGCAGTCCTTCTTTGAATACGTCTCGCCCATCCTGCCCGCCGCCGTGCCGCGCATCCTCGGCGGTGGCGACGGCTGGTTCGCCATGGAATACCTCGGCGATGAACTGCAGAACTGGAAGTCCGAGCTGCTGGCAGGCCACTTCGAGGCCGAAATCGCACGGTTGGCCGGCGAAGTCCTGGGCCGTCTGCATGCCGCCTCGTGGGCCGATCCGGTAGCGCGTGAACGCTTCGACACCCTGCCGGGATTCCAGGCGCTGCGCATCGACCCCTATCTGCTGACCACCGCAGAGCGCGTGCCTGCTGCCGCCGAAGTGCTGCGCGCCGAAGCCGCACGGCTGGCAGCCACGAAGCTCGCCCTCGTCCATGGGGACTACAGTCCCAAGAACCTCCTCGTCGGACCCAGGCGTCTCATCGTGCTGGATGCCGAATGCGCATGGTTTGGCGATCCCGCATTCGATGCCGCCTTTCTCCTCACGCATCTGCACCTGAAGGCTCTGCTAAACCCGCAGGCCATTCAACTGGTGCCGGTGTTTTGGTCCGCCTACACCTCCGCCTGCGGGCATGATCTGGAGCGCCACACTGTGAAGCTGCTGCTCTGCCTGCTGCTCGCCCGCGTGCATGGAAAATCGCCCGCCGAGTATCTTTCCGCCGAACAAGGCGAGCGGGTCACGCGTTTCGTTCTCTCCCATTTACCCCAACCGCCTGCACTTGCCGTGCTCACGGCGGCGTGGGCTGCTCACTCATGAAAATCAATTCGCTCGACGCTCTGCAAATCTTCGACAGCCGTGGCAATCCCACCGTCGAAGTCATCGCCACACTGGAAGATGGCACAACCGGCCATGGCCTGGTGCCTTCCGGTGCCTCCACTGGGCACCATGAAGCCCTGGAACTGCGGGATGGCGACAAGAGCCGCTTTCGTGGCAAATCCGTCTTCAAGGCCGTCTCGCATGTGACCGGTGAAATCGCCCGCACCGCCATCGGGCGAGATGTGTTTGATCAAGCCGGGCTGGATGCCGCCTTGATCGCACTGGATGGCACGCCGGGGAAATCACGCCTGGGGGCCAATGCCATCCTCGGCACCAGCATGGCCGTGGCGCAGGCGGCGGCAAACGCCCGGCGCGTGCCGCTCTATGAATCGCTCGGCGGAGGGCAGGGGACTCTGCTGCCACTGCCCGAGATTCAGATCTTCGGTGGTGGCAAGCACGCGCAGGGGCGCATCGACATCCAGGACTTCATGATCATGGCGCTCACCTCGCAGACCTATGAGGAGACGCTCGAAGTCACCGCCAACGTCTTCCATGCCGCTGCCGATGTCATGCGCGAGCGCGGCCTGCTTGCGGGCGTGGCGGATGAAGGCGGCTACTGGCCCCTGTTTGACCGCAATGAAGATGTCTTCGATGCGCTCATGGCCTCCATCGAACGCGCGGGCTACACCCCTGGCCATGAGGTCGGCATCTCGCTCGACATCGCCGCCACCGATTTGTTTCATGACGGGCACTACACGCTGGGCCTCGAACAGCGCCGCTTCACCTCCGAGCAGTTTGCCGCGCTCATGATCGAGTGGGTCACGAAGTATCCCATCGTCTCCATCGAAGACCCCATGGCCGAAGACGACTGGACGGGCTGGAAGATCGTGCGCGAGGCCATCGGCCAGCGCTGCCAGCTCATAGGCGATGACCATTTCACCACAAACATCGAGCGCATCGAGCGCGGCATCGCAGCCAACACCGCCAACGCCGTGCTCATCAAGCTCAATCAAATCGGCACCGTCACCGAAACCATCGCCGCCATCCACCGCACGCAAGCGGCGGGCTGGCTGCCCGTGGTCTCCGCACGCTCGGGAGAAACCGAAGACGCCTTCATCGCGCACCTGGCCGTGGCCACCAATGCCGGGCAGCTCAAAGTCGGCTCCTTCAGCCGCAGCGAGCGCATGGCCAAATGGAACGAAGTGCTGCGCATCCAGCGCCTGCTCGGCACGCGCGCCCGCTTCATTGGCGCAGGCATCTTTGCCAGTGCGGGCATTCAGCTCCCTTGAGGAACGGCACGCATCCGCACTCCGGTGGGAGCGCCGGTTTTTAACCGGCTCTGGTTGGCGCGTTGAGAGCATGATCTGCCTGCGTGAACCCTGGGACGTTCGCCGGAGCCGATGAAACATCGGCGCTCCGGTCCTTGGAGCGCCGGTTTTTAACCGGCTCTGGTTGGCGCGTTGAGAGCATGACCTGCCTGCGTGAACCCTGGGACGTTCGCCGGAGCCGATGAAACATCGGCGCTCCAGGTGTGAATAGGCATCATACCACGCACTGACACATAGTGCATTAAGAGAAGATGTAACAGCCTCACGAACCAAACCATACAACATCCTGCAACATTTCTTTTGACTTCTGAAAAACTGACTCAAGCTGTCATAGGGTATGAATCAATCATCACCCTCCAACACCACCGCTTCCAGCCTTCTGGCCGGGAAGATCACCCGCAAACAAGTGGCTGCCTACTGCGGCCTGTGCGTACGCACGATTGATGAACTCACCCGCACCGGCGTGCTGGGTCATTTCAAAATCGGCAAGTCCATCCGCTACGATCTCGCCGAGGTCGAGGCCACGCTGCGCGAGCGCTTCCACGTCGGCGGGCAAGGCGCGTCAGCGTCACAAGGTAGGGCGGGCTGTCCTCAGCCCGCCGCGTCGAAGCCCAAAGCTGCCGGGAAAAGAAAGAACCCCCAAGACAACCTACCATTCGACATTCCTCATTCTGGTTTCGTCATTCCAAACTCCGCGACCACTCAACCCTCCGCTTAACCCGCCATGCACCACCCTGCTGAATTCACCGGTGCGGCGCTCTCCGCACCCGATAGCGAAAAGCAGCTCATCGCTGCCATCATGGACGACCACGCCAGTTGGTTGCCCGCGCTCTGCCACATCCTCCGCACTACCGAGATGTTTGTCGATCCTGACCGCAGCAGTGTCTGGCAGACGCTGGTAGAAATGCATAGCCGCCAGGAGGCCATCAGCGTGGACACCGTGGCGGTGGTGCTGCGCCGCCAGCATTCCGTGCCGGATGCCAATGCGCGCTTTCTCCTGCTCATCGAGCAGCATGCCATCTTCAGTCTCGACGTAGCGCAATGGCACGCGCGGCAGATCGCCTACGCGTATGCGCGCCGTCTCACGGCCACCACGGGGCAGATGGCCGAGCAGGCAGACGCAGGGCCGCAAGAGATGGTGTCAGCCTTGCGCAAAAATTTGCAGTACTTGGAACACATCGCCTACAGCACTGGCGAGGACGCACCACGTCCGCTGCCGCTGGGCGGTGCGCTGGCTCCCGTGAAGCCCTTTGACACCGCGTGGCTGCCGGAAGATTTCCAGCCGTGGATTGAGGATATCGCCGAGCGCATGCGGTGCCCGCCGGAATTCCCTGCCGTGGCTGCCATGGCGGCGCTCTCCAGCGTGGCCGGACGCCGCTTCTGCATTCAGCCCAAGGCGCTGGACCAGTCCTACACCGAGTTTCCACACCTGTGGGCCATGCTCATCGGCAATCCTTCGCTGATGAAATCCCCCGCCATGCAGGCTGCCATGCGCCCACTGCGTACGCTGGAAACTGAAGCTTTCGATGGCTATACCAGAATAGACCAGGAACGGCAAGCGGCAGAGATCGCGGCGAAGATCAAACGCAGCACGCTGCAATCCGCTGCACGCAAGGCCGTGCTGAATGGCGACCCCTTTGACTACACCACGCTCCTCGAAACTCCCGAGACCACCACACCCCTGCGCCGCTTCATCGTCAATGACGCCAGCGTGGAGGCTCTGGGCGAAGTGCTCATGGAAAACCCCACCGGCACGCTGCTCTACCAGGACGAACTCGCGGGGCTGCTCGCGCTGCTGGAGAAGGACGGAAATCAATCCCTGCGCGCCTTTTTGCTGCAAGCCTGGAGCGGCAAAGAGGGCTTCACCTTTGACCGCATTGGCCGTGGCCGCAGGCACGTCCCCGCGTGTGCGGTGAGCCTGCTCGGCAGCATTCAGCCTGGCGTCATCGCCTCGCATATCCGTGCGGCACAGGGCCACAGCGCCGGGGCCGATGGCTTCCTGCAACGCTTCTCGCTCATGGTCTGGCCCGACGTGAATCCGCACTGGCAGGACATCGACGAACCGCTGGATCGAGGCCACGAGTTCACGGCCTCGAATGTGTTCCTCCACTTTGAAAACCTCGATCGCCAGCAACTGCTGCAGGCCGGAGCGGTGCTCAATGACGATGGCATTCCGACCTTCCGCTTTGCGCCCGATGCGCAGGAGCGCTTCAAGGCCTGGCGTAGCGAGTTGGAGCATCGCCTCCGCAGTGGCCGACTGCCTGCGGCCTTCGAGGCACACCTGGGCAAATACCGCAAACTCGTGCCCGCCCTCGCCGTGCTCATCCACGTCGCCGAATACCCCACCACCCCCATCTCACTCTCCGCCCTCGAGCGCGCCCTCAGCTGGGCCGACTGCCTCGAATCCCACGCCGTCCGCGTCTTCGGCTCCGGTGCCGTCGCCGAGAGCGATGCCGTGCATACGCTGCTAAAAAAGCTGTGCGATGGGACGGCGGGGCTGCCGGGGGAGTTTAAGGCGAGGGATGTGCGGCGTAAATGCTGGGCCGGACTCACGCGCCAGGAAGAAGTGGAAGCCGCGTGTGAGATCCTGACAGAGCACCGCTGGCTCATCTCAACCGTGAAACCCACCACGATCAAAGGTGGCCGCCCCACCGTCACCTACCGGCTCAATCCCCAGGCTGAAAACACCACTCATCCGTCTTCATGACCTCCGAAACCACCAGAACATGGTATTGAGGGTTCCGGTGGTTTTGGAGGCTGTTTTTAGGAGGGTGGATTTATTTCGGTCGGGGATTGAGTAATGAGACTGGCAGGCTGGAAGAGGGGAGCCCGGCGGTCAGTCATATCCTGGCTGGATTCTTTGCCAGCATGAGCAGCGTTGCGGGCGCTCTCAGACTCAACTTTTCAATGGTGCATCATTCGGGATGGGATGATAAGGAGGGCACGCCTCTCTTTTAAAGGTATGAAAAAAAGAATACTTTGGATTCTGCTTATCGCGCTGACGTCCATCTCAGCAGTTGGTTATTCCTACTATTTGCAGTCTCACTGTTTGGTGACTCTTGTTCACCCTGGCCGGGTGGAGGTTTGGACTGAAGTCTATTATGTCCCCAACGAAGATTTGGCCAGCACACTGGCTGCAAGGTTGGAGGGCAAGCCATTCAAGCCTGAAACGCTGAGACCGGATTTAAGAAGTCCGTCTTCAACTCGTGTGTGGGAAGGGAATATTTACGAGACAAAAAGTTTGAGACTCAAGCCTGGAAAGTATTTCATCATAGGACTCTGATCTGCCCCCGGAGTTTGAGCCAGTTTCTATGAGAGTCTGGCAGTGGCTAACGGCTTGGTTTGGGTGTTGTGTTTGGTTGGGGGAACTGCGTTGCCTTTCGGTTGACGGAGCGTAGCGG